>OIYT01002642.1_pt1 | contig 10654 bp, 8 predicted proteins | sample 1588201 | NCBI WGS metagenome assembly OIYT01 (sample SAMN03283260) | human gut metagenome | biome: human-associated habitat; material: feces | host: Homo sapiens | place: USA | collected 2013
CTATCACTTATGAAGAAAACGGGATTAAACAAACCCAACCTCTTTATAAATTACTGCATACACATACAGCAAGGCATACTTTTATCACAATATTGTGTAGAAAAGGCATCCCAAAGGAAACTGTTATTATAGCGACAGGACATGAAGATACAAAAATGATAGACAAAGTTTATTCTCATTTAAACAGTAAAGATAAAGCAAAGAAAGTCTCTAATGCTTTCAAAAGTTTAAATAATGGCATTTTCAATATGGGCAAGGTGGAGACAAATTCTCTCAATGAAGTAAAGCCTACGAACGATGCAACTAATAATATAACCTTCGATACTCTGTTGGACACTCAATTTTTTGCATCTAAAATCAATAAAGCCAGTGACATGTTTGAACGTATGGGATATGTGAAGAACGGCAAACTATATGATTACAATAGCGAGATAAGTGGTATTGTGAAAGAAATAGAGGCTTATATGCAATCTCCCGCCTCCGGCCTTGAAGTAGCCCATAAATATGTGGAACGGCTGTCTGTTGGTAATCTGTCCAATTTGAGGGACGAGCTTAAGCTGTTAATTGTCAAATGTATAAAGATAGAGGTAAATGTGGAAACTGTCATGCAGATTGTTGATAAGGCTTTCAAAATGGGGATTCTGGATAATGACAGCCTTAATGACATGAAAGAAATTGTAGCGGGAATATTGAAGGCTAAAGACAAGTAAAGTGATTCTACTACCCAAACCGCCATATTCTCCCCAAACAGATACGGCTGTAAGGAGGTATGATAAAATCTCATTAACTGACGTTAACTGATAGTTTGGATTAATGTAGCTAATCCGGACGAAATCAAGCATTTACGAGAAATAATAACCGTAGAATTTGGATGTTATCAGTAAAATGGTTTATCTTTGCAGCAGTTAAATGATTAACTCATGTTGTTGATGAGTAAGCATTGAACAACCCGCTCTTTGACATCATGTACAATCCGACCCCAGCACCTCGGTGCTTTAAGCTATCGCTTTTTGCTTGGAAGTGATAAGCTGTGGCAATTAGTTCATAATTGTTAATATTATTAATTAGGCAATTCTCGGATTGCCGGGTATATATGAAGGTGTAAGTATGCCCGCTCTTATATACCGCCCGCTTAATAATTTTAACAAAATTGAAGTTTATGAAGCTTTTAAATTTAGGGAGCGCAGAAGCTCCCAAGTGGTACTTTGTTACCACAGTGAATTTTAATGGCGAAGAACAGGAAATCATTCTTGCCTTCACCGATTATTCTATCAAACGTAAAAACTTTGAGAAGAATAAAACCTATGAATCTATAGATAAGAGTAAGCTCTTGCCGACTCTGGTTTGCTTATGTGACGCAAAACCATTCTACACAGAGAATGTTCCTCTATACGATTACGTTGGTAGTAAAATAGAGAATCTTCGCGATAATGCTCCGGCTGTAATGGTCTATCTGGATAAAGCCGACAATGTTAACTTGCTCGGTTTGACGGATGAGCCACTGCAAGCTGAATTAGTGGAATGTGATAGTGTTGCCGACGCTTACCGCAGAGTAGCAACAACTGCATATTTCTCTCAATGTCCTTCAAAGGATGAGTGGATAGGATATGCCGGAATTGTAACGGGAGATGAATTATTACTGAATATCCGCAGCTTCGGTGAGAAGTACTCTATTTCCGGTACTGCCGTACAGGGATATTTTGGTATAAGCACTACTGTTTCTTTATTACAAAGCAAAGCCCTTGCTATGAGTTCTTCTCTTTTTAAAGAAGAATATAGAACTTATGCGCAGGCAGAGCAATTGATGAAGGCAACAGTACAAGCCTTTGGCGTGAAAGCTGCAAAACAGACCAGATATATTAAGGCCATTAATTATGGTATCTCGGAATATGGTTTTGATACAGTCTGTGATGTGTTAAACAGCATCGAAGCAACAGAGAAGTTGCGGATTGAAGCAGCTAAGTGCGAAGATAAAATTAGCTGTATTCAGCACTTAATCATCGAGCGAGTTATTGAGATGCGTAACGCTCAACAGCAATAAGAATAACCGGATTGTACATGATACATAAAAATAAGAGGCTGTCTCAAATTGATTTTGAGTTCAGCCTCTTTCTGTTTGTTTACAATATTCCTCGAATCTCAAAGCCATTCTTCCGGCCGTTGGCGGTCGGTATCTTGACAGGATGAATCTCAAAGAATTCATTGAGGTCGGCCGCTTTCGGTGACTTGTCAACGCCTAACCTGTCATATACAACACGTAAGGTTTGCTGAATATCAGCAGTTAATATCCTGTCTCCGATGTGAATAGTGCCGTGTAATTCATGACGAATCTTATTTTTGGTTTTCATGATATGGATTTCATTGAGCAGTTTCTTCTCCTTATAATTCAGAGCTTTAATCCTGTCAACGCCCAAAGCCTCATAATAATACCTCAATTCTGGATATTTGCTTTCCAGTGTTGACATTGCGAGATTGACAATCAGCCCTTGCTTGGCACGATATTCACAGTATGCCTGCATCCTGTCTACAAATGGCTCCTTTTTGATTAGATGTTTCAACTGTTCTTGGTAAACGGCATAAGTTTGATTCTCACTGACATCGAAACTACTATCTTGGAGCAGTTTCTTTACAATTACCCCATTCTGATAATTGAACTTCTGGACATCAAAGCAGTATTGCTCGTTTACATAGGCTAAACGGTTGAAAACAAATTCTCCTTTCAGTTCATCGTACATTGTATATGAATCCTGATATTTTACATTGTCGGGGATTCTCCTAAAATCCTTGATACGTTTGGCTCTCAATGCTTCACCGGCATTGTTGTTGTCTCTAATCTCGTCAAGTGTCACATTGACCTTCCGGCACAGATGCTCATTGAATGCCTCTTGCTCTACCTCCTCTGCATTGACATTGTAAATGAAGGTGAGGAACTGCCTGAAGGGGTTGCATGCCAAACGCTGTCTACCTGCAATCTGTACCAATTCCGTTGCTATATCAACCGCAGTGTTCGGGCGATTACAATCGCTAATGACAAAAGTTGCGGCATTGGTAGAGTAGAAATCACAGCCCGCATAAGCGGTGGAAGTACAGAAGGTGAATTTCTTGTGCGTCTCCCCCTTCAAGGGAATTCTTCCCCGTTTGAATCCTTCCCCAATCCTTGCAATCTGTCTGTCGTTATCGTCAGAATTACCTACAATGATATTTACTTCTTCCGGATTGAGTTCTGTTTGTTTAATAATGTTCACAATATTATTTACACTATTGAGAAATATAACACATTCTTTGGAGTAAATCCTTTCCCCATTAACATACACAGAAGGATAATTGCCATTCTGATAGTAGCGAACTATTTCCAATGCTGCATTGATAGGATTCTTTGTGCGCTCTCGATATACTCTGACAATATCCTTTTCTTCCCAGTCAAGCTGATAGTAATTCATATCCTTGAAGTGGTCAATCTGTTCCAGATATTTGTCAAGAATTGGAGTTGCCGATAAGAATGTAACATACGGAAACGACCTTGAATTATCCAAAAAGTGCAACTCAATTTCAGACTTGAAACTACTATCTGCCAACAGGCATTGGAATTCATCCACTACTACACGCCAATCTGATTTATATTTAATACAGCCAATCAATTTATACACGGAATCGTAGGAGACCAGAATCTTGGGAAGCTCCGCAGTCTGCAAATATGCCTCAATCTCTTTGGTGTCTACTCCGCCAATTACAAGCAAGGTATCAGGGTATTGTTCATGTTTGTTTTTCAACAGTTCATTGCGAGGGCTGCATATAATAGTTTTATGTTCATCTGTCAGTGCGACTGTAGTTGCTCCACAGCCGGGTATCTCTTTATTCAAAATACCATTAGGAAGTTCAAACGGTTTCCCGAATTCTTCTATGAACTTCTCCCGTTCGGTTAAATACTTGATATTTGCCGGAATTTTAATCATTTCTTTCTTCATAAGTTAAGTTAAAAGTTAATTTGACTGGAATAATCTAATCTAGTGTTGTCCACTTTATAGAGAATTTTTATCTTTAGTATAAGGGAGTCATGGTAGAAATATTGGACAGTCACAAGAATAATAAAACCTGATACGCATCAGGTCGAATTATACCCGTTTAGGGTATCTCTAACATGGAATCGGAATAATTTTGAGGATTATATTTTGGGTGTTTCCCATTGTCCTGATATTGCAAAGGTAATTAATATTCCGACAGTAAAATCATGAATTGTGGACAATCTGCAAACTTTATACTGATACTGTCATAAGTCCGTCATTCTATAGGGGAGTATGTCCTAAAGGGCACTAATGGCATTTGAGAGTGATATATATTACTGGTAAAGTTCCTTTTGATACCCAACTCAAAAAATATAGGTACTTAAAATCATACCCCCGCCCTTTAGATTTAGGTCGTGTTTCTATTTAGACTTTATGCCTTAATAGAGTGAAATATTTAATTTGTCAGTGAGCGCATCAGATGTATATCGTGCGCTAAGCTTTATTGCTACCCAAAACACCCCATACCAAATCATTAGGAAAAAGAAAGGATAACATGAATTGCTATTCAGCCCACAAACCTTTTGAACTTCTGAAATATGCGGACTTATCAGCGATTTGTATATGTCTACATATAAAGATGCACAAAAAGAAGTGAATGAATAGTACTTCATGTCAAGCCCTCATTTTGTCCTTAAATACACTATTTACTAATCTATTATTATGCGTATGGAGAATTTAAAGATTTTATTGACGTTTGGAATAATTCTAATTGTGCCAGTAGTCTTAATGCCACAGTTCTTTATTGGATTATTAATACTGATTGTGGCTTGCTTAGCTTTCAGACAGAGGAATTTCTAATATTAACTTAATAAATTACAGATTATGGAATCAACATTACAGATTATGCCAGTACAAAGAACTAGTAGAAACTTTGGTGAATATGCAGAAGAAGCGGTAATAATTGAAGAGCCAATTATTAAGCAGAAACGACCTCTATTCATTGAAGCCAATACGATTGAAGCCAGTTTGGAGCATCTAAGGAATGATTGTATTATACCCGTATTCGCAAAGGACAACGAAGCTACATTATCTCATGTGGCTTTCATTGAAGCGGTACAGGATGCAACCAATACATTCTTTAGCGGTGAACAAATTGAATCGCCAGATATTCGTGTTTCTCATGTAATCAAAGGTAGAATTCCCGAAGCAATACACAAACCTGCAAATCAGTTACTAGAGAGTGACAAGACTATCTACTACGAAAGGTGCGCTTTTGTTATTGAAGTTCCTACTATCTATGAAACAGTACACGGTAACAGGCTAACCCTTACTATTGGTGGTGTCAGAGCTTATAACCATACCAACCTTTATTCAAAGAAAGGTGCGGAGCGGTTTAAAGTGTTTATTGGCTTTACTTGTAAGGTTTGCACAAATCTATGTGTATCTACAGACGGTTATCTTAGTTGCTTGGAAGTTACCAATACAAGGGATTTATATCAAGCGGTATTGGAGATGTTCCACAAATACGATGCAGCCAAACACATACATTTGATGCAGTCTTTAGGCAATACCAGTATGACGGAGCATCAGTTCTGCCAACTACTTGGAAGAATGAGACTTTATCAGTCATTACCGCAAGGCTATCAGAAAGATATACCTAAAATGTTGCTTACTGATACACAGGTTAACAATGTGGCTAAAGCATATATCAATGATGAGAACTTTGGCAGCTTGGGGAATGATTTGTCTATGTGGAAGTTCTACAACTTGCTCACAGGTGCAAATAAGAGCAGCTATATAGATTCATTCTTGGATAGAGCCTATAATGCTACAGAACTTGCAACGGGTATATGTTCCGCTTTACACGGTGATGACAAATACCAATGGTTTCTTAGTTAGTGGTATTTGAGAATACACAGGATTGTCAAATACTCAATATCTGAAACTATGAGGAGTTTGTTTTATCTACTTGCTGTGATTGCTACGTTCTTTGTAAGTGTGCTATTATATCCAGTTATGATAATTGGATATATTCTATTGATTGGCTATTGTCTTACTAAGAGATGATAGTACTACTGAAAGGGTATCTATATACTATATATAGGTACTCTTTCTATTTATAAACCTCTTAAATATTATAAATATGGTAATAGAAGGCAGTCGCGAATACAAGGCAGCGCAAGAACTTGAAAGAGCCTTGAACGATTATAGTTGGAATCCTAAAAGGTTTGCTGAAAGTACAAGGTATTACCACCGTACACTACAGCAGGAATTAATGAAAACCATAGTGGAGATTATCCGCATGGTTGGTAATAAGGACTATGGCACAGACCTTAGAAATCAGGCATCGCATGAACTTTGCAAACGGATAGTTGACAGTGGCGTGTTGGATGAAGCTCACTTACCTTTTATATAGGTTGAATGAAGTAAGGACATTATTTACTTAGTGTCCTTGCTTTATAAAAATGTTCACTTTCTCTATTAGTGAATGTTTTGCTAATAATCAGCAGGTTAGATATTCCAGTTTAAAATTAATATTCACTTATATTAGTTTCACTATAAAACAGAACGTTATGTCACTTAAATATTCAAGTACAACAGCAGATTATCTGCAATGGAGCGAAGCAATGAACTTAATAAGAAAATTGGCAAGGGATAATAATTATAAGATGTCACTTCTTATTGCTTTAGGTTGCTTCACAGGTCTAAGAATTTCTGATATTCTCGCCTTAAGGTGGAATCAGATATTAGATGCAGAAGAGTTTACCATTACAGAGATTAAAACAGGGAAGCAAAGGACAATTAGGATTAACATGCAGCTACAACAACATATCAGAGATTGTTATGAGCATATAAATCCAGTTGGCATAAATGCTCCTGTATTGATAAGTCAGAAGGGAACAGTCTACACAGTTCAGAGAATCAATGTCATGTTGAAGGAGATTAAGAAAAAATACAGGCTACAAATAGGCAATTTTTCGTGTCATTCTCTTAGAAAGACTTTTGGCAGACAGGTCTACAACATGAATAACGATAATTCAGAGCTTGCACTTGTTAAGCTCATGGAGCTATTCAATCATTCCAGTGTATCAATCACTAAAAGATACTTGGGATTAAGGCAAGAAGAATTATTAAATACCTATGATTGTCTTAGCTTCTGACAATTGGGTTGGTATGAAAGTTCAGAATTTCTACTTATATGGGGATTTGACAAGTTTCATACCAACCTTGAATTATTGAGTAGAGACAGCTCTCAACTTTTAATAAACAATAGTTCTTGCTATTACAAACGCTTTTCGTAACTTTGTGGCAATTTCAGATGCCTAATGTGTTAGGTCTGAAAGGACATATTAGTTAACGAAGAGCGTTTAAAATATTATCCTATCATGAAATCTGGACAATTTCAACTACTTAGGATAATAGGCAAGAACGCTCACGTCAGTGTTATATATTCATCTTAAGGGATGAACTATATATTCTTCTGGCGTGGGCTATTGTTTATTATTAAGTAGTGGGCAGTCCAGAGCCTCATGATAGTAATATTCAGTAGTTCCCACGCTTCTTGTATGTAGTAGCCAACTATGAGGGAACAGGTTGGCAGAATTAAATTTATATCAATTATGAAAACTTTGAGATTAATTGGAACGACCTTGTTAATGGTTGTATTGTGTTTGAACTTTACCGCTTGTGGTGATGATGACGATGATGATACTCCTACTTCCGAGAAACTTGTAGGTCAGTGGATATTGGTTTATGAAGAAGGATATGAGAAGAATCCTGCATATCCCGAATATGATGAAGAATGGTCGAGAGTCCCCGAAGGAGAATGTTATGATTATGGACATTTGACATTTAGAGCAGACGGAACATTTACTGAATATGAATTAGACAACTCTGTCATTGGTAATGGTAAATGGACGTTAAGTAATGGTCTTTTATCTTTACGCTATGGTTCAGATACAGATGTGTATGATTTGAAAGTTACAGAATTGACTTCTACAAAGTTGGTACTTGAATGTTATGAAGAGAAGACAGATGGTGATAAGGAATATTCTAAAATGACATATCAAAAGAAATAACTACTATGAGAATCAGACTATTCACTATATTATTAACCTTCGCTCTCTGTATTAGTAATGTGTACGGTGTTAATCCCGAAAGGCAGAAAGGTATGAGGTACGCAGTAGAAGGACATTTCGCGGTCGGTGCATCAAGTGTAGAGAATGCCATGAACTTTGGTTTCACAGCTTCCATAGGCTATCAACTTAATTCAAACATCTTTCTTGGTATAGGTGGAGGGTATATCAATTATCCGCAATACGCAGACGGCTATGTAGATAACGCTTTCCCTATCTATGCAGATGCTAAGTACAACTTCAATGACAAGAAGGTTTCACCGTTTATACAGTTGAAAGCAGGATATGATGTTTCATGTAATAATGGCTTCTACACCAATCCAACCGTGGGAACAAGCTTTGCACTAGGACGTAATATGTTCCTTAATGTAGGACTTGGGTATATCATAGACATAAACGAGGGTTATACAGGCTCAACCAAAGAGAACAAGGCATGTGGTTCTGTCAATCTCAAGGTTGGGTTTGAGTTTTAACGACAAAGAGAGGTCGTAGGTTTATTAACTTACTACCTCTCTTTCCTTTCTAATTGCTGCCTTTTAGTTCATTTCCTTCTCTTCTTGACTAGTTTATGCTTATTCTTCTTAGCTGAATTAGAGAAAAGCATTTCTAGCATTTCCCTTGTAATAGGTAAATATGTGACCTCTGTTAATCTAGTTTCTCTAATCTCTTGTGGTAAATAATGAATTGTGTTATTCTTCTTTGGTGTTACTTGCATATTTGTATGAAAATAAATAAGTTGGTAATTGATTTATCTATAGCAAAGGTACTGATAAGAATCTGTCCAATCTAATGTAAAAGATACATTCTGGATTATTGAGGTATGTGTTTGTATTGGAAGAAAATGTCAAGGTGGTAGATAGCGGCAAAATGGAATTAATTGCTTCTAATGGATAATGATGTACATAAACAAAAGGAAGTCCCGAAGCTAAGAATTATGCAGAGAACTTTGCCGAGTATTATGAAGATATACTAAGCAAATAAATGATTAAAAATTAAAAGCCAGTTATCGAGATGATAGCTGGCTTTTTATCTAAATATGAATTGTCACATCTAAATGCAGACTAAAATTCTAATCTCAAAATTATGCCTTATACATAATTAATCCTATCTTTGTGTCGTTCAAACAAGGCTAGATAAGTACAAATTTGAGGAACTAACTTTGTAAGTTACTGACAAACAGAACCCAATCTAAACATACGGTTTTTATTCCATTTCGTATATTTACACGCAATATTTTTTTCTTTTTTTAAATCACAGCCCGAAGATCAATTCGCCATTTCGGAGATGAATTTAATACGTACCAAGCGCACCTCTTCTTCTGTGAAATCATCTCCCAGTTCATCCAAGGCGTCATCGATATCGTCCGTAGTAGATTCTTTAAAGTAATCGTATATATCCAACAGATGGTCTTCGTCCATGATATCTTCCAGGAAGTAGTCGATGTTCAGTTTCGTGCCGGAATAAACAATAGCTTCTATTTCATCCAGCAGCTCCTCAAACTCGATTCCTTTCGACATAGCGATATCATCCAACGCCACCTTACGGTCAATAGCCTGAATAATAGCCACCTTCATCTTGGATTTATTGGCTACGGTGCGTACACGCAAATCTTCAGGACGTTCTATTTCGTTTTCCTCGCAATGGCGTTTAATCAGTTTGCAAAACTCCTCGCCATAGCGTTTCGCCTTACCGGCTCCCACACCCGGAATATTCTGCAATTCATCCAAGGTTACCGGATAAATAGTAGCCATCGCTTCCAAAGAAGGGTCTTGGAATATAACATAAGGCGGCACTTCCAGCTTCTTGGAGAGCTTCTTACGCAAGTCTTTCAACATGGAGTAGAGTGCAGGGTCTACCGCACAAGCGCCTCCACCGCGTGCCGGCGCTTCTTCTTCCACTTCCTCGAAATCATTATCTTCCGTAATCTTAAAGGACTTAGGATGCTTCAAGAATTTTTTTCCTTCTTCTGTCACCTTCAACAAGCCATAGTTTTCTACTTCCTTAGTCAAATAACCGGCAATCAATGCCTGGCGGATAACAGCATTCCAAGTTTTGTCTTCTTCTCCCATACCGGAACCGAAAACTTCCAAGTCCTCGTGCAGATGCGCCTGCACTTCCGAAGTTTCTTTTCCTTGTATAATGTCTATAATATAGTCTGCTTTAAAATTTTCTTTTACCGCAAGAATAGCTTCTATCACGGTGCACAATAATTCCTGAGCTTCCACTTGTTTTTTCGGATTTAAACAGTTGTCACAATTTCCACAATTTTCTTCCGTATACTCCTCACCGAAATAGTGTAGCAACGTCTTTCGGCGACAAACGGATGATTCGGCATACGCAGCGGTTTCCAGCAGAAGCTGCTTGCCAATTTCCTGCTCTGCAACAGGCTTGCCTTGCATAAACTTTTCCAGTTTCTGCAGGTCTTTATTCGTATAAAAAGTAATGCACTGTCCTTCGCCTCCGTCTCTTCCGGCACGTCCGGTTTCCTGGTAATATCCCTCCAGACTTTTCGGA
>OIYT01002648.1_pt1 | contig 10628 bp, 11 predicted proteins | sample 1588201 | NCBI WGS metagenome assembly OIYT01 (sample SAMN03283260) | human gut metagenome | biome: human-associated habitat; material: feces | host: Homo sapiens | place: USA | collected 2013
GCTTCTGCTCGTAGCTGACCTTCACCATGTAGACCTTGCAGTCCAGGCCCAGGTAGCCGCAGGCCATGGAGAGGGCGGTGCCCCACTGGCCGGCGCCGGTCTCGGTAGTAACGCCCTTGAGGCCCTGCTGCTTGGCGTAGTAGGCCTGGGCGATGGCGCTGTTCAGCTTGTGGGAGCCGGAGGTGTTGTTGCCCTCAAATTTGTAGTAGATCTTGGCCGGGGTCTGGAGCTTTTCCTCCAGGCAGTAGGCCCGGACCAGGGGGGAGGGACGGTACATCTTGTAGAAGTCCTGAATCTCCTGGGGGATGGGGATCTCCCGGGTGTCGTTGTCCAGCTCCTGGCGGATCAGCTCGTCGCAGAACACGGGGCGCAGGTCCTCAAAGCCCATGGGCTGGCCGGTGCCGGGGTTCAGCAGGGGGGCGGGCTTATTCTTCATATCCGCCCGGACATTGTACCAGGTCTTCGGCATCTCGTCCTCAGACAGATAGATCTTATAGGGGATCTTGGTTTCGTTTGCCATGATTATGACTCCTTTCAAATCTGCGGTCCTCTGGAGAAACAAAAAAGACCTTTATCCCACAAGGACCCATTCCAATAGGTTCCTTTGGGACAAAAGTCTGAAACTTCTGCGGTGCCACCCAAATTGACGCTTGCGCGCCCGCTCGGCGACGTGCCATCACACGCCCTTCCTTGGTAACGGGGGAAAAGCCCGTCGGTACTTACTGGGAGCGCCGCTCCGTTCAGCCCGCCCTCCGCAGTCCATTCGGCAAAGTCGTTCCTGCTGCCCTTGCACCACCGGCAGCTCGCTGGGAGAAACTCAATCTGCGTACTCGTCTGCGTCATCGGTTTTGGATTTGAACTTGACAGAAGTTTACGGCGACGGCCGCCATTTGTCAAGATGCAAAAAAAGATTTGGGGAATTCGTATAAAAATCAAGGCGCCGTCTCCGCAAAAATATGTGCGATTTGCCGCCCCTTGACATTCCCGCAAGGATATGCTAGAGTATTCCCGTTCATCGGAGGGCTTGTGGCCGCAGCCACAGTGCTGGATAAGATGCCGGGTGTCGCCCGGGAGTCTTGTCCGGCTTTTTATTTGCCCTTTTCACAGGAGGCGGCTATGCAAAAGGAACACGATTTTACACAGGGGGCGATCCTGCCCGCGCTTTTGAAATTCGCGCTGCCGGTGCTGCTGGCGCTGCTGCTCCAGGCCATGTACGGCGCGGTGGACCTGCAGGTTGTAGGCAAGTTCGGCACGGCGGCGGACATCTCCGCCGTCTCCACCGGCAGCCAGATCATGCAGACCATCACCATTGTCATCACGGGATTGGCCATGGGCGTCACGGTGCTGCTGGGCCAAAAGCTGGGGGAGGACAAGCCGGAGGAGGCGGGCCAGGCTGTGGGCAGCGGCATCTGTCTGTTTGCCGCGGTGGCGCTGATCGCCACGGCCCTGATGCTGGCGGCGGCCCCAGCGGTGGCCACGGCGATGCGGGCCCCGGCGGACGCCTGGGCCGGAACGGTGACGTATGTGCGCATCTGCTCCGGCGGCGCGCTTTTCATCGTGGCGTACAACCTGGTGGGCAGCATTTTCCGGGGACTGGGAGATTCCCAAATGCCGCTGCTCACTGTGTTTATCGCCTGTGTGCTGAACATCGGCGGCGACCTGCTGCTGGTGGGCGGCTTTGGCATGGGCGTGGCGGGCGCCGCCATCGCCACGGTGGTTGCCCAGGCGGTCAGCGTGGCGTTGTCCCTGCTGATCATCCGCCGGAAGCGTCTGCCCTTCGCCCTGACCCGCCGGGATCTCCGCTTTGACAGGGCGGTGATCGGCAGAATCCTGCGCCTGGGCAGCCCGGTGGCGCTCCAGGACGTGCTGGTGAGCCTCTCCTTCCTGGCCATCATCGCCATCGCCAACTCCATGGGCACCATTGCCTCCGCCGGCGTGGGCGTGGCGGAGAAGCTGTGCGCCTTCGTCATGCTGGTGCCCTCGGCCTACATGCAGTCCATGTCCGCCTTTGTGGCCCAGAACGTGGGCGCGGGCCGGGAGGACCGGGCGTGAAAGGCGCTGCTGTGCGGCATCGTGTCCTCTCTGGCGGCGGGGCTTGTGATGGCCTGGGCGGCCTTTTTCCACGGGGACGTACTGGCGGGGCTGTTCGCGGAGGATACCGCCGTCATCGCCGCCGCCTGGGAGTATTTGAAGGCATACGCCATCGACTGCCTGCTGACCAGCTTCCTGTTCTGTTTCGTCGGCTACTTCAACGGACACGGAGAGACGGTGTTCGTCATGCTCCAGGGCTTCGCGGGGGCCATCGGCGTCCGTCTGCCGGTGGCGTTCCTCATGAGCAGGGTGTCCCCGGGCTCCCTGTTCCACCTGGGCCTCTCCACGCCGGCCTCCACCGTGGTGCAGATCGCGCTGTGCATGGGCTGGTACCTCTGGCAAAAGAGCAAGGGCGACAGGCTGTCCACCCGGGCGGACGGTTGAAAACAGCGGCGGGCCGGTAAGGCCCGCCGCGTTTTTGTCAGCGCTGATATTCAAATTCGAAGTCGTACATCGACACGGTGTCGCCGTCCTGGATGCCCATCTCCTCCAGCCGCCGGAACAGGCCGGACTCCCGCAGGGTCTTGTCGAAATACATCCGGCTCTCGTAGTCGCTGAAGTTGATGTTGCCCATGAGCCGCTGGAGCCAGGGGCCCTCCACCAGCCAGGTGTGGCCGTCGTCGGCGCGCTGGATGTCCAGCGGGGCGGAGGTGTCCACAGCCACCGGCTGGGGCACGTACTCCGGCTCGTACACCGTGACGGGAGGCAGGACGGACAGCATCTCCGCCACCTTCCCCACCAGCTGCCGGGTGCCCTGGTGGGCCGCCGCGGAGATCTCATACAGGGAGTAGCCCAGCGCCTCCACATGGGCCCGGAGCCGCTCCAGATTCTCAGGGTCCTCCATGATGTCCACCTTGTTGGCGGCGACGATCTGGGGCCGCTCCGCAAGCGCGGGGCTGTACTGCTTCAGCTCCTCGTTGATGGCGTCGAAGTCCGCCACCGGGTCCCGGCCCTCGCTGCCGGACACGTCCACCACATGGACCAGCAGGCGGCAGCGGTCGATGTGCCGCAGGAAGTCGTGGCCCAGGCCCGCGCCCTCGCTGGCGCCCTCGATGATGCCGGGGATGTCCGCCATGACGAAGCTGACGCCCTCGTCTACCCACACCACGCCCAGGTTGGGGAACAGGGTGGTGAAGTGGTAGTTGGCGATCTTGGGTTGGGCCTTGGACACCACGCTCAAAAGGGTGGACTTGCCCACGTTGGGGAAGCCGATGAGGCCCACATCCGCCAGGAGCTTCAGCTCCAGGACGACGTCGTGGCTCTCGCCGGGGAGGCCCGCCTTGGCGAAGCGGGGCACCTGCCGGGTGGGGGTTGCGAAGTGCATGTTGCCCCAGCCGCCCCGTCCGCCCTTGCACAGGACGAAGGGCTCCTTGTCGGACATGTCCTTGATGATGGCGTTGGTCTCGGCGTCCCGCACCAGGGTGCCCCGGGGGACGCGGATAATCAGGTCCTGTCCGTCCTTGCCGGACTTCCGGGCGCCCTGGCCGTCCATGCCGTTGGGGGCCACGTATTTGCGCTTATAGCGGAAGTCCATCAGGGTGGACATGTTGTCGTCCACCTGCAAAATAATGGAGCCGCCCTTACCGCCGTCGCCGCCGTCGGGGCCGCCGGCCGCCACGTATTTCTCCCGGTGGAAAGCCACCACGCCGTTGCCGCCGTTGCCGGCGCGGACGGTGATGCGGGCCTTGTCGATGAATGAAGTTGCCATTGTGTACCTCTCGTATTCCAAATCTCGGTGATAGATTCTCCAATTTCGTCCATTTTAACGAAAATAAGAGGACACGTCAAGATAAATACACCAAAAAGAGCGGTCAGAGGCGAACTGTGACGATGAAGCCGTCTACATTGTTCCCGGAGAGGGCATACGCCCGCCCGTCGGGGACGTACAAGGCGTCCGCACCGCAGAAGTAGAACGCATAGGTCTGCCCGCCGTACGCTGTGTACAGATGCTCCCCGTCCCAGGGGTATTGCCTCAGGAGATCCATGTACTCCTCCAGGCAGAGGCCGCGCTCCGCCATCAGCGGCGCGTGGGGCAGGCCCACATAGCGGTAGTGCCAGGACTCGGCCCCGATGCCGGTCAGGGCCTCCTTGTCCGCCGGATAGCGGAGGACGAAGCCGTACTCCACGGCGTGGTCCGCGATCCACTGGTAATCGCCGGCGCCGTCAAAGGTGCCGCTGGCACCGCTGTCAGGGTAGTAGAGCGCCAGATCCACGGCATAGCCGGTGTGGTGCTCGCTGCCGCCGGGCTGGGAGACATACCGCCGGGCGTGCTCCAGGCCGTTGGCCGTGGCGGACTGGTCGAACAGGTGCCGCTGAAATTCCTCCGTCCGATAGCCCGCCACCACGTTGACACGCTTGGACCCGCCCTGGGCCGTGAAGTCCGCCAGCAGTGCGTTCAGGGCCTCCATGGCCTCCGGGGCCAGCTGGACAGTGCCGTCCCGGACGAAATAGCTGTCGTTTTTCGCCTCCAGCACATGGACCAGGGGCTGGTCCTCCGGGAAGACATAGGGGCAGCTGTTGCTGACCAGGATCAGCGGGCCGCTGTGGATGTCGCCGTCCTCCGGCCGCAGGCCATCCGGGATCGCGCCGCCGTCTGCCAGGGAGGCCGCGGGTTCCGCGGCGGGAGCCGGGGGGACCGCCGGAGCGGCGGAAGCCATGCTCCGCCGGCCAAGGAAAACGCCCAAAAGCAGAAACAGCAGGCAGGCGGCGGGGAAGAGCAGGGGACTGCGCCGCCTCCGGCGGCGGGATGGAGCTTGTGTGGGCATGGCTGTCACCTCATTGGTCTGGAAAGTGCGGTTCACTTTTAACACGCTGGCGAGGACGAAATTGTTCCCTCATACTCGATTTAGTCATCTTTGGAATAATCTTAGCAGGTCCGGCATGATACTGTCAAGATAAATATTCTAAAGATGACTAGGTGAGGGCATGAAACTGAATCCTTACGATGAAAAGCTGAATGTGGCAGGGACTTATGTGCGGGCGCTGCGGTTGGAGCGGGGACTGTCCCAGGAGCAGCTGGCGGCCAAACTGCAATTGCTGGGATACAGCATCGGGCAAAAGGCCATCAGCCGGATGGAGACAGGGGACCGGGTGGTGGCGGATTACGAGCTGCTGCTGTTGGCCCAGGCGCTGGGCGTGTCGCCGCTGCAACTGCTGGGGCAATAAAAAAACCGCTCTGGCTGATGGCCAGAGCGGTTTTCCTTGTTTATTCAGCCTCGTAAACGCAGGCCTGCTTGCGATCCTTGCCCAGGCGCTCGAAACGGAGCACGCCGTCCGCCTTGGCGAACAGGGTGTCGTCAGTGCCGATACCAACGTTCTTGCCGGGATGGATGCGGGTGCCGCGCTGGCGGACCAGAATGTTGCCAGCCTTGACGAACTGGCCGTCCGCGCGCTTGGGACCCAGGCGCTTGGACTCGGAGTCACGGCCGTTCTTGGTGGAGCCGCCGCCCTTCTTGTGGGCGAAGAACTGAAGACCAATACGAATCATGATACGGACCATCCTTTCTGAAAGATTTTAGAATGGGGAGGAATTATTCTTCCTCCAGAACTTCGATGTTGTCGGGATACTCGTCATGGAGTTCGGCGAAGTAGACCATCAGCCCCGCCAGAAGCGCCTGACAGGTGCTTTCAGCCGTGGGAGCCAGACCCCCGGGCAGGCGGAGGGAGATGGACGCGTCGTCCTCCCGGACCTTGACGGACGCCGCAAGGCCCAGCACGTCGTTGATGGTGGCCTCCACCAGGCGGATGGCGCTGGTGATGCCCGCGCAGACGATGTCCGCGCCCGCCTCGGCGTAGCCGCTGTGGCCTCTGGAGTCAAAGCCGGTGATCCGGTTGTTCTCCATGCGGAAGGTGATCGTCGTCATGCCTTAGACGGAGATCTTGCCGATCTCGACCTTGGTGTAAGGCTGGCGATGGCCCTGACGCTTGCGGTAACCCTTCTTGGCGTTGTACTTGAAGATGCGGATCTTCTTGCCCTTGCCGTTCTTGACGATTTTGGCCTCCACGGAAGCGCCCGCCACAACGGGGGTGCCGAAGGTGGCCTTCTCGCCGTCGATGATGGCCAGGACCTGGTCGAACTTGACGGTGTCGCCGGCTTCCTGGTCCAGCTTCTCGATGTAGACCACGTCGCCCTCAGCGACCTTGTACTGCTTGCCGCCGGTCACGATGATTGCGTTCATTACTTGATTCAACTCCTTCATTTACGGGCTCGCTGTCGGGGGCGATGCCATCGGCATACTTTTAGACCCATTCAAAGCGGCTTATCAAGTATATCAGCGGAATTTCAAAATGTCAACGATTTTTCGGAAGAAAGTTACAGAAGAAAAAATATGGAACTTATCACAGCGAAGAAAAAACGTATGGTGCGCAATGCGTAAAATTTCCTACGCGCATATTTTTGCTCTAAAGCGGTCTTCTGTTCCCACCGCTCCCGCTTCCGTTTCTGCTTTTCCGCCCGCTCAGTCATAGGCCAGCCGGTCCACGGTCCAGTCCGCGATCAGCGCCGCATACCATTTGCAGACCGCCTTTCCGGCGTCCACGTCAAGGTTAACATAATTTCCGCACTCCGCCGGGCTCTTCCCGGGCATCTCGCCCGTGAACGATGCCGCGGCGGCGAAGACCCGCTTCAACAGCTCCACGGCCTCCGCCAGAGACAGCAGCCGCTCATCGAACAGGAAGTAGAATCCGGTCTGGCACCCCATGGGGCCGAAGTAGACGACGGCGTCCTTGCGGTCGGAGTTCCGCAGCAGCGTGGCGATCAGGTGCTCGACGGAGTGCATTTCGCTGTTGCTCAGCAGCTCTCCGGTGTTGGGCTTTTTGAACCGCAGGTCAAAGGTCACGACGTCCCCGTCCCGGCGGGAGAGGTAGAGGCCGGGGACCAGTCTGTTGTGGTCCACGGTAAAGCTTGCGATGCGCTCCATGTCAGACCGCCTCCTTCTGCAGCTCCAGCGCCAGGGGCAGCAGGACGCCGCCCAGGTTTTCCAGCGCCTGACCGAAGTCGAAGTACTCCTCCGCGTTGTTCTCCCGGAACAGGTGGTCGGACACGGACTTCAGCGCCGCGAACCTGACGCCGTTCCGCAGGCACACCTGGGCGATGGCGCAGCCCTCCATCTCCACCAGCAGGGGGGAGAAGGTGTCCCGAATCCACTCCGCCCGGGGGCACTTGACGGCGAACCAGTCCCCGGTGGCCACCCGGCCGGTGGAGGCGGCGACGCCCAGGGATTTCAGAATCTCCACGCACCGCTCCGGCGCCCAGGTGGGGAACGCCAGCTGGTTGACGGTGGAGACCATGCCCACGGGGTCGCCGATGGCGGTGGTGTCCACGTCGTGCTGGATGAACTCCGACGGCACCACCAGACTTCCGGTGGCTAGGTCCGTGGCGCAGCCCGCCACGCCGGCGTTTAAAATCAGGTCCACGCCGTACCGCAGGCAGAAGATCTCCGCCGCCATGGCGGCGTTGACCTTGCTGATGCCGCCGGCGCAGGCCAGGATGTCCGGCGCGACCTCAAAAAACGGCACGCCGGAGACGGTCTCAAAGGGCTCCAGCTCCCTGGCGCCGGGCAGCGCGTGCAGCTCCGACACCATGGCAAATTGCAATCCGATTTTCATCATATGGCTCCTTACCCGGCGTCCGGCAGAGCTCTGCCGAACGCCGCAGAATGTGAACTACCTGTTTGGAGTATAGCACGGAAGCGCCGCCGGAGCAACGCTGAACCGCTACCGCTCCTTCCAGATAAAGATGGGCATGGGCGGATCGCCCCGGCGGTTGGTCCAGTCGCAGCGGAGCACGGAGAACGCCCGGTCGTCCAGCGTTTTCAGGTACTCCAGAACGGCGGCCCTCTCCTCATAGCCGTTTTCCTTCCCGTAGTAGAGGGCGATGGCCATGACCCCGCCCGGCCGCAGCAGCCGCAGTCCGGCCCCGATGGCCGCCACGGAGCTGTCCGCCCGGGTGAAAATATGGGGGTCGCCGCCGGGGAGCCTGCCCAGGTTGAACACCACGCAGTCCACGGTCCCGGCCTCCGCGTACCGCTCCATATGGGCGTGGCTGTCCAGAAGCACGTCGGCGCGAAGCCCCTCCGCCGCCAGCAGCGCCCGGGTCCGGGAAACCGCCTCCTCCTGGATGTCAAAGGCCAGCACCCGCCCGTCCGGCCCGACCAGGCGGCACAGCAGGGCGGTGTCCCGCCCCTTCCCGGCGGTGGCGTCGATGCAGAAATCGCCGGGTTTCACATAACGGGCCAGAAATTCATGGACCATATACAGGGTGTTCAGCTGCATGGCGTATCCTCCCGGGGTTCGAATCGATTCTGGCATAACAGCTCCAGAAAGGTATCACAAAAAAGTTCCCGCTGCGGGCACAGCGGGAACCCTTTGGAATTTGATCAGCCGTTCACGATCGCGGCGGTATCCTGGGCGATCATCAGCTCCTCGTTGGTGGGGATCAGCAGGACCTTCACCTTGGAGTCGGGGGCGGAGATGACCAGCTCCTTGCCGCGGCCGTTGTTGGCCTCGGCGTCCAGCTTCACGCCCATGTACTCCAGGCCCTGGCAGACCATGGCGCGGACGACCTTGTCGTTCTCGCCGACGCCGGCGGTGAAGATGATGGCGTCCACGCCGCCCATGGCGGCGGCATAAGCGCCCACGTACTTCTTCACCTCATAGGCGAACTTCTCCTGGGCCAGCTTGGCCTTCTCGTCGCCCTTGCCGGCGGCGTCCTCCAGGTCGCGGAAGTCGGAGGACACGCAGGACAGGCCCTCCACGCCGGACTTCTTGTTCAGGATGTTCAGCATCTCGTCGATGTTCATGCCGTACTTGTTCATCAGGTACTGCAGGATGCCGGCGTCCAGATCGCCGGAGCGGGTGCCCATGGGAAGACCCGCCAGGGGGGTGAAGCCCATGGAGGTGTCCACGCTCTTCCCGCCGTCCACGGCGGCGATGGAGGAGCCGTTGCCCAGGTGGCAGGAGATCAGCTTCAGATCCTCGGGCTTCTTGCCCAGCATCACGGCGGCGCGGCCGGAGACATACTTGTGGGAAGTGCCGTGGAAGCCGTAGCGGCGGACCTTGTCGTTTTCATAGTAGGCGTAGGGCAGGGCGTACATATAGGCCTTGGCGGGCATGGTCTGGTGGAAGGCGGTGTCGAACACGGCCACCATGGGGGTGCTGGGCATCAGAGCCTGGCAGGCCTTGATGCCGATGATGTTGGCGGGGTTGTGGAGGGGAGCCAGGGGGTTGCACTCCTCGATGGCGGCCATGACCTCGTCGGTGATCAGCACGGACTTGGCGAACTTCTCGCCGCCGTGCACCACGCGGTGGCCCACGGCGTCGATCTCGCTCATGGAGCCGATGACGCCGTTTTTGGCGTCCACCAGGGCGTCCAGCACGGCCTGGATGGCCTCGGAGTGGGTGGGCATGGCCACGTCGATGGCGTCCAGCGTCTCCTTGCCCGCGATCTGGGGCTTGTAAGTGAACTTGCCGTCGATACCGATGCGCTCGCACAGGCCCTTGGCCAGCAGGTCGCCGGTCTCGGGGTTCAGCAGCTGATACTTCAGGGAAGAGCTGCCAGCGTTGATGACAAGAATGTTCATGATTACCGTCTCCTCTTTCTTCTTTTGGGGAAAACCTTGCGGGTTTTCCGTAAATGATATAAAATAAAGGCGTCAGGGAGGTCCGCCCTGTCTGGACGGAATTCTACACAATATCCATTATACCAGAGTTTTTCCAGGTTACAACCTCCATTTTTACCGAAATGTCATTTTTTTGTTACCACTTAGGGGTGAAATCTGTGCGGGTTGCAGGTATCATAATAGAATACAATCCCATGCACTGCGGGCATTTGCACCTGCTGCGGGAGCTCCGGGCCCGTCTGGGGGAGGATACCGCCGTCGTCGGTGTCATGAGCGGCAATTTCGTGCAGCGGGGGGACTTCGCCCTTGTGCGCGGGCACGCCCGGGCGGAGGCCGCGGTGAAAAGCGGCATGGACCTGGTGCTGGAGCTGCCCCTGCCCTGGGCCGTTTCCTCGGCGGAGCGGTTCGCCGGCGGCGGCGTGGGAGCCCTGGCCGCCACAGGCGTGGTGACCCATCTGGCCTTCGGCAGCGAGCGCGGCGACGCGGACGCGCTGCGGGAGGTGGCCGCCTGTTTGGATTCCGAGGCGTATCGCGCGGGCCTGCGGCGTTTTCTGGGGGAGGGCATGTCCTTCGCCGCCTGCCGGCAGGCGGTGGTGCGGGGCCTCCTGGGGCCGGAGAAGGCCGCCCTGCTGGACACACCCAACAACAACCTGGGCGTGGAGTACTGCAGAGCCCTGGGGCGTCGCGCCCCCGGTATCCGGCCCCTGACGGTGCCCCGCCGGGGCGACGCCCACGACACCGCGGTCTGGGCGGGCGGCAACCCCTCCGCCACCGCCATCCGCAAGCTGCTGCGGGCGGGGGAGCGGGAACAGGCCCTGGCCCTGATGGCCCCGGCCATGGGGGACATTTACCAGGGAGAGGAGGCCGCGGGTCGGGCCCCGGTCTTTTCGGAGACCTGCGAGCGGGCCGTCCTGGCCC
>OIYT01002652.1_pt1 | contig 10609 bp, 12 predicted proteins | sample 1588201 | NCBI WGS metagenome assembly OIYT01 (sample SAMN03283260) | human gut metagenome | biome: human-associated habitat; material: feces | host: Homo sapiens | place: USA | collected 2013
GGGGGTGCAATTACGGTTTGGAGGGGGGTGCATTTTTGATTTTAGGGGGGTGCATTGGTTTCCCTTTTAGGCGGCACATTTTTCTGCGCTGTTACACCTCCTTGAAATTAAGTCAGATACCCCTCCCGGGCCTTCACGCCGAAGTGGGCCTCCAGCTGGTGCATCTGCTCGTCGGTGATGGTATTGACCAGGGGCAGGTGGGCGATCTTCATGTAGATTTCCGCTGCCTTTTCGGCGGTTTCAATGAGGCCGAAGGTCTCGTCCAAATCTTTGCCTGCGCCGTAGATGCCGTGCTGCGCCCAGACCACAAGGCGGGCGGTCTGCATCTTCTCCGCCGTGGCAATGCCGATTTCATTGGTGCCGCAGAGCATCCACGGCAGTACATTCACGCCGTCGGGGAACACCACGATGCATTCGGTACACATCTGCCAAAGGGTGCGGGTAAATGCCTTTTCATCCAAGCTGTGGACATAGGTCATGGCCAGCAGATTCGCCGGGTGGCAGTGCATAACCACGCGGTTTTTGGGGTCGATTTTCAGCCGTGCGGCATGGCTCATCATGTGGGCGGGAAACTCGGAGGTGAATTTTCCGCCGTCGGCATAGCCCCAAAGAAGCTGTGCCGTTTCGCCGCCATTTGTCAGCCGCACCAGACCCAGATTGACCTCCGGGGCGTACTGCACATTCTTGAAATACTTGCCTGTGCCGGTGACGAGGAAGTATTTGCCCTCCAACGCTGGACAGGAAAAGCCCGTGGGGATCTCCCGCAAAACCGCACCGTCCATATAGTTGGCTACTTCGCCTTCCTCCAACAGCAGGCTCACATTGCCGCCGTTACGCTCGTCCCAGCCGTGGTCGTACATATTGGTCACAGTGCGGATCATTTCCGCCATCCACGGCGCTGTCAGAATGTCTCTCATGCTCTCGCCTCCAAAACGGTTTTCTCATATCTTTGGACTTCCGGCAGCCACGCACCGTCCTCCGGCACGCCGCAGCGGCGGCAATACTCTGCCCAGGCCTCGCCAAAGGGCAGGGTTTTCAGCTCCTCCTGCTGAACCAGCAAATCGGTGAAATTGCCCGCGTTTTGCTCCTTGGTCATGTCGGGGGTCAACAGGGCATTCAGCAGGGCTTTCTGCACATTCCGGAAACCCGTGACCCACGCGGCGATGCGGTTAACGGAGGCGTCGAAGTAGTCCAGCGCCATATGCACGCGTCCGTCCAAGCCGCTGCAGCGGACGATCTCCTTGCAGATTTCTTTCGTCTCGTCATCGAACAGCACCACATGGTCGCTGTCCCAGCGAACCGGGCGGGTGATGTGCAGGGCGATCTCCGGGAAAAAGGTCAGCAGCGCCGGGATCTTGTCGCTGACCACCTCGGTGGGATGATAGTGGCCGTTGTCCATCAGCGGGATGCACTTATCCCGATTCATGGCGGCGTAGCTCAGGGCAAATTCCGCGCTGCCCACGGTGTAGCTCTCCACGCCGATGCCGAAGACCTTGCTCTCCACGCAGGGCTTGACCTTGGTAAAGTCAAAGGGCTCGGAGAGGATTTCGTCGATGGACTGCTTATAGCGCAGCCGAGGGCCCAGCCGGTCGGCGGGGATGTCCTTGAAGCCGTCACCCGTCCAGATGTTCATGGTACAAATCTGCCCCAGCGCCTCCGCCAGATACTGCGAAATGCGCACGCAGGCCTTGCCGTGCTCCACCCAAAAGCGGCGGGTCTCCTCGTTGGGGGAGCTGAGGGTCAGCGGGTCGCACTTGGGATGGGAGAAGAAGGTGGGGTTAAAGTCCGCGCCGAGGCCGTGTTTTTTGCAGAATTCCACCCACGGGGTGAAGTGCTTCGGCTCTAATTTGTCCCGGTCTACCCACTCGCCAGGGGCGAAAATGGCGTAGCTGGCGTGAAGGTTCAGCTTTTTCGTGCCGGGGCATAGCTTGAGTACTTCCTCGATGTCTTCCATCAGCTCCTGCGGCGTTCTTGCACGGCCGGGGTAGCTGCCGGTGGTCTGGATGCCGCCGGTGAGGGGCTTGGTGGGGTCGGTGTCGAAACCGCGCACATCGTCCCCCTGCCAGCAGTGCAGGGACAGCGGCACAGTTTTCAGCTTTGTAAGCGCCGCTTCGGTATCTATGCCGACAACTGCGTATTTTTCTTTTGCTTCCGTATAGCTCATTGATCTGCCTCCATTTGTATTTTCAGATTGCCGAGAGCCGTGGCCTCGATAGGCAGAGCGATGACCTGCTTGCCCGTGGCCTTGGCGGTGAGATGGTTCAAAAACTCGTTTTTTGCGCCGCCGCCCACGATGTAGAGCTTGTCGTATTGTTTTCCAGTGTTTCGTTCCAGTTCTGCAAGCGCTTTTGCGTAGCTCTCCGCAAGACTGCGATAGGCACAGCGGAAATAGTCGCCGATGCTGATGAGCTTTCCGCCTGTCGCCTCATCAAAGGCGGCCTTCATGCTTTTGGGGGAAAGAAATTACGGCGCGTTGGCATCGATCAGGGCATCGCAGGCGCTTTCCTTTGCGGCGTTAACAATTCCGGCATAGCCGAGCCCCATACATAGCTCCTTTTGCAGCTCGTTGACCAGCCACATGCCCATGATGTTTTTCTGATAGCGGTTATAGCCCACGCCGCCTTCGTTGGAGTAATTAGCGGCACGGCTGGCAGCATTCGTGATGGGCTTCGGCGTTTTGATGCCCAAAAGCGACCATGTGCCGCTGGAAATATAGGGCGCGTTTTCCTCCATGGGGATGCCCTCCACGGCGCTGGCGGTGTCGTGGGTGGCGCAGAGAACGCATTTGATTCCGTCATACTTGCCCAGCACCATCCCCGGCCTTTGGAGCTTCGGGAAGATGGGCGGCAAGCCCAGCGCCGAAATGATCTCCGCATCAAATTCGCCGGTTTCGGCGCTGACCATGCCGGCGGTGGTGGCGTTGGTGTATTCCTTGGCTTTCACGCCGCAGAGCTTCCACAGGAGGTATTCGGGAATCATCAGGAAGTCCGTCACGCCCTCCAGCCGCCCGGCCAGCTTATCGGCATAGAGCTGATAAATGCTGTTGAAGGGCTGAAACTGGCAGCCGGTTTTGGTGTACAGCTCCGAAAACGGCAGAATTTCGTGGACCTTGGGAATGACCGCTTCGGTGCGGCTGTCACGGTAAGCGTACACTGGGTGGATTTCTTCGTTCCCTTGCAGCAACACATAGTCCACGCCCCAAGTAGCTATGGACAGGCTGACGATGCCGGGAAATTCGGCTTTTGCCGCCATGATGCCCGCTTGCACATGGAAAAGCAGGGTGTCAATATCCCAGACGAGATGCCCGTTTTGCTCCAATACGCCGTTTGGAAAGCGGTAGACCTCTTTTGCTTTGATTTCGCCATCCTCCCGCCAGCCCACAATGTGCCGCCCGGAGGATGCACCGATGTCGATAGCAAGATAAAAGTTCATATTACATTTGTCCATAGTATGCATCTTTTCCGTGTTTACGAAGATAGTGCTTATTTAGCAGCTCCTGCTGCATGGGGGATAGATTCGGATTCATTGCTTTTGCATGGAATGCCATAAATGCCAATTCTTCCAGAACTACAGAATTATGAACGGCGTTGTGCGGATCGTTTCCCCAGGTAAAGGGGTCGTGGGAATGTACGAGGACTGCCGGGATATCATCCGGTGACTTATCCTGAAATGTTTCTATAATCACATTACCCGTTTCCAATTCATACTGACCGGCAATTTCTGCGGGTGTCATCCTGCGGGTGCAGGGTATTTCACCGTAGAAGTAGTCGCCGTGCGTTGTTCCATAGGCCGGAATACCGATGCCGGCCTGAGCAAAGGACGTTGCCCAGCGGGAGTGGGTATGTACAACGCCGCCGATATGCGGGAAAGCCTTGTAAAGGGCAATGTGGGTAGCCGTATCAGAGGAAGGCTTCCACCTTCCCTCCACTGTTTCGCCGGTTTTGAGAGACACCACAACCATATCCTCCGGTGTCATGCTTTCATAGGAAACACCGCTCGGCTTTATAACCATCATGCCGGCTTCCCGATCGACCCCGGAAGCATTCCCCCATGTAAAGGTAATCAAATCATACTTCGGGAGCTCCAAATTCGCGGCGCAGACTTCCTTTTTTAGTTCGTCTAACATAGGATTCTCCTCAATTTAGCTTCCAAGCCAAGTCATTCAGAAACAGCTGCTGCTCCAGAGATTCTACTGTGGTGTCTTTTGTGATGTGGACAAATTCAATATCCATAATTCTTGCCCAGTCCCTCAGCTGCTCGGAAGATACATCGTAGCTCAGTACCGAATGGTGTGCGCCGCCTGCCGTAATCCAACACTCTAAGCCTGTTTCCAGGCTCGGCTCTGCCTGCCACATGACTCGTGCCACCGGCAGATTGGGCATTGCCATGATCGGTTTGATGCAGTGGATATCCTGACAGATCAGTCGGAAGCGCCCGCCTATATCGATCAGTGTGGCAACGACTGCACCCCCTGCTTTCCCTTCAAAGACCAACCGTGCGGGGGGCTGCCGATCACCGATCCCCAGCGGATGCACCTCAATTCTGGGCCTTTCCGCTGCCACGCTGGGGCAGACCTCCAGCATATGCGCCCCCAGAGAGTATTTCTGTCCTTCTGCCAGGTGGTAGGTATAGTCCTCCATAAAGGCAGATGCGCCATTCTCGTTTTCACCCATGTATTTCAGAATGGCTGTCAATGCAGCGACCTTCCAGTCGCCTTCACCACCGTAGCCGTAGCCGTTTGCCATTAGGTTCTGACTTGCCAGACCCGGAAGCTGCTCCATTCCATAAAGATCCTGAAAGGTATTGGAAAACGCTACGCATCCCTCAGCGTCCATCATTTTCTGAATGGCAAGCTCTTCACGGGCCTGATAGCGAACAGCCGGTAAATCATCCGTTACAAAGTCATACCTTGCAGAATACTCCTCCATTTTGCGGTCGATTTCACTATCGGATACCAAACGCATGGTTTCGACAAGCTGCCCTACGGGCCATGTGTTGACCTGCCATCCCAGCTTGATCTGTGCCTCCACCTTGTCCCCCTCAGTGACAGCGACTTCCCGCATATTGTCGCCAAAGCGCATGACTTTTAGCTCTTTGCTGAATGCTGCGCCTACGGCTGCCTTCATCCAATCTCCCAACCGCTTTTGTACATTGGGTTCCTTCCAGTACCCCGCAATTACTTTCCGATGGATGCGCATACGCGCCGCAACAAATCCATGCTCCCGGTCGCCATGAGCCGCCTGATTCAGGTTCATGAAGTCCATGTCGATTTCATCGTTGGGGATTTCTTTATTATATTGCGTTGCCAGATGACAATAGGGCTTCTGCAAATCTGCAAAACCGTTTATCCACATTTTGCCGGGAGAAAAGGTGTGGCACCAGGTTACGATACCGGCGCAGCTTTTATCATAGTTCGCCTCACGGATGATGTCGGTGATCTGTGCATTTGACATGGCGGTAACCTTATATACAAGGGGGTAAGGCAAGCTGCGGCTCAATTCCTCTGCTATTTCCGCAGCCCGTTTGGAAACGGTTTTCAAAACCTCCTCGCCATACAATGCCTGTGAGCCGACAATGAACCAAAATTCGTAGCTTTTCATAGTAGCATCCTCCTAAATACATTCTACGGCTGCCCGTTCAACCGCAAGACCATTTCGGAATTGCCTGAGATAGGCTCCAAACCCGGCAACATCCTCCTGCAAGGGTTCCATCACAACGGACTTTGCATTTTCAAAAACGTCTTGCTCCAAAAACATTTCCAAGGTGCGCCCACGCCCAGCCGTTAAGTAAGCGGACAGAAGTGCCATACCATACGGGCCGCCCTCTCCGGCAGTTTTCATGACACATACAGGCGAATTTACAGCGGCAGCCAGGAACCGTTGGCCAACAGCAGGCGTTTTGAACAAGCCTCCGTGACCCGTAAGACGGGAAATGCGGACATTCTCTTTTTTCAGAATATCCATGCCAAGAGCCAGCGTTGCTATTGCAGAATAGAGCTGGGCACGCATGAAATTTGCCGGTGTAAATATGCTCTGCTGCGTCCGCATCACAAGGGGGCACCCCCGCCCAAAACCCGTTACCGGTTCGCCCGCCAAATAGTTGCAGACAGTGATGCCGCCGCAGTCCGGATCGCCGTTCAAGCTCTCCTCATAGAGCTTGGTAAAAAGCGATTCCCGGTCAATTGTGCAGCCAAACAGCGCAAGGTTCTGACGCAGAAGCTCCGCCCACGCATTCATATCATTTGTACAGTTGTTACAGTGTACCATGGCAACAGGTTCTCCGGTGGGAGTAGTTACCATGTCGATTTCCGGGTAAACTCCAGACAAGGGCTTGTCCAGCACAACCATAGCAAAAATAGATGTTCCGGCAGAGACATTGCCGCTTGCCGGTGCCACGGCATTGGTGGCGGCCATGCCGGTACCCGCATCTCCCTCCGGTGGTGCCAGAGGGATACCGGCAGGAAGTAAGCCTCCCAGCAAAGCGGCTCCCTCTGCGGTAAGCTGACCGGCAGATTCTCCGGCTACCAGCACACGGGGAAGAACGTCCTCCACCCGCCACGGAAGATCACGGTTTTCCGGAAGAATGCTGAATTTATGCAGCATAGTCTTATCGTAGCATTTTCCCGTACTGTCAATAGGGAATATTCCGGAATCTTCGCCGATTCCCACGGCATTGACACCGGTAAGCTTATAATGAACGAAGCCCGCCAGTGTGGTGATGTGGGCAATTTTTTCAATGTGTGCTTCTCCGTTCAGCACCGCCTGATACAGATGGGCAATGCTCCAACGCTGTGGGATATTGAAGCCAAAGACCTCCGTGAGCTCCGCCGCTGCCTGCGCAGTCATCGTGTTTTGCCATGTGCGAAATGGCACCAGCAGACTCCAGTCCTTGTCGAAGGCCAGATACCCATGCATCATACCGGAAATCCCCAGGGCTGAAATCCGTTCCCGATCGGCGATTCCGGAGAGTGCCGCTCGCAGTCCTTCCCATACCTGTTCCAAGGGGTATGTCCAGATACCGTTTTCGCAGCGGGACACCCATGTATAATCCCCGGAGGATACCGCTCTGAAATCTTCGTCGATGGCAACCGCCTTGATTCGTGTTGAGCCGAGTTCAATTCCCAAGGAAAGTGATTGCTTTTCTACTGTCTCTTTCATCTTCGATTCACCCAGTTATATTAGATTCAAATGAACGCGATTTCCGTCAGGGTTGCCTTTCCCGTACCGTTGAACTTTATATAGATCGAATAATCTCCCTTTAGAGAAAGAGACTCGGGAGCCGCACTTTTCTTCGGCACATCTATTGGAAAACTGGCAATTTGCTCACCGCCTATGTCGGTGAAAATCTGTACCTTTCCATGGAAATTGCCATGTACTTCAAGCCTGAGCCTTTCATCGCCGTCAAACCGGAACGAGCGAAATCCGATAAGTGTGCCGTTTGTGATCCCCTCAATCATCGTTCGTCCGTCTTTATGGGCGATATAGGGCAGTGCCTTGCTGATTTTTCCGTTGGTCAGGTGCGGCATATGTCCGTTTGTCAGAACGCAGGCGATTGCGGCAGGATACACTCCTTTCGCCGGAAGAGGTGCGCCATTCAAGCCGCAGCTCGTCACAGGAACCTGTGCGATGGAACCGTCCGCTGCGATGTGGATTTCTTCGGCGCAGGCTTGCCGGGAGTATGTGGAACGGTCTGTCATGCGGTGATAAAAGATAAAGTATTTATCTCCGATCTGCACGATGCTCCCATGGTTGTTGCCTGTCAGGTTAAGCCGATCCTTTTTTTGCGCCCCTGATATCCGATATCGCCGTTAGAAACAATTGTTCCGCCATATACAAAGCCTTCATCCGGCTTATCGCTGATGGCATAACACAGCTCATGGTTGTTTCTTGAGGAATAAATGAAGTAGTATTTTCCTTTCAGCTTGCGAATGGATGCCGCCTCAAAGAATGCATGGCCCTCAAAGTCCGTTCCCTTGGTCTTTGCAGGAACAACGAGCTTTGGTTCGTTAATGACCGTTTGCATATCATCGGCCAGCTGCACGGTATATGCTCCGGTCAGATTGTTTTTCGCCTGATGCACTTCCCGAAAACTGCGGTCAAATACCTTGCTCTCGATAGAGGCAGAGCCTGCAATCGCAATCCGCTTTGTTGATTTGTTGAATGGATACGCCCCGCAGATTCTGCCGCCACCCCGTTGGTTTCTGCCGGGCAGTCGCTGCATGATGGCCTTCATGCTGTTGAGGGATGGCGTGCTGGTGAAGTACATTTTGATCGCTCCTTTTTCGTGAAATAGAAACGTCCGTCGAGGTATTCGAATCAATTGCGCAACTTGCTCTGCCAAGTTTACATCTAAACAATGGGCGTTCTTTTACGAGATCCACATATTCGGCATCTTCATCTTGGCCAAATGTGCGCGGCCTTTTATCAAATTCAGCGAACTCATAACGCAATGAATCTTTGAGAGGAACAGCATAATCCTGAACGCTTGAATCATTATCAATTGAGGGAAATATCTCAAACCCTGTTCGAAACGGGATATTAAAGTCTTCTGCAATTTGCTTCACGTTTGAAGTTGGCAACAGTAGAATACTCCCCGATGTTAACTTGATAGTTTACTTTGCGGCGGCTCCGATAATCTTCAGTATGAGATTCAACCGCCTTCTCTTGAAGCATTTTCGTTAGCGTGAACATGCTCAGTCTGATTTGACCGTTTACATCTTGGGCATCCCGCTCATAGATCCAGTCAATCATCTCTGCGATTAGATTAAGATCGTTCGCCTTTTTGGCCTGTTCTGCAGCGAATTGCTCTTTGGCTACATCAACTTCTCCTTCAAGACGGATGACAAGTTCATTATAGGCAATCTCATCATATACGTCTTTCTCTACCTGATTCGGGGCTGCAATTATCTCGTCAATATAGCCCTTGAGAAACGTGTTCTTTTCCTCTGCCGGGACATTTACAGTCTTGAGGATGAAATCAAGAATATTGATATTGTTCTTTGCCTGCATCATAACGGCAGAGAGCTGATCAAATTCGCTGCAGCACTTTCTCAGCATGGTGTACTGGAGCTGATCTGAAGGCTGCATACGATTGAAATAGCGGCGAATCTGATGGATGATCTCATCTTCGCTGTAGCCTGATGCTCGCATATTGGCATCGACCACTTTCTTAATGAACGTGAAGACCTCGTCCTTTGTTCTCTCATCCACGGTATCAACAAGCGTCTTGCTAACGAGAGAGAAAAGCATTAGGAAGGTTCTCTGATCGCTTCCTTTAAGATCACATTCCTGATATGTATAGAACCATTTCAGAGCTGCTTCTTCTCGCCCCATCCTGAGATTAAAGAGCATGTAGAAGATTGCGCTATTCTTTTTATCAAGCTTGATTGCTCGATCCATCGCTCTGTCGGCAAGTTCCTTAGTCGAAGCTCTCCATCCTCCTGGCGAGGTAGTTCAGCTCGTCCAGATTGGCGAAGCGGTCTTTCAGCATGGAGAGTTCCTCCGGCCAGTAGACCTCTGTCACGAATGCTGACTGCAGGGCATCCTTGCCCTCAATGGCGTGGATCTCAGCAAGCTTTGCGTACAGTTTGTTTTCGCTGATGGGAAACTGGACGTCAATTTCGTGATCGGCATTCTTGATTCTGATTTTAATCATTTCTGAGCCGTCCTTTCCTTATATTGAATTGCGCCAAGACCGAATCTGCGGATTGCCATTGCGTTGCAGATGAGAGCGAACATTTTGGGTGCGATCAGCTCGGTATCGGCGAGATCGCTGATGGTGATGTGCTTCGTGCCAAGATAGAGATCTTTGGCACAGCAGAGGAGGGTATATCCGTTCTCGGTGCTGTCCTTCGGCTTGAAGCGGTCGAACTTGATCTCGTTGCGCTCCACGAAGTTTCTGATCTGCATCCAGAGCTTGTGCTCGGCGGTCAGGAGGTAGAGTGCAGACATCAAGGCAAAGTTTTTCTTGTTGAGTTTGCGGATGGCCTCGTCGAAAGCCAAGCGGTGTTTTTCGTTTCTGAAGTTCATGTGTAGTTCCTCACTTTCTCTGATGAATTGAATGAGCCGTTTGCGAAAGGCGGCGTTGTGGATGTCCTTCATAGTTTCAGTCATGACCTCTGATCGACCTGCTGCTCCGGCAACAATTCGTTCCTCGATGCATGGGCATTGGCTGACTGTGCATTTTTTCTTTCTGTTGTAATAGAGGCACAGACGGCAGTCGCACATTTCTGCCGTGTATTCAAAACGGCGCAGAACCATCACGCCGCTGCCTCGTGGGGGAAAGCCCTTTACTTGCGTCATCATTCGCTCGAGGGCTTTCTGACTCGGTGAATCTGAAAAGATCATCGTCTTGCTCCTTTGTCTGTGAAATAAAAAAAGAGCCAACCGTTTCTTTTCAAAACGATTGGCTCCGATGGCAACAAAAAACGGCAGGTAGTATCTGTTACTGTCTGCCGTCCTTGTACTGTATTCAGTTGTTACTTGGGTTCGTATCTATCTTCAAAGGGGAAAAGCCGTTTTTACATCTACGAATTTGAAACTTTGAAAAACGGTGTTTGGGCAGCAAAAAAGCCCGATAAAATCGGGCTTTTTGCGGGGTACATCTTTTT
>OIYT01002654.1_pt1 | contig 10605 bp, 5 predicted proteins | sample 1588201 | NCBI WGS metagenome assembly OIYT01 (sample SAMN03283260) | human gut metagenome | biome: human-associated habitat; material: feces | host: Homo sapiens | place: USA | collected 2013
TGACGCCCGCCAAGGACGATGACGCCGCCAGCGTTGATTTTGGCCGCTGGCAGGCATGTCGCCCTTTGTTCACTGAGGGTAGCCTCTGATGAACTTTCCTGCTTCCAGCCCGACAATATGACGCCATAGGCTGGAGGACTTGATCCCGTACTTTTTTGCGGCAGACTGCGGAAAAATGAAATCGCGTTTTCCGCCGCGTTCCATGGTTATAAAGAAATAAAGATACCTGGCACCTATGCCAAGATTCTGAAACTGGTGAGACAGCACCAGGAAGTTTCCCACCTGAATAAAACGGTTTTCGTGATGATCCGAATTGCAGACAGCCTGGGATGATCGTTGGCTCAGATTTTCGTTTGCTCATAACATATTCCTTCTTTTGAATGGCAAACAGGGCCTGTTGCATATCCCTTTGTAATCAATGTAGAAATCGGACCCTTTTTGACCACCCATTGGAGCAAAAAAAACATTCAATGTGGGCTTTAGTAAACACGGTGATTTTTGTGCTTACATTAAGTATACGCTGAACATATTTCTTTCAGAGTATGACGTATAAGGTGTAGTCATGCGTCATACTGATGAGGCCATGACAGAAAAAATGGAATCATACAGGCAAAATATATTAGAAAAATGTGTAATATATAGTTTGAAAATATCAGAAAAATGTGATATGATATTTACGCGATGGGAAAGGCTGGTGAGTCGCATGAAACGCAATGCAATTCAGGAGCTTGTAGCATGGAAGTCCAGTGAAAGCCGCAAGCCGATGGTACTGAAAGGCGCCCGTCAGGTGGGAAAGACCTGGCTGATGAAAGAGTTCGGGCAAAACTATTATGACAGCTATGTCTACTTCAACTTTGATGAGGAAGATGAACTAAAATCTATCTTCGAAACAAATAAAAATCCCCAGCGGATCATCGAACTACTGTCCCTGATCGCCGGGGAGAAGATCCTGCCGGGAAAAACACTGATTATTTTCGACGAGATCCAGGAGTGCCCGGAAGCGCTGAATACTCTGAAATATTTCAAGGAAAAGGCCAATGAATACCATGTGATCGCCGCCGGCAGCCTGCTGGGAACGTTCCTGACACAGCCCAAGTCCTATCCCGTGGGCATGGTCAATCTGCTCGATATCTATCCGCTGACCTTTGATGAGTTTCTGGAGGCCACAGATACGAGCCTGTACGCCTACTATTGTGGTATCCAAAAAGCGCGGCCAATCGAGGGAATTTTCCACAACCGGCTGCTGGAAGCGTACAGCTATTACCTGATCATCGGTGGGATGCCGGAGTGCGTTTCCTCGTGGGTCGCCTATAAGGACCCGGCCAAAATCTCGCAGATTCAAAAGGAACTGATCGCGGTCTATGAAAACGACTTCTCAAAGCACAACGGAAAGGTCAACAGCGGCCGCATCCTGATGGTGTTCCGCAGCGTCGTCGCCCAGCTTGCCAAGTCCAACGAGAAGTTCATGTACGGGGCTGTCCGGGAGGGCGGCCGCGCCCGGGATTTTGAGGAGGCCATCGAGTGGCTTGTCTCCGCCGGGATGCTGAACCGCGTCTACAATGTCTCTAAAATGGAGCACCCGCTGGCAGCCTTTGATAAGCTGGACCAGTTCAAGCTCTTCGTGTTTGACACCGGCCTGCTCAAACACATGGCAGGCATTGACAACAGTGCGATTCTGTTGAAGACGGATTATCAGTTCAAGGGGCCGCTGACGGAAAACTATGTCCTGCAGCAGCTCCGCGGCCAGTTCGAGGTAGAGCCACGTTATTACTCCGATAAAAACAGTGAGATTGACTTCCTTATCCAGTACGGCACCGAGATCATCCCTGTGGAGGCCAAAGGCGGCGGAGACAAATTCGCGCCGTCGTTTAAGAAGTATATCGCCGACCGCCACCCGAAGCACGCCCTGCGTTACTCCAAGCGGGGCTACCGGAAGGATGGCGCGATCACCAATCTTCCGCTGTACTTGACTCGGAAAACGAAAGAATTGCTTTGAAATAGTCGGAATTACAACGAGAATGGAGAAATCGGGAAATGGCAGTAAAAAAGAGTGAATTATACAGTTCACTATGGGCGAGCTGTGACGCGTTAAGAGGTGGTATGGATGCTTCCCAATATAAGGATTATATCCTCACACTTCTGTTCGTGAAGTATGTCTCTGATAAATTTGCCGGGCAGGACTATGCTGATATTGAAATCCCCAAAGGCGGTAGCTTTGCCGATATGGTCAAACTGATTGGTAAGAAGGATATCGGTGAAGGCATCAATAAGGTTATTGCCAAGCTGGCAGAAGCCAATGGCCTGCGTGGTGTTATCGATAAGGTTTCCTTTAACGACCCGGACAAATTGGGTAAGGGCGAGGAAATGATCGAGAAACTGAGTAAGCTGATTGAAATCTTCCGCCGCCCTGAACTGGACTTCTCCAAGAACCATGCTGAAGGCGACGACCTGATCGGTGATGCTTACGAATACTTGATGCGTAAATTCGCGACTGAAAGCGGTAAGAGTAAGGGCCAGTTCTATACTCCGGCTGAAGTCTCTCGTATTTTGGCAAAAGTTATCGGCATTGCAAAGGAAAATAACCTCTCTGCCACTATCTATGATCCCGCCTGCGGTTCCGGTTCACTGCTGATCCGGGCACTGAACGAGGCTCCCATCGCACTGTCCGGTTACGGTCAGGAAAAGGATACTACCACCGCTGGTCTTGCGAAAATGAATGCGGTTTTGCACGGGTGGGCAACCGCCACAATCGTGTCCGGCAATACCTTCTCCGATCCTCAGTATTTTGAAGACGGCTCGGATGAAACTGTGCTACGCAGATTTGATTATATTGTCGCAAATCCTCCTTTTTCTATAAAAAACTGGACGGACGGCGTGAAGGAATACGGCAGATTTGATGGCTACGGAGAACGGCCGCCCGAAAAGAATGGAGACTATGCATGGCTGCTCCACATCCTGAAATCTCTGAAGCGTACCGGTAAGGCTGCGGTTATTCTGCCTCATGGTGTTCTGTTCCGCGGAAACGCAGAGGGCGTGATTAGAGAGCATTTGATTAAGACTGGATATATCAAGGGTATCATCGGCCTGCCTGCAAACCTGTTCTATGGCACCGGCATCCCTGCCTGCATTATTATCATCGATAAAGAGGATGCAGATGAGCGTACTGGGATTTTTATGATCGACGCCAGCCATGACTTTGAAAAAGACGGCAACAAGAACCGTCTGCGTGAGCGAGATATCTATAAAATCGTTACTACTTTCAATGAGCAGATTACCGATGACCCTCACTATGCCCGTTTCGTGCCCATGAGCGAGATTTCCGGCAAAAACGGATATAACCTGAACATCTCCCGCTATATCGATTCCGGCACCGGTGAAGACCTGCAGAGCATTGAAGCTCATTTGAAAGGCGGCATCCCTGCTTACGACATAGATGGCATGGAGCAATATTGGTCTGTGTTTGGGCGGCTGAAAAACAAGCTGTTCTCTGTTCTGCGTGAGGGGTTCTATCAGATGAATGTACCCAAGGATGAAGTACGCGCTCTGATTCATGAGGACGAGGAATTTTCCTCTTATGCCAATAAAATTGACGCCGCTTTTATGGCATGGCGCAGCGAGGTGGATGAAGAACTGCGTAGCATCAATGCCTATGTAGATGCCAAAGAGTTGATCGTCAGACTGGCAGAGTCGATCCTTGTCCAATTTGAAAATATTGAACTAATCGATAAACATGATGTGTACCAGGTGCTTCTGGCATACTGGCTGGATGTTATGTCCGATGATGTATACTTGCTGATCCATGATGGCTATGAGGCCGGACGGGAGCTGAGCTACGAGTATGTGGTCAAGACTAAGACTGTGAACGGTAAAACTGTTGCGGAAGTTACCGACAAAGTAAAAAGTTGGGATGGCAAACTGATTCCCAAAGCGATCTTAACCGATGTGTATTTCCCAGAAGAGAAGAAAGCGATTGATGATATTTCAGCGATTGTTTCCGATTTGCAGGCACAACTGGACGAATTTATTGAGGATCAATCGGGAGAAGACGGTGTGCTTTCTGATTGCTATAATGCAAAGGATAGATTAGATTCCAAATTGGTTGCGGCAAAGCTGAAGAAACTAATAGAGGATGCTCCCGAAAGTGATGAACATTGCCTACTGAAACAGTACTTCAAGCTTGTCGATAAGATTAAAGAGCAGAACAGAGCGCTGAAAAAGCTGACGGCTGTCCTCGACCAACACCTCAAAGAAAAATATAAAGTTTTGACCGTGGAAGAAATCAAGGAACTGCTGGTCAATAAAAAGTGGTACGATTCCATTTTTGATGGAATTGATACCCTGTATGTTGCCATTTCCCATAACATCACGGATCGGATTATGGAACTGGCGGAGCGGTATGAGAATACGCTGCCCACTCTGTCCGCTCTTGTGGATGATTATGAGGTCAGGGTGAAGTCTCATCTGGAAAGGATGGGATTTGTATGGTGAAGCCAGGGTATAAACAAACAGAAATCGGTGTGTTGCCAGAATCATGGGACACCATTACATTCGAAAACTGCTTTAATATTCTGCCTAACAACACTCTCTCCCGTGCGGAACTGAATAATAACGGTGGTGAAGTGCGAAATATCCATTATGGTGATATTTTAGTCAAATTCCCTACCGTACTGGACTGTTCCGCGGAAGGACTGCCCTATATCAATGCCGAGAATACTTCAAAGATAAATAAGGGCTTTTTGCGTGATGGCGATTTGATTATGGCGGATACAGCCGAGGATGTTATTGTCGGTAAATCTACCGAGGTAATTAACGTGGGCAGCAGTAAGGTTGTTGGCGGTCTGCATACAATTCCGTGCAGACCCAAAGACACGGAAATGTTTGCACCGAAATGGTTGGGGTATTTCATTAATCACAGCACATACCACAATCAGCTGATTCCGTATATTACGGGTATTAAGGTCTCGTCTGTCTCTAAAAGTGCAATTTCTGGTACAGTTATTGCTGTTCCTAAGAAAGAAGAACAAGCTGAAATTGCTGCTGCTCTGTCTGATATTGATGCTCTGATTTCAAATCTTGAAAAGCTGATTGCAAAGAAAAAGGCTATCAAGCAGGGGGCAATGCAGGAGTTACTGACCGGAAAACGAAGATTGCTGGGATTTAGAGGTGAGTGGGCTTCTGCCAGATTGGGTGACCATTGTACCGTTTTGCGAGGTGGTTCTCCACGCCCAATTCAAGCCTACTTGACCAGTAGCCCCCAAGGTGCAAACTGGATTAAAATTGGTGATGTACGTGAAGGAGACAAATACATCACTTCGACAGCAGAGCGTATCATTGAAGCCGGCATAAGCAGATCGAGAGAGGTTTTTACTGGCGATTTGATACTGTCAAATTCGATGAGTTTTGGCAGACCTTATATTCTAAAGATAGATGGTTGCATTCATGACGGATGGTTGGTAATTCAGAATTATCAAGATTCTTTTGACCAGCAGTATCTCTACTATGTGCTTGAATCTGATATGGTCAAAATCCAATATGCTGCAATGGCGGCAGGTAGTAGCGTTCAGAACTTAAACAAAGAAAAAGTTTCGAATGTCGTGTTGTATAAGCCTGATGTAAACGAACAACGCTGCATAGCAGCTATTTTGTCCGATATGGATATTGAAATCACGAAATATGAATCTCAGCTTAGAAAGTATAGAGATTTAAGGCAAGGCATGATGAGTGAACTGCTCACCGGTCGGATTAGACTGATAGACAAGGAGGATGCATAATGGATCGTGTTGGAAAGCCTGAAGTCGTTACTCAAAAACGTGTCATTGAATTCTTTCAGAGCAAGTTGCGGTACAACTACATTGGAAATCTGAAAGACAGTGAAAATCGCAATATCGACGAAGAAAAGCTGATGATATGGCTGACCAAACACGGCTATGCCAGGGCCATCGCTGTCCGTGCTGTGGAGGAGCTGGTGAAGGCCGCCACCAATCTGCAAGATGGCCTGTATTCCGCCAACCGAGAGGTCTACCGGCTTTTGAAATACGGCGCCAAGGTGAAAGAAAACGCCGATGAAAACGAAACCACGGTATATTTCATTGACTGGGCAACTCCCGGCGAAAACCTCTTCGACATTGCGGAAGAGGTCACTGTGGTCGCCAATAATGAAAAGCGTCCCGACCTGGTCATTTATCTGAATGGCATCGCCGTGGCAGTCATTGAACTGAAGAAAAGCACAGTATCCGTATCCAACGGCATCCGTCAGAATCTGACCAACCAGCGCGCAATGTTTATCGAGCCGTTTTTCACTACCGTCCAGTTCTGTATGGCGGGCAATGACAGCGAGGGCTTGCGCTACGGCACCATTAAGACCCCGGAGAAATATTATCTGGAATGGAAAAAGGACGGATTTACGGAATATCCCGAAGAGCGGCATGAGATGGATGTTCTTATCGAGGAGGTTTGCGATACCATCCCCAATAAGCTGGACAGTGCTCTGTTCGCTATGTTCTATAAGGCTCGGTTCCTGAATCTGATCCACAACTTCCTGCTTTTTGACAAGGGCCAGAAGAAGGTTTGCCGCTATAATCAATACTATGGCATTATGAGAGCGCAGAAACGCCTTGCTTCCGGTAAGGGTGGCATCATCTGGCACACCCAGGGCAGCGGCAAGTCCCTGACCATGATCTGGTTGTCCAAATGGCTGCTCTCCAATATCCCCACGGCCCGTGTGCTGATCGTTACTGACCGTGATGAACTGGACGAGCAGATTGCACGGAACTACAAAGGTGTTAATGAAACCATTATCCGTACTAAGAGTGGTGCGGATCTGCTTGCCCGGCTGAATTCCCACGAAGATCGATTGCTCTGTTCCCTGGTGCATAAGTTCGGCAAGCGCGGCGGTGAAGCTACGGCAAAGGACTATGATCGGTATATTGAGGAGCTAAAGGCTTCGCTGCCTGCTAATTTCAGCGCCAAGGACGATATTTTCGTATTCGTGGACGAATGTCACCGTACCCAGTCCGGCAAGCTACATCTGGCGATGAAGACTATCGTGCCCAACGCCATTTTCGTCGGTTTTACCGGAACTCCATTGCTGAAATCAGACAAAGCCACCAGCATCGAAGTGTTCGGTCAGTATATCCATACCTACAAGTTTGATGAGGGTGTAGCCGATGGCGTCGTGCTGGATCTGCGCTATGAATACCGCGATATTCCGCAGGAGATTATGTCCCAAGCAAAGATCGATGCATGGTTTGATGCCAAGACTCGCGGTCTGATGCCAAGAGCAAAAGCTCGATTAAAGCAGGTTTGGGGCAATATGCAGACTGTGTATGGTTCCCGTGATCGCTTGGAGAAGATCGTCTGCGACATCATTTTCGATTTTGAGACCAAAGCCCGTCTTGCCGATGGAAGTGGCAATGCGATTCTTGTGGCAGAGGATATTCTGACGGCCTGCAAGTATTACGAACTATTCCAGCAGAAAAATTTCCGCAAGTGCGCAGTCATTTCCTCTTATGAACCCAGTATTGGCGATCTGCGTACCGAAACGGTCAGCGACGACGAAGAAACCGACGCATATGAAAAATATCGCATCTATCTGAAGATGATTGGCATTGATCCTGATGCTACCGCCGACAAGAGCGGCATCGCCAAAAGGGTCGAAGAATTTGAAAGGGCAGCGAAAAAGAAATTTATCGAGGAACCTTACAATATGAAGCTGCTGATCGTGGTCGACAAACTGCTAACTGGCTTTGACGCGCCGCCCTGTACATATTTGTACATTGATAAAACCATGCACGACCATGGTTTGTTCCAGGCAATCTGTCGTGTAAACCGTTTGGATGGAGAAAGCAAGGATTTCGGTTATATTGTTGACTACAAACAACTTTTTGGCGATTTGTCAGAGGCAATGGAGAAATATACCTCCGGGGCCTTTGAAGGTTATGCTGATGAGGACGTCGAGGGCCTGCTGAAAGACCGCAAGGCCGAAGCGCAAAAACGATTTGAGAAGATTCTGGATGAGCTGGACGAGTTGTGCGAAGGCGTGCAATATCCGAAAGAAGAACTTGACTATCTGCATTATTTCTGCGGAGAAAATGGGATCAATATTAATAACGATGAAGTATACGCCCGAATGCGCGAGCGGTTGTACCGTCTGGTTAATTCTCTCATCCGTGCATATGCCGAAGTGAAGCCTATGATGGGCGAATTGGGCTATACCGCAACACAGCGGGAACAGTACAATAAGTCTGTCAATTTCTATGTGGCGCTGAAAACTACCATCGGTCGTTCCAGCGGGGATTTTATCGATTTGAAGGCATATGAACCCGGCATGCGCTATTTGATTGATAACTACATCGTGGCCGAGGACGCTAAAATCATCGGCGATTTCGATGATTTTACCCTTCTGGATTTTATTTTGGCCCAGCGGGATAAGATGGAAGGTGATGGCGGGAAGTCTAAGGGGCAGGAAAGCGCGGCGGAAGCTATTGAGAATAATATCCGCAAAAAGGTTGTCGAGAGAATCGTTCTGAATCCCAAGTATTATGAGAAGATGTCCGCCGTGTTGGAGCAACTCATATTGGAGCGTAAGCAAGGCGTTATCGCGTATTCTCAGTTATTAGAAAAATACATTGAGCTGGCTCGCAATGTGACAAAGCCGGAGGAGAACGAAAGCTACCCTGAAAAGGTACGTCATAGCGCGGCTTTGAGAGCGTTGTATGACAACACTGGATGTGATGCTGGGCTTGCCGAGGCTCTTCATTCTGCTGTTATGCGCTCCAAAATGGATAGATTCCGTAACGACCCGGTCAAGGAACGCCGTATCAAGCGTGAACTGCTGAAAATATTAAAAACCAGAGATGAAGTAGAACGCGTTTTTAAAATCATCGTAGAACAAGAGGAATACTAATGCGTATGGTGGTAAACGGCATAGAAGTGTCCGTAACAAAAAAGGCAATAAAAAACATGCACCTCTATGTTAAACCGCCGGATGGTCACGTGGAGGTGTCCGCCCCGGCCAACTTAAACGATGAGAGCATTGAACTATTCATTCGCACGAAAATTGGCTGGATTCGTCGGCAGCAAGAGAAATTCGATAAACAGCCCCGACAGACGGTCCGAGAGTATGTTTCCGGTGAGGCCTTGTATGTTTGGGGACGCCAGTACTATTTGTTGGTGAATTTCGCCAACCAAGGCAACTCTCTGGTTTTGGATGGCGATAGAGCTATCCTCACTGTGCGTGCGGGTAGCGCCACCGGACAGAGAGAAAAATTTGTCGCCGAGTGGTATCGCGGTATTCTCAAAGCGGAAGTTGAGCGTGTGCTTCCAAAATGGGAACAGATAACAGGCATCCACCCAGATGGATGGCAGATAAAAAATATGACTACCCGCTGGGGAACCTGCAATGTAAAAACACGAAAGATATGGCTCAATCTCCAGTTGGCTAAAAAGACGCCAGAGTGTTTGGAATATGTTATTGTTCATGAGATGATGCATTTGATTGAAAAAAGCCATAATGAGAAATTTGTCGCGCTTATGGACAAGTATCTTCCTAATTGGCGAGAAATTCGTAAGAGTCTAAATGAGCAAATTCTGGATTATCTTGATGGCGCAAAAGAGAGCTAAGAGAATAGGCCCCCGGCAAAGCGAGTGTTTTTCTCTATACAAGAATAGCCGCCGCTCACAGTGAAGTGAGCGGCGGTTATATTTGCCTACTAGGTGCTGAATTGGTGTAAATTTGGTGTAAAATCAGCCACACCACTTACAGGAAATCCAGCAATTTCAAGGGTCAGCGCCTAGCTCTTAGTACATGCCGCCCATGTCGGGGGAAGCGGGGGCGGGAGCGGGGGGCTCGGGCTTGTCGGCCACCAGGGACTCGGTGGTCAGGACCATGGAGGAAACAGACGCGGCGTTCTCCAGGGCGGAGCGGGTCACCTTGGCGGGATCGATGATGCCCGCGCTGACCATGTCGCAGTACTCCTCCTTATAGGCGTCGAAGCCGTAGCCGTTCTTGCCGGAGGTGCGGACCTTCTCCAGGATCACGGAGCCGTCCAGGCCGGCGTTGGCGGCGATCTGACGGATGGGGGCCTCCAGGGCCTTGGCGACGATCTGGACGCCGGTCTTCTCGTCGCCCTCCACGGTGTTCAGCAGGGCCTCCACGGCGGGGATGACATTGACGAAGATGGTGCCGCCGCCGGCAACCACGCCTTCCTCAACAGCGGCGCGGGTGGCGTTCAGGGCGTCCTCGATGCGGAGCTTCTTCTCCTTCATCTCGGTCTCGGTAGCGGCGCCGACCTTGATGACGGCCACGCCGCCGGCCAGCTTGGCCAGGCGCTCCTGCAGTTTCTCCTTGTCGTAATCGCTGGTGGTGTTGGCGATCTGAGAGCGGATCTGGGCGACCCGGTCCTTGATGGCCTGGGCATCGCCGGCGCCGTCCACAATGGTGGTGGTCTCCTTGGTGACCTTCACCTGGCGGGCGCGGCCCAGCATGGAGATGTCGGCGGTCTTCAGCTCCAGGCCGACCTCCTCGCTGATGACGGTGCCGCCGGTCAGGGTGGCGATATCCTGCAGCATCTCCTTGCGGCGGTCGCCGAAGCCGGGGGCCTTGAC
>OIYT01002656.1_pt1 | contig 10596 bp, 5 predicted proteins | sample 1588201 | NCBI WGS metagenome assembly OIYT01 (sample SAMN03283260) | human gut metagenome | biome: human-associated habitat; material: feces | host: Homo sapiens | place: USA | collected 2013
GAAACGGGCGGCGCGGTTTTTATCGAGCTGTAGCAGTGGAAAGCTGCGCGGTGGCCGTGGTGACGGTTTGCTCGCCGCTTTGCAGGGTGTAGCTTCCGTCCGCGACCAAATCGGGAGACGAGAAGACGAAATAGGTCGCATCACAAAGCGCCGTCCCGCTGTAGACCATATTTCCGGAAGCATCGAGCACCGTGAAAGCTGTTCCCTTCGTAAGCCCGTTTTCCTGCATTTGGGGGTCATTTCCGCCGAAATTCTGGCCATCGGGAGGCGCTGGGCGATTCTGTCCGTCGCTCGGGCGGTCGGTCTTCTCCGGAGGCGTCATTGCCTCGCTCCCGTCCGGTTTTTCGGGCGGGGTCATCGCGCCGCCCTGCCGGCCGTCCGGCTTTTCCGGAGGCGTCCCGTTCCCATTTTGGAAGTCAGAAGGAGCTCCTGAGCCGTTCTGAAAATCGGGAGGCGTCTGCCCCATCATCCCGCCATTGCCGCCGAAGATCAAGTACGGCTGCGTTGCGCTGCAACGCATACCCATTCCAGCACTTCCACCGGCGGCGAAAACAAGGCCGCCCGTGATCGTGATCTCTCCGTCGGCATCCAGCGGCTGGTTGTCCGCACGATTTGCCGACCAGACAACGACCGTTCCGCCGGAAATGGTAAGCGTCCCGTTCGAGTCGATCCCATCGCCGTCGATCGTATCCATCGTGAGCGTTCCGCCGGAGATGTCAAGCGTGAAGGCATAGCCGGAAAGGTCGGAATTTGCAGCATTGAGGCAATCGTCCTGCGCATGGATGGTAATGTCGCCGGATGCGACCTTCAGGTTTGCCGCCTCAAGGCCTTCATAGCAGCCCGTAACGGTGATCGTCGGCCCCTGCGTCCCGTCCGCGCCGACCGTGAGCCTAAGGTCGCTGTGGATGGCGTCGTCTGCCGCAAGGATCGTCAGTGTGCCGCTTTCAATGGTCAGCGTGTTTTCCGCGTTGATCGCGTCGTTGACTTCCACCGTGATGTCAAGTGACAGGTCACGGATGGTCAGGCTTGCATCGCCTTCCTCCTGCGTCGCAGCACCGGATTTTATACCGTTTTTTCCGTTTGCAATCAGGTTCAGCGTTCCTTCGCCGCAAAGCGTCACATTGGAGCCGTCTTTACACTTGATGACGGCGTTTTCCGCGTTCTCATTTTCCGGATACTTGTCGTCATTGTTCTGTGCGGCATCGGAAAGCGTGTTCACGGTATCCGCCGCGACCTCGATCGTCACCTCGGAGGATTTTCCGCAGGTGATCGGCGCAGTATCCGTGCTGCTCAGTGTCAGCCCGTTCAGGATCAGGGTAACATCGCTTGTTCCCTTTTTGACCTTGACGGAGCCGTCCGCGCAGTCGCCGGAAAGGGCATAAACACCGGCGCGCTCAATCGTCAACTGCGTGCCGTCGATCTCGCAGCCTGCCGCATCGGAGGCCTTGATCCCGTCATCGGAGAAAACAAGGCTGACCGACTCCTGCGATTGACCGCCTGTCGTCGTCACGCTCTCTGTAGCGCCACCTGTCGTGGCGGTCGGCTTTCCACCGGTTTTCTTGCAAGCGGAAAGGCTCAACAGCATTGCGGCCACGCACAGAAAAGAAATCATCTTTTTCATAGCAAAAACCTCTTTTCTTGTTTGGATGGGCTTATTCTAACCCGTCCGCCTTAAATCAGCATTAAAGCACGACTGCCGTGTCCGTTGAAAAGAAATAGAGGATGCGCTCCTTCACCGGCTGTGCAAAAACACGCGACAGTGCGCGGCTGTAGGCATCTAATTGTCCACGGTAGTACGCTCCGCGCTGTGCCTCTTCGCCCGCCTGTACCCGATCGGTCTTAAAATCAAGGATCACCAAGCCGTCCGGTTCGATCAGGCAGCAGTCGGTCACACCCTGCAGGAGGATCTTTTCGCCTTGCAGCGCATTTGCGTAGGTCGACCCATCCTCTAAGACAGAGAACTTAAACTCACGGACGCATTGCGGCGCGGAGAGGACTCTCCTGCCGAGCGCAGAGGTAAAGAAACGAAGCAGCTTATCCGGCGCGACCGCCTCGACCTGCTCGGCTGTCAGATACGCCTCGCTGCGCAGGCGCTCCAGCTCGCGCGTGATCTCTTGCAGGGTGGTACAATTCTCATAACGCAGATACTGCATGGCAAGATGGATCGCCGTACCCCGCTGCGCCGCATTCAGGGTTTTCTTTCCCCTGAAAAATTGCGGTTTCTTCGCCTGAAAGCGAAATTCCGGCACCGTCTGCGCCGAGACTTCCTCGTCGAGCATTCGCCCCTTTAGCTGCGTTGCGGTGAGCTTCGCGGGTGCGTATGTCGCCTCCGTATGCGGGTAGTCATAGGGCAGAAATGGGAGCGAATGTGCCACTTCCGTTTCCTTTTCGGCCTCCTGCTGCAACGGCAGGACATCCTGTGCAGCGCGGTAAGTGATCCGCCACGGTAGGTCGCGGACGCTTCTTGCCTCCGGATACCCACACACGGCAAACAATTCCCCCGCCTCGCTGCGCGCCAGCGCCGTCATAAGGATCCAGTCACCGGCACAGGAAACGCCCTCCGTCAGATATGGCTCCGCCGGCACGGTCAGCTCGCGCGCAAACTCCGTCAGCCGTTTTTCCAGCTTGTCGCAGCAGACCATCACCAAGCGGTACTGTGCGCGCGTCATAGCAACATAGAGCACGCGCATCTCCTCCGACCTTCCCGATGCACGGATCGCCTTTGAGATCGCTCTGCGCGCGATCGTCGGATAAGCGATACATCGCTCCGGATCGTATACGTTGCAGCCAATGCCGAGCACGGGGTCACACAGCACCTGCTCGTTTGCATCCGTCGTGTTAAAGGGCTTCATCAGGTCGGCAAGGATCACAACCGGAAACTCCAAGCCCTTTGACTTATGTATTGTCGTCAGGCGTACCGCTCCGACACTCTTACCAAGATCGGTAGAGATCCCCTTGGCGGAAAGCAGGTCGAGATAGCGCAAGAAGGCCGCAAGTCCATAGCGTTCGCCATTTTCAAAGCCATCGGCAAGGGCAAAAAAGCGATCAAGATTCCGGACTCTGCGCGCGCCGTCCGACATCGCGCCGTAGACCGCGCGCAGATGCAGCAGCCGTTCCGCCGCAGCAAGCAGTGCACGCAGATCGTTTGCGCAGTCCCGAAGCTGACCAAGCACGTAGAGGAAATCCTGTCCATGCTGTGTTTTTGGCAGCGCCTCATAGAGGTTTCCGTCTCTTTTCGCACTGCGCGCGAGCGCAAGCTCGTCTGCCGAAAAGCAAAAGAGCGGCGAAAACAAGACCGTCAGCAGCGGAATGTCCTGATGTGGATTGTCCACAACGCGCAGCAGCGCGGTCAGCGCGATGATCTCATCCGTGCGGAAAATGTTCTCGCTCCCGCACTCGCAGGCGATCCCATGCCGCCGCAGCGCTTGAATATAGCACTCGGCCTTTCCGGAAAGCGCGCGCAGGAGGATCACAATATCCTCCGGACGGACGGGACGCAACCGCGAGCCGTCCGGAATCAGTTCCCTGTCGCGCAGCATTTTTGCGATCCTGCGCGCCACGTATTCCGCCTCGATCTCCGCGCGTTTGATATTCCCCTCCGGCTGAAAGCCGTCCATCGAGAGGCAGTGCAGCTCTACGGCAGGCTGCGGCATCTCCGGCATCTCCCGCTTGGCGCGCAGCGCCTCCTTTGCACCGTAGTGTAAGCCGCCGACCCGCTCGCTCATCGTTATTGAGAACACGTCGTTTGCGGCTGCAAGCACCTCTCGATGGGAACGGAAATTATCGGAAAGCAGGATGCGGCGCGGCTGCCCCTGCTCCGCCTTGTCATAATCGCAAAACGTCTTGTATTTTTCCAGAAAAATCGTCGGGTCTGCCTGCCGAAAACGATAGATCGACTGCTTCACATCACCGACAAAGAACAGGTTCGTCCCGTCGGCAGAGATGGCATGAAAGATCGCATCCTGTGCCTCGTTCGTGTCCTGATACTCGTCTACCATGATCTCGCGGAAGCGTCCGGAGATCTGCGCAGCATAGCGGGTCGGCATCCCGTTGCTTTGCAGCAGGAGGTGCAGCGTCTCATGCTCCAAATCATTATAGTCCAGTGCGTGTCGCTGCCGTTTTGCCCTGTAAAACGCCTCGGAAAAGCGCTCCGTCAGGCTTAGCAGTCCGTTTAGCGCATCGGCCGTCAGGCCGATGCCGCGCAGTGCCTCTTCCGACGTGGCGGAGAACTCCGCCGTTTTTTTCTTCATGCGGGTTCGAATGCGGTCGCGCAGCGCCGTGCAGCGTTCCTGAAGTTCGGCCTCCGGCGTATCCTTCACCGCCGTCAGCGTGCCAAAGGCGCAGGGGATCTCCCGCAGCTGCTGCCACGTCTCCACCGTCGCGTAGCGCTGCAAAAGCGCGCAATTATTCTCAAAAACCGTCTCCGTCTTTTGCAGCGTTTGCGACAGGCGCAGCTCCTCCAGTGCCCGCTGCATCGCGCCGAGACACGCGGCGGAAAACGCGCGAAACTCCTCCAAGAGATACTTGCCCCAGATCGTTTCTCCCGCATCGGTCAGAGCGTCGATACACGTGCTCTCGCGCAGCTCGCAAAGGCGCTTTTTCGGATCGCGGCTGCATTGCAGATTCTCATAGATCTGGAGGATCAGGCTTTCAATTCTCTTGTCGTCTCTTCCGGCACCGAGCAAATTCAGTGCTTCCGCGATCTGCGGATCGTCGCTCTGATATACCTCCTCAAGCGTTTGCGTCAAAGCGCGCTCCTTTAAGGTGAGCGCCTCCTGATCATCGCAAATTCGGAAATCAGCCGGAAGGCCAAGCTCATAAGCATAATCGCGCAGCAGGGACGCGCAGAACGCGTGAACCGTCGAGATCTGTGCAAGGTATACCCGATGCATCTGGCGCTGCAAGTGGCGGTCGTCCGGCCGCTCCGCGAGCGCCTCGCTCAGCCGCGCGATCAGCTTACCCCGAAGCTCCGACGCGGCGGGCTGCGTAAACGTGATGAGCAAAAAATCGTTGAGATCGCAGTGCTCCTGCTCCACGCGCGCTAAAACACGGTCGATCAAAACGCGGGTCTTTCCCGAGCCGGCGGCGGCAGAAACCAGAAGCGCGCCACCACGATCCTCCACGACCGCCTGCTGCTCCTTGGTCAGTATGATCTCACTCATTGCCTGTCGCCTCCTTGATCTTTTCCCAGAACGCCGTTCGATTTCCGATCTTCTCGATCGTCCGTTCCTTCTTTTCGCTGCGGCAAATGTCCCCATAGGGACACCAGCTGCAAGCATTGTGGTTAACGTCAAGATAGTAAGGATCCGGACGGATCGCACCGCTGTAGAGCAGGTCGCCCAACTGCGCGACCACGGAAAACACGTACTGCCGGAGAAGCGCAAACTCCTCCGTTGTGGCAAGATCACCCGTCTTCTCCCCGTCCTTGCCGACCTTGTACGGCATAACCAGCGGCGGCGTTTCCATCGCCTCAAGAACGCTGTCATTTTTAAGCAGCAGACCGCTCCGCTTTTGCGCCTTCATGCGTTCAGAATGCGCGGTATCCTCTTCCGGCGGCTCGCCAAGCGAAATGCGCTCGATCCGCGCCGGAAAATACAGAACACCCGCCGGTGTCAGTTCTTTTCCGCCGCAGCGCTCCAGCGTGAACAGATATAAGAGCATCTGAAGCTGCAAACCGTTGAAGATCGAAGTATAATCAAAGCTCTTTTTTCCCGTTTTATAGTCGACGACCCGCACATAGAGACGATCACCGTCCTGCCAGACATCCGCACGGTCGACCATGCCTTCCAGCTTCGCCGTCATCCGTTCTCCGGCGATCCGCACCGCCGGAACGTCACCGCCGTCCGCAAAACGCAGTTCAAACCACTGCGGCACAAAATCGGAATGGGAAAGCTCGCGGTGCAGCTCGGCGACCACCATACGCACCTCATGGAAGCTGCGCTGAAACAGATAGCGCGCGCGCTCCGACGTCCACAGATCCGCAAGCTCACTTTCCGTATAACGCTCCATTTCCTCCTGCGCAATGGCAAGCGTCTGCTGCACGGTGAGGGCATGAAAACCGCCACTCGCCATCACGCGCTTTGCCGTCCGTTCCAAAACGGAATGGACAAAGGTTCCGTATACGGAGGGATCGACCTGCGCACGTTTTCTCTCGCGGGCACGCAAGCCGTAGTTCAAAAAATAGGCAAGCCGGCAGGAGGCAAGCAGATCGATTTTTGACGACGAAAGACGCAGTGTCTGCCCATAAAGCGCGGTCACACTCTGCGCGGAGATGCTTTCCATATGATAGTCTTTCGCCTGTCGGAGTGTTTGCAGTTGCGCCGTAAGCTCGGATTCCGCCGGAGTAAGGTCACCCGCAAGCAGATAAGCAACATAGGCCTCGCGGGAGCGGCAGACCAGTTCCCGCTCACCTTCCGTGCGCAGCGCATTGGGGAAAAGGATCGCAGCGCGGTGATAAAGGTAAGCCTCCGTTCCGTTCACGGCGCAGAGATACAGACGCTCGTCGGGTGCACTCAGCACACTGTAGATCGCCGCAAGCTCCCGATCCAGTCGTCCCTCTGTCGTTGGCGCTACGCCGATCCCGATCGCCATCAAACTGGTTCGTTCGGCGTCGGTCAGCAACCCTGCCCCCGCTGTTGTTGACGGGAATAATCCCTCCTGCGCGCCGAGAAGGAAAACATAGGGCGTGTCGCTCCGCCGCTGCGCCATCAGTCCGCCTGCCGTCACACAGTCCAGCCGCGCCGGTATCGTTCCGACCGTGCAAACAGAAAGCGCTGCTTTCAAAATGCGATAGAACTCCTCCGGCGTCCGCACGGTTGCGCCAAGAACGCCGTACATCTGCTCGAGCAAATCGCAGACCAGCGCGTAGAGCTGCACATATTCCTGCGCCTCTTGCAGGCGTCCGTCCTGCGCGCAAGCCTGCGCGAGCGCGCTCATTTTCTGCTCTAAGCCGATCTGTTCGGTAAACTCATAAAGCGCCGTGACCATCTGCCCCGTGTTCTCCGCGCTGCGCAGCCGTGTGCGCAGGCGAAGAAGCGGGCCGATCGACCGGAGTCGATCTTCGTTAAGCGTCGCAAGACGCTGCGTGGCGTCCGTGCTATGCTCCAGCCCGTCCGGATGCATCTGCCACTGCTTTGAAAAGAGATTGCCGTCGATATTCCAAAGGAAAATGTAGTCTTCCAACCGGTCACACGCCTCCCGCGTGAGCGGAAGAAAACCGGATTTCAGGTAGGCAAGCACACTCTCCTGCTCCATCTCCCCGCACGCCGCCTGCAAAGCGGACAGAAGCATCCGCGTGGCGCCATGGCGCAGAACGCCCTGATCGCCGGATATGTACAGCGGGATCTGCGCTTTGTCAAACACGCGCTGAAGCGCCGGGAGCAATCGTTCCGGCGCGGTGCAGGCCACGGAAATATCGCGCCAGCGCGCGCCTCCCGCGATCAGACGCAGTATTTCACCGGCCACGCTGCGGCACATCTGCGTCTCGCTTTCCTCATTGAGCAGCACGACCTGTTCCTGCTTTTCCTCGAAGGGCTGCGGGCTGCCCGCAAAAAGATGCGTGCGCAAAAAAGGAAGCGCCGTTGTCTCTTCCGGCTGCGGCGCGATGTGCGCCTCTGCCCGAGTGTCGGACTGCCGCGCCAGCGACAGCAGCTGCCGCGCCGTCTCGCGTGCCGCCGCAAACGGCTGCATCCCGCCTTGTAGAGTGTCGCATTGTAAATTGACATGGACCTCCGCTCCGCGCTCGAGGAAAACGGAGAGAATCGCACGCTCGATGCCATTGAAATCCGTAAAGCCGTCCAAAAAGAACGTCTTGCCGTCGGCGTAGTCGCAGTCGCGCAGCGTATCGAGCAGACGCGTCAGTCTGCTGTCCGGACACTGCCCGCAGTTGGCGCAGGCAGCGTCGTAGCTTTCCATCAGAATGGACAATTCTTCAATTTTTTGCCCCAGTACGCCCTCTAAGCTGCGTGAAGCGTCACGAAGCTGCACAGGTGTCACACAGAAGCTGCGCAGTTCCTCCAGCGCGGAGAGAAGCTCCAGAAGAAACTCCGGTTTTGTGCTCCCGAGTGCATAGATCTTCAGGCGTGAGCGTACCTGTTCCACCGCAAGTGACATCAGCAGCAGCTTACCCGTCGGATCCGTCCACGCCTGCGCAGCACCTCCGTGGAGCGAAAAGACCCGATTGGCAAGGCGCGAAAAGCTCAGCACCTCCGCATACAGACCGATCCGGTCTCCGCCGCACTGGCAGAGATTTCGCTCCGCCATATGCGAAAACTGCTCCGGCACCAGCAGGATCATTTGCTTGCGCTCCTGCGCCGCACGGGCACATATCTCGTCGAGCAGTCGTCTTGTACTGCGTTTTCTGTCCGCGTCCAACCACAAATGAAGCATTCTCTCTCACCTCTTTTTCTATCATAACACATTTTGCGGCCTTTTCCAATAGGTTCAGGAAAACCAGCTTGCTACCGTTTCGAGCAATTCCAGTGTGCGGAAACGAAAACGATATTTCTGCTTCCCGCCCGTAACGACCTCCGTCTCCTGCGCGCTGAAGCCGCCGCTCTGCGCGGCCTCTTCAAATTCCTCAGTGGAGGCGGCGGTGCAGAGCGACGGAAACACGACGCACCACCAGTTTTTCCCCTCAGCCGCTCCGATCCGAACGCGCAGGGAGGGATACACGCCCGCCGGAAGCGTGAAGGTATCGTACACGCGTGTTTCAAACGCTTCATCGCACAGACTGACCGTCACACGCGCATCGCTTCCCTCCTCGGAAAGCACCGTGCAGGCCGCCGTGGAGATCTCGTCAATGTGCGCGGCGATCTGCTCCCGAGCGCTGCGCACGTCACCGCACTGTGCCGTAAGCCCTGCGACGGAACGCAGCACGGCGTCACGCACGTGCAGCTTTTGCTGCTGATCCGCCGCGCTGTCGGAGTTTGCGACCACGTGAAGGCGGATGGTCTTGGAGGCAATGTCGCGCTGCATCAGGAGACTGTCGGCCGCATATAAAAACGAGGCCATGAGCGCAACGCATAGGATCCAAACAAAAATGCGAATTTTCATAAAAACACCGTCCATATGTATGATTTTCCTACAGTATGGACGGTGTTTTCAAAACTTATACACTTTTCGCAATAAACACGTTCGGATAGTTCTCTTTGAGCATCGTACAGGCAACGGCCGCGTACTCAAAGGAGTCAAATATGCCGAAGATCGCGCTGCCGCTTCCGGTCATTTGCGTGCCATATGCGCCGTAGGTCATCAGAATGGACTTGATATAGTTCATTCCCGGCAGCGTGACCGCCTGCTCAAAAACGTTGCAAAGCTCCTTGCCGATCGCGGCAAGGTCGCCGCGCTGCAGCGCGGCGCGCATTTTCGTCTGATCCGGCCGCCTTGCGATCGTGATCTCATCTAACTTCTGAAAGAGTGTCGGCGTTGCAAAGGAGGCTTCCGGCTTGCAGATGACGAAAAACATCTCCGGCGTTTCACGCAGCGGCGTCAGGCGTTCGCCTCTTCCCTCGCAGAGCGCCGTCCCGCAGAGCACGCAGAACGGGACATCCGAGCCGATCTGCGCGCCAAGCTCGCTCAGCGCAAGCACGGAAAGCGGCTCGCCGCTCCAGCGGTTGAGCGCCCGCAGGACGGCCGCCGCGTCGGCGCTGCCGCCGCCGAGACCGGCCTGCATCGGGATGCGCTTGCTGATGAAGATCTCCAGCCCCTCCCTGGGAAGGCCGGTGCGGGCGTAGAACGCCTCGGCCGCCTTCCAGGCGAGGTTGTCGCGGTCCTGCGGCAGGCCGCAGGTCACGAGCTCGGGCGTGGTATTCTCGTCCGCGTCGGGCGGAAGCAGCTCGCGGTAGCAGTGGATCTGCCAGCCCTCGCCGCCGAGGTCGACCAGCACGTCGTCATGCAGGGAAACGGTCTGCATGATGGACTTGATGTCGTGGTAGCCGTCGGCGCGCCGGTCCAGCACGTCGAGCGTCAGATTGAGCTTTGCGAAAGCCCCTTCGGTGATGCGCTTCATTATGCCTTGATCTTTCTGCCTTCCAGATAGTACCGCTTTTCACGGCTGTGGCCCATGGAGAAGGTCTTCCTGGGCAGGACGCCGTCGGCGATGACGCCGCGGAACAGCTGGCTCTTTTCCATCGCGGGCAGCAGGAAGCCGATGGCGTTTTCCTGCTTGGCAAAGCTGATGAGCGCGTCGTCGTCGTGGATGTAGTCGATCTCACCCGGATTGGACTTCAGATACTCATCGAGGAAATGCTGCAGGATGCCAACAGCCAGCTCGCCCTTGTTCTTGTCGAGGACGATGGTGCCGGATTCTTCGCCGATGTACCACTTGACCGGGAAGCCTTCGGTGCCGCCGCAGGCGTCTTCGAGGGCCTTGAGGAGCTTCTTCGGCTCGGTCTTGAAGATGACGCGGTGGATGGGCTCGAAGACCTGTGCGGGGTCGTGGATGTTCTCGAGCTCGACGAGGGCATAGCGCGCCGGATGGTTCGAGAGGTCGACGCCGGGGTTGTTCTTCTTGAGCTCTTCATAGCAGCTCTTGGCGGTAGCGAGGGAGTGGTTGCCGTCGCCGACGGCGAAGACCATCGGAGTGCCCTTGAGGCC
>OIYT01002660.1_pt1 | contig 10581 bp, 8 predicted proteins | sample 1588201 | NCBI WGS metagenome assembly OIYT01 (sample SAMN03283260) | human gut metagenome | biome: human-associated habitat; material: feces | host: Homo sapiens | place: USA | collected 2013
CACCATACATGACTCATAAGGCAGCGGGCATCTCTCACGGTGAGCATAATCAATGGAATTATCCGCATCAACCAGAAGTCCGATGCAGTACTCCATCTGCTTTTTGTATGCATCAAAAAACTCTTCATATCTTGTAAACTTTGTCACGTCCCCCGTGTCACAGTCATCGGATGTCCTAAGCTGGATGATGTTGATTATACAGAAAAGCTGGCACGTTCCCTGCATGTAAAGGGTATGATTAACATTCAGTTTATCGCCATCGGTGAGGATGTCTATGTAATTGAGGTTAATCCTCGTTCCTCTCGTACCGTGCCTTATATCAGTAAGGTAACAGGTATTCCAATCGTACCACTTGCAACAAAAGTGATCATCGGAAATACCTTAAAAGGAATGGGTTATCCGACCGGACTTGCACCTGAGGCAGATTATATTGCGATCAAGATGCCGGTATTCTCCTTTGAAAAACTGCGTGGAGCAGAGATCAGCCTTGGACCGGAGATGAAGTCTACCGGTGAGTGTCTGGGTATTGCAAAGACATTTAACGAAGCACTTTATAAAGCATTCCTCGGAGCAGGTGTGGATCTGCCGAAATACAAGCAGATGATCATCACCGTAAAGGATGCGGATAAGGGAGAGGCAATCGAGATCGGACGCCGGTTCGAAAAGCTCGGTTATACAATCTACGCTACACGTTCTACGGCAAATGCTTTGAAGGAAGCAGGTGTCAACGCCCGAAAGGTAAACAAGATTCATCAGGAATCACCTACCGTTATGGATCTGTTGCTCGGTCATAAGATCGATCTGGTCATTGATACGCCGACACAGGGACGTGATAAATCAAGAGACGGATTTTTGATCCGCCGTACTGCGATTGAAACAGGTGTCAACTGCCTGACAAGTCTGGATACAGCCAATGCGCTTCTGACCAGTCTGGAAAATACAGATGCAAAGAAGCTGACGCTGATCGATATTGCACAAATCTAAATGGGTTAATGAAGCAGTTGTTTTGTTGGGGGAAGCATGAAACAGAACAGAAGGAAAAAGAAAAATGATCGTCCGGTCATTCGCATATTGCTGTTGGGATTGGTAACACTGTCCATCTGTATGCTGGTCTGCCTTTCCCATGTCGTAGATGTGCAGAAATGTTTTATGCACATGAAGACGGCAGAAACAAGAAATAATATCGGTGATGCCAGCAGGTTTATTGATGATCAGACGACCAATACGCTGGAAATCGTGCAGCAGGCGGCTGCACTGATGACGGCAGATGGCAGGGCAATGACGGATGATAATATATTCTCGATACTGGAAAGGTACTCCATTATGGAGACCTTTTCCAAGGTCTATTACATTGATGCGGAAAATACGATATATCAGCCGGGTAATGTGAAAAGGTTATTGGCAGATGCGGAAATCAGGGAGCAGCTGGAAGACGGTGTAAGTAAGGTTTACGTGGATAATGTGGAAACCGGGGATGAATACAGAGGCTGTGTATTTTATATAGTACCTGTCAACCGTGGCTATGCACATTTTGGAGAACTGGTTGCTGTACAGGAAATCGGAAATCTGCTGCAGTCATCTTCCTTTCGGACGTTAGGAGAAGAGGGTGATGTGTATCTGATCGGTGCTAAGGGATCCGTTTATGCCAAAAAAGAAAAGAATCATACACTGACAGAAGAATCGCCGGTAGAGGTGTTTTTCAATTACCTGAGAAGCAGGGCGGGAGACAGTTATGCCGCGCGGAATATCAGTGATGTTGCAAGAAACATGCACAGGAAGCAGTATCAGAAAACATCCTTTGTGGACAAAGACAGTATAAACAACTATTTGGAAATAGAAGCAATTCACGTTGTCAATAATTTTTATCTGGCTGTTGTGTATCCGGAGACGATTTACAGTGAGGATGTACAGCCAATCATTTTCCGGACATTGTTGACCTGTCTGACGATCATATTTATGATGTTTGTTATGTTCCTGTATATCTGGGGCACGACAAAGCATTCTAATGATATGATCTCGGTGCTTGCCTATGAGGATACGATTACGGGCGGCAAGAATGATAATTATTTCCGCGATGTTGCAGCGAGAGTGATCTGGGAAAATTCCAATATTCCGTATCTTGTTGTACGGTTTGATATTTCCAACTTCCGTTACATCAACGAAGCATACGGACATGCGAGAGCGGACGGACTTTTGAAGATTGTTGTGGAAGAAAGTGAAAAGTTTTTTAATGGTATTGAGATCTGTACACGTATGAATGCGGATCAGTTTGTGCTTCTGGCAAGAAATGATCAGGAATTTGAAGCCAAGTGTGAAGATATGATCCAGTCGATCAACGAAAGAGCACGCGAAGATCTGGCAATTATGTTTCCAATCCGTCTGAAAAGAGGTATTTATCCGGTCAGAAAAGATGATACGGATGTAAATATTATCATTGACCGTGCAAATGCTGCACGGAAGTCTTTAAATGGAGACGAAAAGACAATGGTTGCCATGTACAGTGATAAAATCGTCAATCAGATGTACAAGGTGGATCAGATCGAGTCCGAAATGGAAGCGGCGATCAAAAATAAAGAATTTCAGGTATTTATCCAACCGAAATGGGATATTGTCCATGACAGGATTTATGGCGGTGAGGCACTGGTGCGCTGGATCAAAGCAGATGGTACCAGAATATTCCCGGATGAATTTATTCCGGTCTTTGAGAAAAACGGATTTGTGGAAAAACTGGATCTGTATATGCTCGAAGAAGTCTGCAAGAGACTCCGGGTTCTGATTGATTCCGGTTTTTCAATCTTTCCGATTTCCGTCAACCAGAGCAGGCTGCTTCTGCATAACCCGAATTATGTGGATCAGATCAAGAATATTTTAAAACGTTATCGGATTCCAAACGGATATATTGAGCTGGAGATCACGGAAACGGTATTTCAGGATGAAAGAGAGACTATGATCACAACGATGAATCTCCTGAAACAGCAGGATGTGCAGCTTTCCATGGATGATTTTGGCAGTGGATATTCTTCCCTGAACATGCTCAAGGATGTACCGTTTGATGTTATTAAGATCGATCGTGAGTTTTTCAGTGAGTCCATTACTTCAAACTCCAGTATCCTGATCCTCAGAAAGATTATTGAAATGGCGGAAGGACTGGGAATCCGTGTTCTTTGTGAAGGTGTTGAGACAAAGGAACAGGTAGAACTGTTGAAACAGCTTGGCTGCTGTTATGTACAGGGGTATTACTACGCAAAGCCAATGCCAATGGAAGAATTTATAACAACATATTGTAAATCCATACCGGATGGCAAAAAATATTATGATGATCTGTATGAAGCAGAAGCTGTGCAGCGGGAAGAAAAACTCCTGAAGGAAGAAGAATCTGTAAAGTCGCAGTCTGTATTCAGTGCAGTGGAGAAGTTTAAGAAAAATTATGTGGAAAAGCCGGTACAGGAGCGGAAAATGCCACAGACAAAAGGACCTAAGCTGTCAACAGAAGAACAAAAGGTTCTGATGCGGGAAGAGAGAAAGAGAAAGAGTAAGGATGCAGGGAAAGATTAATTATCAAAAGCTTTTGGATGAATTGCTCTTAGAGGAATCAATTAAAGGAAAACGGCTTCTGTTACATAGCTGTTGCGCACCGTGCAGCAGCTATGTGCTGACTTATCTGTCAAAATATTTTGCGATCACTGTTTTTTATTATAATCCAAATATATCGGAGCAGGATGAATACCGCAAACGTGTTGAGGAGCAGAAGAGACTGATAGCATTGTTGAATGAACAGCCGGATACCATTTATCCAATCAATGTGATCGAAGGGAGCTATGAACCGCAGCGGTTTTATGAGACTGTTCGTGGCTATGAGGACTATGCGGAAGGCGGCGAGCGGTGCTTCCGCTGTTACAGGCTTCGCCTTTTGGAAACGGCAAAGCTGGCAAGAGAAAAGCAGTTTGATTTTTTTACAACAACGCTTTCCATTTCGCCGCTGAAACGGGCAGATAAATTAAATGAGATCGGACTACAGTTGCAGCAGGAATATGAGGTTTCGTATCTTTTCTCGGATTTTAAGAAGAAAAACGGCTATCTGACATCCATCAGATTGTCGAAGGAATATAACCTGTACAGGCAGGACTATTGTGGCTGTGTATATTCTAAATTACAGCGGGAAAGAGAAAAGCAGAAAAAAGAAAAGGAACAACTGGAGGAATAGAAATGAAAGAATTTTTAGAGATTGTTTCGGAAGAAATGAAACAGGCATTTGAAAAAGCCGGTTATCCGGCAGAATATGGAAAGGTAAATGTTTCCAACCGGCCGGATCTGTGTGAACTGCAGTGTAACGGAGCCATGGCACTGGCAAAGCAGTTTAAGAAAGCACCGATCATGATCGCAAATGCGGTAGCGGATGCCCTTGCTGACAGCAAAGTATTTTCCAAGGTTGAGGCTGTTATGCCGGGCTTTTTGAACTGTGATATCGCACCGGAGTTTCTTGCTTCTTATCTGCAGCAGATGGAAGAAGCAGACAAGTTTGGTCTGGAAAAACCGGAAAAGATCAAAAAGATCGTGATCGATTACGGCGGACCGAATGTGGCAAAACCGCTCCATGTAGGACATCTGCGTTCTGCCGTGATCGGTGAAAGCGTAAAACGTATTGCGCGTTATATGGGACACAATGTGACCGGTGATATTCATATGGGTGACTGGGGACTGCAGATGGGTCTGATCATCACAGAGCTGCAGGAAAGAAAGCCGGAACTGGTTTACTTTGATGATGCTTACACAGGTGAATATCCGAAGGAAGCGCCGTTTACGATCTCTGAACTGGAAGAAATCTATCCGACAGCCAGCGGCAGATCCAAGGAAGATCCTGCTTATAAAGAAAAAGCAATGGAAGCAACGAAAAAGCTGCAAAACGGCGTACGTGGGTATCGTGCTCTCTGGGATCATATCATTTCCGTATCTGTCAGTGATCTGAAAAAGAACTACAACAACTTAAATGTACAGTTTGATCTCTGGAACGGCGAATCTACCGTGCATGATATCATCCCGGGCATGGTTGACTATATGAAAAAGGAAGGCTATGCACATGAGTCTGACGGTGCACTTGTGGTAGATGTCAAAGAGGAGACGGATACGAAAGAAATCCCGCCTTGCATGATCTTAAAATCAGACGGTGCTTCTCTTTACAATACAACAGATCTTGCAACACTGATGATGCGCCGTAAGGAAATCGATCCGGATCAGGTTATCTATGTTGTGGATAAAAGACAGGCGCTTTACTTTGAACAGGTATTCCGCTGTGCAAGAAAGACAAAGATCGTCCGTGATGATCTGGATCTTGTATTCTTGGGATTTGGTACCGTAAACGGAAAAGATGGTCATGCATTTAAAACACGTGAAGGCGGTGTGATGCGTCTGGAAAACCTGATCAGCCAGATCAACGAGAAGATGTTTGAAAAGATCACGGAAAATCATGAAGTGGAAGAGCAGGAAGCAAGACAGACCGCAAAGACGGTTGCACTTGCAGCGATCAAATACGGTGATCTTTCCAATCAGGCAAGCAAGGATTATATTTTTGATATCGACAGATTTACTTCCTTTGAAGGTGATACAGGTCCCTATATCCTGTATACGATCGTGCGTATCAAATCTATCTTAAATAAGTATGAACAGGCAGGCGGAAGTCTGGAAGAAGCAAGCATCAAGGTGCCTGTCAACAAGGATGAAAAGGATCTGATGATGGTGATCGGCAGATTCCCTGCCATGGTCAGAAATGCTTATGAAGAACTGGCACCGCATAAAATCTGTGCCTATATTTATGAAATGGCAAATGCATTCAATCATTTCTATCATGAGACAAAGATCCTGACAGAAGAGGATGCGGATAAGAAAGCCGGTTATATTGCACTTCTGAGGCTGACAAAGGAAATTCTGGAAACTTGTATTGATCTTTTGGGCTTTGATGCACCGGAAAGAATGTAAGAATGATGAATTGGAAGATGTGGCAGAAATGCGTTGGGAAGATGGGGAAGAAACTCCCCATCTTTCTGTTTATTTTTATATTGTTGTATGTGATCGGCAGTTTGATATGTTATCCACTGCTAACCAAAAGGCATGTGTTAAAACAGAAGGAAAAGTATGCGGAACAGGCTGCAAAAGAGACTGTAGACAGGAGCGCATCAGTACGCTGTCTGGATGACAATACGCAGGCACTTGTTTACAGACTGGCTCTGATCGAAAGTGCGCAACGGGAACTTATCATGACCACATTTGATATGAGTGACGGAGAAAGCGGTCAGGATCTGATGGCTGCCATGCTGCAGGCTGCGGATCGGGGCGTGCGCATCCGGCTGATGGTGGATGGCATCAATGCATGGCTGAAGCTTGAAAAAAGTGATCTGTTCGGCGCTTTTTCCACGCACCCCAATATTGAGATCAGATTTTATAATCCGATCCGGCTGACAAAGCTGTGGAAGCTTAATTACAGAATGCATGATAAGTATCTGGTTGCGGATGATACGGCATATATTTTAGGCGGCAGAAACAGCAATAATCTGTTTTTGGGAGCATACAGGGATACGTATAATATAGACAGGGATCTGTATGTGCTGGAGAGGACAGAAAAAAATGCGTCAGATGTTATGCAGAAAAAGGAACGGAATTCCTTGCAGGACATCAAGGCATATTTTGAGAAAATCTGGGTACAGCCCGATCAGAAAATATTCCGCAAAAAGGAAACGGAAAAGACAAAAGAAGGGCTTGCGCTGCTGCGGGAGCATTATAAGGAACTGCAGACTGCATATCCGGAAGCTTTTTCAGAAACCGAAACGCTTTTAACGCAGAATCTGATCCGGGTAGATTCCATTCAGTTCCTGCACAATCCATTGTATGCAGATGAAAAAGTACCGGTAGTGTATCAGCGGATCTGTCAGGAAATGGAACAGGGAGAAACTATTCTGATCCAGACGCCTTATATCATCTGTGATAAAGGCATGTATCAGGATCTGTCAGAGCTTTGCAGAGCAGGAAAACAGATCGAAATCATAACAAATGCTGTGGAAAGCGGGGCGAATCCATGGGGCTGTACGGATTATCTGAATGAGAGAAAGAGCATTCTTAAGACGGGAGCAGGCGTATATGCCTGTATGGCCGGGCAGTCGCTGCATACGAAAACAGTGCTGATCGATGATGAGACAAGTATTGTCGGTTCGTATAATCTGGATCTGCGCAGCACGTATCTGGATACGGAGTTGATGCTGCTTGTGAAAAGCAAAGAACTGAATAAACAGCTCAGAGATCAGGCAGCTGCCTATCAGGAGAAAAGCGCCTATGAAAAAGCCGGTAAACCGTCACGAACCGGAAGTCTTTATGAGAAGAAGGAAATGTCAGGCATGCAAAAGGTTATTTACAGTATCCTGCGCATCCTGATCCGGCCGATCCGGGAAGTATTATAAGCTGCCTTTTCGGTAAGCGCAAGGATGCGGGCAGCCTGCACAGGCGCTCGCCGGTGCAGATTTTTTATTGGCTGCGTTATCCGGTGCCAGATCAGCGAGAAACAAAACCGTTTTCAGGGGCTGCATACAGCCACCGGGCAATATCCGGATTTCAGACTGCGTGAGCTGCTTTAGATAAGAGGCAAGCTCTGCAGGATCGTCGTTTCCGATAAAATGCATACCGGTCATGACCTGACCGGTCAGCTGCTTAAGTGCTTCGCTCCATCTCTGATAGCCGTTTTCCAGAAGCAGCCAGCAGAGCTGGTCAGCAAGATAAGCGGTCAGCAGATCCTTTTTTCCAGTTTCGCCAAGCCAGGTATCGGTCTGCGTGCCAAGTGTCATGGCAGTCAGCATCTGTGTGCTGCAAAGCGGTCTGTAATAGACATGGACCGGGCAGGAGGACAGCTGTCTGGCAAGCTGCTGACAAAGCTGCAGCTGCTTTGCATCCAGTTTGTTTGTCCGGCAAAGCTGTAGAAGCTGTGTGTGACTGATATGACAGATCAGCGTGAGCATTTCTGTTTTGGCAGCGGAAAGAGCAGCGGAAGATGCGGGTTCTATATGTTGCGATTTATGTATAAGAGACATATGTGATACCTCTGTGCCTGAAAATAGCTGTTTTTTGAAGCAAACCTATTTTAGCACAGATCCGGTCAGAAATAAAATAATTTGGAATTCTTTCATTCATTGAGTCCTGATCTGCTTGTGGAGTTTGTTGGTTTGTTAGATTTGTTGAAAAAAGTAGTTGAAAAAAATGAGATTTTAGTATAAACTAGTATAGAATTATGACGTGAAAATTTTAGGAGGAATAGATTATGATTTCTGCAGGTGATTTCAGAAATGGTGTTACCATTGAACTGGAAGGCAATATCTATCAGATTATTGAATTCCAGCATGTTAAACCGGGTAAAGGAGCTGCTTTCGTACGTACAAAGCTGAAAAACATTAAGAGTGGCGGCGTCGTAGAAAAGACATTCAGACCTACTGAAAAATGCCCTCAGGCACGTATTGACAGAAAAGAAATGCAGTATTTATACGCAGATGGTGATTTATACAACTTCATGGATACAGAAAATTATGAGCAGATCGCATTAAATAAAGATGCAGTCGGCGATGCAATGAAGTTTGTAAAAGAAAATGAAATGGTTAAGATGTTATCCCACAATGGTAATATCTTTGCAGTAGAGCCACCTTTATTTGTTGAGCTTGAGATCACTGAGACAGAGCCGGGCTTCAAGGGCGATACTGCTACAGGTGCTACAAAGCCTGCAACAGTTGAGACAGGAGCTACTGTATCTGTACCGTTATTCGTAAATCAGCATGATGTTATCAAGATTGATACACGTACAGGCGAATACCTCTCCCGTGTATAATCATTCTGTTTATAAAGACTAGACAAGCTTTAAAGGCAATGGATTTGATCGATCCGTTGCCTTTTTTTGTTATGGCGACGAGGAAAATGCATGCATTTATGCGGTGCATTTGACGACCGCTAATCAGAGCGAGATTCGCAGAGCGTATCTCGTCTCTGTAATAGAAACAAAGTAATCATCAGATGCCATTCAGGGCATCTACCATTCAAATCTCAGGAGGAAAATATGCAAATCACAGAATTTACAAATCAAATGGTTACCCTTATCAAAAGTAAAGTAAGTACAGAAATGAAAAATGTACAGTCTCATACTATATGGAAAAATAATGGAATACAGGAGGAAGGAATCACATTGATCGAAAAAGGGGTGAATATCTCTCCGACTGTTTATATGCGGGAATATTATGACAGATTTCTGCAAGGAGAAACACTGCGTGTTCTGGCGGAGGAAGTGATAGAAGAGCTGGAGCGGTGCAAGACATACAAAAGCATGGATATTTCGTTTTTCCTTTCATTTGAAAATGCAAAAAAGCATATCGTATATAAGCTAGTCAACCGAGAGAAAAATGAGGAGCTTTTAAAACAGGTTCCTTCTTTGTCTTACATGGATCTTTCCATGGTATTCTATTATTTGCTGGAGGATATGCCATTTCATCATGCAACGATACTGATCCACAATTCTCATCTGACAATGTGGCAGATCACGAAAGAAGAGCTGTTCAGACAGGCATTGGAAAATACACCGAGGCTTCTGCCTGCAACGATCCGCAGAATGCAGGATGTTGTGCGGGAAATGATGAAGGACAGACAGATGGAAGAGGATTTATTTGAAAATGAAATTCCAATGTATATTATGTCCAATCCGATCAAAATGAATGGAGCAGCGACGATGGCATATCCAGGGGTGATCCGGAATTTCGCGGAAACGATCCGAAAAAATCTGTATGTGATTCCAAGCAGTATTCATGAGGTAATACTTGTCCCGGAAAGTGGAACGGAAGACACGAACCTGAACGATATGGTTGCAGAAGTCAACCATACACAGGTGGATCCGAAAGAAGTTCTGGCGGATCATGTCTATTATTACGACAGAAAAGAGGATCATATGATCTCCTGCGTGCATGAAAACATATGCTACTGTTAAAATAACACCGGATGATGTATAATATACACAGACGCCGCGAACGGAGTTCGCATATAGGTGCGTTAGCACCGAAAAGAGGAGGGAAATCGTGGGGACATTTCAGTCATGTACGCTTTGCCCGCGCAACTGCCGGGTCGACCGGAGCAGACAGAAGGGCATATGCCAGAGCAGTGATCGGTTAATGGTCAGCCGGGCAGCCCTGCATATGTGGGAAGAACCCTGTATTTCAGCAAAAGAAGGATCGGGGGCAGTCTTTTTTGCAGGCTGCTCCCTTCATTGTGTGTTCTGCCAGAACTTTCAGATCTCAAACGGTCAAATGGGGCAGGAGATCTCAAAAGAACATCTGACAGAGCTCTTTTACCGGTTACAGGAGCAGGGGGCGAATAATATCAATCTGGTCACACCGGATCATTATCTGCCGCAGATCGTCTGGGCAGTTCAAAAAGTAAAAAAGGAGGGGTTTACCCTTCCGTTTATTTATAACTGCAGCGGTTACGAAACGTTGGAATCACTGCGAAAGCTGGAAGGATTGATCGATGTATATCTGCCGGATTTTAAATACATACAGCCGGAAACAGCACAGC
>OIYT01002667.1_pt1 | contig 10551 bp, 9 predicted proteins | sample 1588201 | NCBI WGS metagenome assembly OIYT01 (sample SAMN03283260) | human gut metagenome | biome: human-associated habitat; material: feces | host: Homo sapiens | place: USA | collected 2013
GAAAACCGCAGGTTTTCCCTAGCCCCTTTCCTTGGCCCAGGCGCGGCCTGGGCCGTAGTGGGCGATGCCCACATCGCCCCGCCGGAGTGAGGAGGTGCGGCGATGGTTTGTCCCGATTGCGGCGCTGAGATGGAGAACGGCGCGCTGCAAAGCTCCCATGGTATTTATTGGCTGGATCAGGCCGCCAAATACTGCCCTCCACAGTGGGTGAAAAGCGCGGAGGGACTCTGTGATGTGGATAACCTGATGCAATCCCCCTACATCCCCGCCTCCCGCTGCCCCAGGTGCAGGAAGATCATTTTTTCCTATTAAAAATTCCTCATTTTACATTTTATAAAGTAAAGGAAGGTAATCAACATGGATCAGGTTCTGAAAATTGGTATCATCGGCTGCGGCGCCATCGGCAAGGATCACTGCCGCCGCATCATCGAGACCGTCCCCGGCGCCACCGTCGTGGCCGTCTCCGACTATGTGGCCGCCGCCGCGGACGACACCGCCGCCAAGTACGGCATCAAGTCCTACGGCAATGACTGCGACGGCATGATCAAGGACCCCGAGGTCGAGGCCGTGGTCATCACCTCCATCGACCCCACCCATCACGACTATGTCATGAAGACTTTGGCCGAGGAGAAGTGGTGCTTCTGCGAGAAGCCCCTGTCCCAGAATGCCAAGGACTGCGAAGAGATCATCAATCGCGAGCTGGAGATCGGCAAGCGCCTGGTGCAGGTTGGCTTCATGCGCCACTATGACCGCGGCTACGCCGAGATGAAGCGCATCATCGACTCCGGCGAGATCGGCGCTCCCCTGGTCATCAAGGCCTGCCACCGCAACGTCTCCCAGGGCCCGGGCTTCAAGACCGAGAACGGCGTCACCAACGTGGCCATCCACGAGCTGGACATCTGCCGCTGGCTGCTGGGCGACGAGTATGAGGACGTGCAGTGCGTCAAGGTCCGTCAGAGCTCCAACTCCAACAAGGGCTATGACAACCCCCAGGTCATGCTGATGCGCACCAAGAACGGCTGCTTCATCGACGTGGAGGTTCAGGTTGCTGACGGCTACGGCTATGACATCCAGTGCGAGGTCGTCTGCGAGAACGGCACCGTGAAGCTGCCCGATCCCTACGCTGTGGTCCGCCGCTCTCGTCCCGCCGGTTGGGACAGCGTCCAGCCCGCCGAGTCCATGCCCATCATGACCGACTGGAAGGAGCGCTTCATCGAGGCCTATGACATCGAGTTCTGCAAGTGGGTGGAGTCCATCCACGCCGGCAAGCTCACCGGCCCCTCCGCTTGGGACGGCTATGTGGCCTGCGTGGCTGGCGACGCTCTGAACGCCTCCCGCGGCACCTCTCAGTTCATGAAGGTGGAGACCATGGAAAAGCCCGAGATGTACAAGTAATCTCACCCCATCCAATATAAAACACGGAGCCTGGCCAATGGTCAGGCTCCGTGTTTTATGCTTTTTCGCAAGTGCCGGAGTTTTCTCCGGCGCTTTTGCTTTTTCGATACAAACGCGGTTCAGCGTTCAAACAGCTTCCTCACTCCACTTCTAAGTGAACGGACTTATGAAACTGAGGCTCCACCAAGCCGGGGAGCTCCACCGCGTCGGTAAAATACAGATTCTCGACGTACTCCTGCAGCAGGGACACCACATAGGGATGGGGCCGCTCGTCAGGCCGCCGGGCCGCCACCGTCACCACCGCCGTTTTGGGTTGGAGTTTTTCCAGCAGCTTCCGGGAGGTGGAATCGAAGGAGGCATGGTGGGGCACCTTCAGAATGTCACAAGGGGTCAGGTTCACGGTCTCCCACACATGGGCGTAGGCGTCGCCGCCCAGAACGATCTCCTTGCCGTGGTAATACAGCCGCTGGCGCAGAGAGCACACGTTCATGGATTTGGCCCAGCGCACCAGTTCATAACCGTTCCACTCTCCGTTGAAGGCCGCATCATAGATCTCCTTCTGCCGCCGGTACAGGGCCGGTTCGCCACAGAGGATATCCATTTTCAAGTCCGGCGTCAGCTGGAGGGAAATCGTTTCCGTCCCCGGCACCAATTCAAACTGCTTGATACGGTCGGGGTGACTTTGCAGCGCCTCGGTATAGATCTGGAGGCAGAGAAGGGCGTTTCTCGCAGCCTTGGGCAAGTTGTTATCCGGATGGAAGGGGGCCAGCTCCGGGGCATTTTCCGGTGGCAGATAGGTGGTGTAAAACCGGTCGATGGTCACGGCATCCAGCACCCGGCTGAGGCCACCGATGTGATCCCGGTGGAAATGCGTAGCCAGAGCCGCGTCCAGATGGGTCACGCCCAATTCCCGGAGAAAATCTCCCGCATAGATCCGCTGAGACCGGGGGTCCAACTCTCCCGGATGATCGTCCCGCACCAGACAGTCATGGCCAAAATCCACCATCAAGGCAAACTTCTGCTGCGTTCCCTCCATCTCCCGAATGAGAATACAGTCTCCGTTGCCTATGTTGATAAAGTCCAAAGCCAGCATACGCAGTCCCCCCCTATGTTGTTGTTACAAAGATACCATACCGCGTGAACGTTTACAACGAAAAGCGGCCCCTGCGTCAGCCAAACTTTTCCTTTGAATTTTGACAGTTTCCACAAGAAACCCGCAGCGGGCAAAATGCCCGCCGCGGGTTCTCTTCGTTTTGATCGGTTTTCCTCGAACAGTCACGCTTTTCCGTAAATGACCGTCTGCTGCCAGCCTCCGGCTCCTTCCTCCGTTCCGGTGTCTGGCAGGAGGTCCGTTTCCGGCTCCGCAGGCTCCTCAGCCGGTGTCTCCGGCGGTGTGGACACGGCCCGGTTCTCCACAGCGATCTGCCGGGCGGTGATCCACTGGGTGCCGCTGCGCCAGTAAACGGTGACGGTGTCCCCCACATTCAGCAGCGGGGCCTCCGGCACCTGAGCGGCGCTGACGTACACGGAGAAGCTGTCCTCCCCCTCAAAGCGGAGGTAATAGACGCTGGTGCCCTCGATGACGGCGCTGCGGATCTCCGCGATGGTGCCCTTTGTCTCCTGGAGCGTCTGATCCTCTGCGGGCACCTTCGCATCGGCCCGGTCGATGATGCCGTTATTCAGCAGCGTTTTCCGGTAATTTTCCTCGCACTGGGCCACAGTCTGCCCGGTCTCCACGATATTGTACTGTTGGACGTTCACCATGGCATACATCTTCACCAGACCGTCCTCGCCCTTCAGGGCCATGAAGTAGGTGGGCTGGTCGGCGATATTCAGCAACAGCGGGAAGGTGGCGGAATAGCGCATCTGCTGGACCTGGCTCTGGGCAGAGCTTTGGGCAGAGGTCTCCGTCGCACCGGCGCAGGGGTAAAACCGGGTCTCCTTGGTCCGCTGATTGGTGAGGATGAAACCGATGTTGGACTGGTCGCTGGTAACGGAGGTCACACCGGTGTACATATACACATCGTCATTGATGGCAATATAGTTCCAGCCCGCCGTGGTCAGCGTCACGTCCCGCTGGCCGAAGTAGGCGTTCAGAAAGCCGTTGTGGAACTGGCCGTAGTAGTCATACTGATCCATGATGATGTCGGAGGAATACAGCCGATCCACCCAGGTGGGCACATCCTCGTAATACTGGCTCTCGCCGCTGACGGCGTTCACCAGCACGGCACCCTTCACGTCCGTACCGCCGAAAAGCCCGATGCGCTTGACGATCCGGGAGCAGACCCAGTAGGGGGTGCCCTCCTCGTCGATCTCAAACACCGGCTCATCAAACATCATGGTGGGGTACTGGAACCGCAGGTGGCGGTAGAGGTTCCGGGAGAAGTGCTCCGCCGTGGTGTACTTCATGCCCTCGTCCAGCCGGACCACCTCCGCCTCCTGGGTCACCATGTCGATGACGATATAGGCAGGCAGGCCGTTGGAGCGGTTGGTGAACCACTTGATGAGGTCTCCGTAGGCAAGGCTCGTGACCCGCACGGGGCGGCCCTTATAGTTGATCTGGGTGTAGTTGGGCAGGATCTCAAACTGAGACACCATATCCGCCAGCTCACCCAGCTTCCGGCTTCCCAATCGGGCGGCGGAGTCGCTGTCCAGCATGGGGATCTGGTCATAGCGGATCTCCTCCACCTCCGTGACGAAGTCACCGGTGGTCAAGGGCAGCAGCTTGCTGTAGGCACCGGCCCGCAGCACCACCCAAGAGGAAAGGGAGCCAATGGCGATGGCTGCGATCATGGCGATCACCACGAAGAAGGGTATGGTGCACTGCTTTTTCACAAAGCCGAGATACCCTCTCGCACCGGTGCCCTGGAATCCGGAGGTCAGGACAGCGCAGCCGCAGTACACGGCGCACAGCAGGAACACAAAGAAGTAAAATTCCTCCGCATGGGGGTTCAGGGCGGGCAACTCCACATAGAAGTACACCAGCCCCACCAGCGCCGTCACGGCGATGTTGATGAGGGTGCGGGTCACAGGAGTACCGATGGGCTTCCGGGGCTTACGCTCCCGCTGAGGGCGCTCGCCCCCCTGTCCGAAATCTCCGGGGTTGAAGCCGCCGAAATTGAAGGTAAAGGGCATAGGGTTTGCCTTCCTTTCCAAAAGTTATCAAAACTGATACAAATTTATCATACCGGAAAAGTATGAACAAATCAAGGCCGCCCGCCGGCGTTGAGCCAAAAGGCCCCTCTGCCGCCGAACGCGGCAGAGGGACCTTGATTTTATTGGAAGGGCCGTTACTTGGTGACGACCAGCTTGTCGTCCTCCACAGCCAGCTTGGCGGTATCGCCGGTCTTGAGGGTGCCGTCCAGCATCTTCTCGGCCACAGCGTCCTCCACCTTGCTCTGGATGGCCCGGCGCAGGGGACGGGCACCGTACTTGGGGTCGAAGCCCTCCTTGGCCAGTTCCTTCACCGCCTCGTCGGAAGCGTCCAGATGGATGTCCATGGTCTCCATACGGTCCGCCACGGTCTTGAGCATCCGGCGGGCAACCTCCTCAATGTTCTGCTCAGTGAGAGCGCGGAACACGATGATATCGTCGATCCGGTTCAGGAACTCCGGGCGGAAGGTCTGGCGCAGCTCCGCCAGAACGGTCTCCTTGGCCTGTGCATAGGCCGCGTCGGCATCCGCCTCGGCCTTCTTATCGTCCGCGTCAAAGCCCAGCTTGGCGCCGGCAGCAGTCAGCGCCTTGGCGCCGATGTTGCTGGTCATGACGATAACGGTGTTCTTGAAGTCCACAGTGCGGCCCTGAGAGTCGGTGATCCGGCCATCGTCCAAAATCTGAAGCATGATGTTCCAGACGTCCTCGTGGGCCTTTTCGATCTCGTCGAACAGCACCACGGAGTAGGGCTTACGGCGCACCTTCTCCGTCAGCTGACCGCCCTCATCATGGCCCACATAGCCGGGAGGGGAACCGATGAGGCGGGATACTGTATGCCGCTCCATGTATTCGGACATATCGATCCGGATCATAGCGTTCTCGTCACCGAACATGGCCTCTGCCAGAGACTTGCACAGCTCCGTCTTGCCCACGCCGGTGGGACCCAGGAACAGGAAGCTGCCGATGGGACGCTTGGGGTCCTTCAGACCCACACGGCCACGGCGGATGGCCCGGGCCACGGCCTTCACAGCCTCGTCCTGACCCACCACACGCTTATGAAGGATATCCTCCATGTGCAGCAAGCGCTGGCCCTCGTCCTCTGTCAGACGGGTCACAGGGATACCGGTCCAACTAGACACCACAGCGGCGATGTCCTCCGCGTTGACGTCCCGGTGCTCCTGATTATTCTTGCGGCGCTTGTCACGTTCGATCTCCACCTGCTCCTTGTAGTCCTTCTCGATGTCCCGCAGCTGGGCGGCCTTCTCAAAGTCCTGGGCGTTGATGGCGGCGTCCTTGTCCTTGGACAGGGCGTTGATCTTCTCCTCCAGGCTCTTGAGTTCCTCGGAGGGTTCCTCCTGCTCCATCCGCACCCGGCTGGCGGCCTCGTCCATCAGGTCGATAGCCTTGTCGGGCAGGAACCGGTCATTGATATACCGGGTGGACAGTTCCACGGCGGCCTTCAATGCTTCGTCGGTGATGTGCAGCTTGTGGTGCTGCTCATACTTCTCCCGCAGGCCCTTCAGGATCTCCAAGGTAGCCTCCTGACTGGGCTCACCCACCGTCACCGGCTGGAACCGGCGCTCCAAAGCGGCGTCCTTTTCGATATACTTGCGGTATTCGTTCAGAGTGGTGGCGCCGATGATCTGGATCTCACCGCGGCCCAGCGCGGGCTTGATGATGTTGGCGGCGTCCACAGCGCCCTCGGCGGAGCCGGCGCCCACGATGGTATGCAGCTCATCGATGAAGAGGATGATGTTGCCGTTCTTCTGAACTTCCTGCATCACCTTCTTGATACGCTCCTCAAATTCGCCCCGGTACTTGGTGCCGGCCACCATGCCGGAAAGGTCCAGAGACAGGAGCTTCTTATCCAGCAGGTTCTCCGGCACATCGCCCATGGCGATCTTCCGGGCCAGGCCCTCGGCGATGGCAGTCTTGCCCACGCCGGGCTCACCGATCAGGCAGGGGTTGTTCTTGGTGCGGCGGGACAGGATCTGGATGACCCGCTGGATCTCGTCATCACGGCCGATGACAGGGTCCAGCTTGCCGGTCCGGGCATCCGCCGTCAAGTCACGGGTGAACTCTGCCAGCGTCTTGCTGCCCTTGCCGTCCTCCTTGGCGGAACCGGCTGCCGGAGTACGGCTGTCGCCGCTCTGGGCCGCTCTGGGCGCGGCGGTGAGCTTCTTCATCAGTGCGGTATAGAGCTGACGGGCGTCCACACCGGCAGACCGCAGAATACGGACTGCCATGTTGTTGCCCTCCCGCAGAATACCGGCCAGCAGATGCTCGGTGCCGATATAGGCATAGCCGCCCCGGATGGAATCCTCCATGGCGATCTCCACAACGTGCTTGGCGCGAGGGGTCAGACCCTGAGCGGGATTGCCGCCGGGAAGACCGGCGCCGACGCTTTTCCGAACCATTTCCGTCAGCAGGTCATCGGTTAGGCCCGCCTCCGTCAGGACGGTGTGGGCCATGCCCTCGTCCTCACGCATCAGGCCCAGCAGCAGGTGTTCCGTCCCCACATAGCCGTGACCCAATTCGCCTGCGGCCTCTTGTGCCAGCCGCAGGGCTTCCTCCGCAGTGGGAGTAAATTTATTTTCATTCATAGTTCAATACCTCTTTTATTCTGGGGTGTGCGTTTTGTTTGAACGCGCCTGTTAAGCGCTTTCCTTGCTGTCCTTTCCGGACTCCTTGGCCTCCTTGTGGGCCTCCTCCAGCTTGTGGATCTCATCCCGCAGCTGGGCGGCCCGCTCGAAGTTCTCCTCGTGGATAGCCTTCTTCTGCTCCAGCTTCAACGCATTCAGCTGACGCAGATAGGAGAACCGGCTCTGTTCCTCATGGCTCATGAGGTCATCCTTCTTTTCCTCCTTGACCTCCTGCACCGGCGCTGCGCCGATGGCGGGCATGGCGTCGAAGAAATCATCGAAGGGGCTTTCCAGCATCCGGTTCATCCGACCCAGCAGAGAGGGCATGGGGCTGAAGAAATCTCCGAAGAAATCATCATTGCCAAAAAAGCTGTCCCGCATGGACGGCCGCCGGTTAAAGAGCTTCTGGGTATACCCCAGCTTTTCCGCGCAGGCCTGGCAGAGATGGTGTTCTTCTGTTCTTCCGTTGATGCTGCTGCGATATACAAAGCTGACTTCATTCTTTCCGCAATTCTCACATTTCATAATGCATTCCTCCATAAACTGTATATAAATTTTTTCTTAACTGTGTTGCGTGCCCTTCTTCAGGCGTTCAAACCTGAAGGATCAGCACCTGTCGCAGGATATCCGCCCGGACAGCGTCCCGGCTCTCCCGGGGCACCCGGCTCAGGGCCTTATCGCCCACGGCGGTGAGGATCGTCTGACCCATGTCCCGCTCCAACGCGCCGGACTGCACCAGATTGCTGAGGATAGCTCTGGCCGAAGCCAGATCCACGCTGCTGCCCAGACTGTTGATGACGTGCATCATCAGCGTCTGCCGGTCCACCTGCACCCGGGTGATGCGGATATATCCGTTGCCGCCGCGCCGGCTCTCTACGATGTAGCCCCGCTCCGGTGAAAACCGGGTGGACATCACATAGTTGATCTGGCTGGGTACACAGTTGAACCGCTGGGCCAGCTCGCTGCGCTGGACCTCCAGCACACCGTTCTCCGCCGTATCCAAGCTATCCTGCAAAAAGCTGGCGATCAAATCTGAAATCCCCATGGGGACATCTCCTTTCTCGTCTCCGTCTTTTGACTTTGACTATCTTTAACCTTTGTTTGATTGTAGTATAGCACGATCTTTTCCAATGTCAATAGCTATTTTTGACTTTCTTTGACCATTTGTGTAAACAGTTTGTGAACGCTCATTTCCCCCATAGTTCGCATATGCAGTTCAATATCTCTAACCGCCGAAAGGCCCTGCTTTTTCCAATGTTTTTCCGATTTTTGTGACATTTTCACAGTTTTCTTTTTCCTTGGTAAGAATTTAACAAATCGCCCTTGCTTTTTAGAAATTGTATGATACAATGAAGGCACATTCTAATGGAGGTGTGTACACATGGCTTATAAGATTACTTCTGCTTGCGTCAGCTGCGGTTCCTGCGCAGACGTTTGCCCCGCCGGCGCTATCAGCCAGGGCGACGATCAGTACGTGATCGATTCTGCCGCTTGCCTGGACTGCGGTTCTTGCAGCGACACCTGCCCCAACGGCGCCATCGTCCCCGAGGAATAATTCTTAAAGGGATACATAAAACCGTCTCAGGCCCGATCCTGAGACGGTTTTTTTGTTTGCCGCCGGGACTTGCGGAGAAAGCGGTTCCCCTATATAATAATAGAAGCGTTCAATGGGAGGTGACGGCGTGGAGCATTGGGAATACCTGAAGCCGGACGGGCTGCGGTTCGTCTGGGATGATACGCTGTTCCGCCCCGGCACGGACTCCTTTCTGCTGTCCTCCCTGCCGAAGCTCTCCGCCGGACTGCGGGTCTGCGATCTGGGCTGCGGCACCGGCCTGCTGGGGCTGCTGCTCCTGCAAAAGCAGTCGGAACTGACCGTCACCGGGATCGACATTCAACCGGCGGCTGTGGCGCTGGCAGAGCGGGCCGCCGCCGAAAACCGCCTGACGGACCGGCTCACATTTCAGTGTATCGACCTCCGGCAGGTGCGGCAGCACTTTTCCACCGGCTCCTTTGATCTGGTGGTCTGCAATCCGCCCTATTACCCGCCCGCCTGCGGAAAAGTCTCTGCGGACAACGCCCGCCGCACTGCCCGCTCCGAAACGGAGGCGAGTCTGGCGGATATCTGCGCCGCCGCGTCCTATCTGCTGCGGTGGGGCGGAAAATTCTGTCTGGTCCACAAGCCAGAACGGCTGACGGACACAGCCTGCGCTCTGCGGGAGGCGGGCATGGAACCCAAGCGGCTGCGCTTCGTCCAGAATCGACCGGACACAGCCCCTTCCCTCTTTTTGATAGAGGGCTGCCGGGGCGGTAAGCCGGGGGTGGACATTCAACCGCCCCTTCTTTTGCAAACGGATACCGGCGCTCCCACCGGGGAGCTGAACGTCATTTACTTTCGAGATCAGGAGGTCTGACCATGGCAGGCATTTTATATCTGGTAGCTACGCCCATCGGCAATCTGGGGGATTTCACCCCCCGTGCAGTGGAAACGCTGGAAAACGCGGACTTCATCGCCGCGGAGGACACCCGTGTGTCCATGAAGCTTTTGAACCATTTCGGCGTGAAAAAGCCTTTGATCAGCTATCACGAGCACAATCACGTCACCGCCGGGCAGAGCGTTCTGAATCGACTGCTGGCCGGGGAATCCTGCGCTCTGATGACGGACGCCGGCACCCCCGCCATCTCTGACCCCGGCGAGGATCTGGTGCGGCTGTGCGCAGAAAACGGCGTGGAGGTCCGGGCCATTCCCGGCTGCTGCGCCGCCGTCAACGCCTTAGCTGTCAGCGGTCTGCCCACCGGACGCTTCACCTTTGAAGGGTTCCTCACTGTCAATAAAAAAAGCCGCCGGGAGCACCTGAATTCCTTAAAGGACGAGACCCGGACCATGATCTTCCATGAGGCCCCTCACAAGCTCCGCACCACACTGAATGACCTGACGGAGGCCTTCGGCCCGGACCGCCGGATCTCCCTGTGCCGGGAACTGACCAAGCTCCACGAGGAGGTTCTGCGTTTCACCCTGGCCGAGGCCGTGGCCTATTACGAGAAGAACGCCCCCAAGGGCGAATACGTCCTTGTGGTGGCCGGAGCCGCTCCCAAAACTGGCGCCGTGGTGACGCTGGAAGACGGCGTGGCGCAGGTCCTCGCTCTGAAGGAACAGGGGATGCGGCTGAAGGACGCCGCCAAGGAGGTGGCGGAGCACACCGGCCTTTCCAAAAACGAGCTGTACGCTGCCGCCTTGGAGCGGTAAGGGCAAAAAATCCCGGCACGGTCAAACCGCGCCGGGATTGCTTTATTTTGTGAAGTGCTGGTGGTCAAAAATGTGGTCTGAGCAGAAGCAGTGATAGCCCTGGCATTTGGAACAGTA
>OIYT01002668.1_pt1 | contig 10551 bp, 7 predicted proteins | sample 1588201 | NCBI WGS metagenome assembly OIYT01 (sample SAMN03283260) | human gut metagenome | biome: human-associated habitat; material: feces | host: Homo sapiens | place: USA | collected 2013
CTCCTTGCCAACGGCCACGGAACTCTGTATGTCCCGTAAATAATTTTCCAAAAAACGTTTACAATTCTGCAAAGATACGACGCCTTGACTGTGCTATACTCTACAGAAGGAAACACGATAAGGAGAAGCCTTTTATATGAAACCGACCCTGTGCTCAAGATGCAAAAAGAATCTTGCAGTCATTTTTATAACGAAGATCGACGGCGGAAAGACCGTCAACGAGGGCCTTTGCCTCAAATGCGCCAAGGAGATGGGTATCAAGCCCGTCGATGATATGATCGAGCGCATGGGGCTTTCGGAGGACGACCTCGAAAACCTCAACGGTGAAATGACCGAGGCCATGAACGGCCTGGAGGGCCTGCTCAGCCAGAGCCGTGACGCCGAAGAGGACGGCGAGGACGACGAAGAGGACATCGAAAAAAACGCAACAGCGGGCAAGGAATAATCGACCTTGCCCGCCTTCTTTATATCGGCGTAACGCTTCTTCGCTGGAGCGAAGCCGAAGTATGGCGCATGACACCGTATAAAATTTTGACGCTTTTCAAAATTCATCGTGAATTCAATCCGGATCGTTTCAAGCCCGTTCCGAAAGAAGTTGATATTGACGACGTGCTGGGAGGGATATAAATGGCGAAAGAAGAGCAGATCAAAACATCAATCGACCTTACAGGCGAAAAAGAGTATCGCGCCGCTTGCACTAACATAAATTCTTCCCTTCGCGAAATCGGATCGGAAATGAAGCTGACGACGGCGGAATTCGCCGACAACGCAGACAGCGTGGAAGCGCTGACCGCGAAACAGAAGCTATTACAAAAGCAGTTCGACGAACAGGCGAAGAAGGCAGAAGCGGCGGAAAAGGCATTGAAGAAAATGCGCGATAACGGTATCGAACCGACAAATCCCGCATATCAGAAAATGCAAACAAATCTGAACAACACCAAAGCCGACATGGTGAAAATTCAAAAGGAAATCGACGACACTTCTAAAAAGCTGAAAAGCTCAAAGGTGGATTGGGAGAGCGTCGGCGAAACCGTCGGCAAAGCAGGAAAGGCGATCGGCGCAGCTTGCGCGGCTATGGGTGCGGCGATTGCGGCGGCGGGTGCGGCATTCTTCGGGCTTGCCGAAGAAACACGCGAAGCCCGCGAAAACATGGGTAAACTTGAAACCAGCTTCACGACGGCGGGACATTCGGCAGAGGACGCGAAAAACACCTATACGGAGTTGTACGGCGTTCTTGGAGACGACGGACAGGCAACAGAAGCCGCCGCCCACCTTGCGAAGCTGACTACGAACGAAAAAGAGCTTTCGGACTGGACAAACATTTGCACGGGTGTTTACGCGACATTCGGCGACAGCTTGCCGATTGAAGGCTTGACCGAAGCCGCGAACGAAACGGCAAAGACGGGATCAATCACGGGCAATCTTGCCGACGCGCTGAATTGGGCGGGCGTTTCCGAAGATGATTTTCAAGCCAGCCTTGACGCTTGCACATCGGAGCAGGAGCGGCAAGCCCTTATCACGTCCACGTTGAACGGGCTTTATTCCGAAGCGGCGGACAAGTACAGAGAGGTAAACGGCGACATTATCGACGCGCAGAAGGCAACAGCAAATCTGAACAGCGCTATGGCGGCGCTGGGCGCGATTGCTGAACCGATCATTACAAAGCTGAAACAGCTTGCGGCGGAGCTTTTGCAGGAAATAACGCCGTTCGTCGAGCTTATCGGAAAAGGCTTGACGGGTGCGCTTTCCGGCGCAGAGAGCGCGGCGGAGGACTTCACAGACGGCTTGCTGGGTATGGTTACGTTCGCGATCGAAAAGCTAACGGAAATGTTACCGACCTTCCTTGAATTCGCGGTGAAGATGATCGCGAATATCGCTACGGGCATAGCTCAATCGTTGCCGACGCTTGTTCCTTCGCTGGTTCAGCTTGTAACGGACATCGTGCAAGTTCTGATCGACAATATCCCGTTGCTGATCGACGCGGCTTTACAGCTTGTAACAGGGCTGGCGGAAGGCATTATAAACGCGATCCCCGTTCTTGTTGCGGCGCTTCCGCAGTTGATAACCAGCTTGATCGACGGTTTGCTTTCCGCAATCCCGCAGATCATTCAAGCGGGTATCGACCTTCTGACGGCGTTAATTACCGCCCTTCCGGAGATCATCACAACGATTGTTGAAGCGATCCCGCAGATCATTGAAGGCATTATCACGGCGCTTACGGAGAACATACCGCTTATCATTCAAGCGGGCATTGATCTTCTTGTCGCGCTCATACAGGCATTGCCGCAGATTATAACGACGATCGTTCAAGCGATCCCGCAAATCATAAGCGGCATTGTAAACGCGCTGATCGGCAACATCGACCAAATCATTATGGCGGGCGTTCAGCTTTTCGTGGCGCTCATTCAGAATTTGCCGACGATCATAGTTGAAATCGTGAAGGCAGTTCCGCAGATTGTTTCCGGCATTGTGCAAGCGTTCGCGTCGCTGGGCGGCGAAATGATAAACGCGGGCGCAAACCTTCTTCACGGCTTGTGGGAAGGTATCAGCGGGGCGGCTTCGTGGTTGTGGGAAAAGGTATCCGGCTGGGCTTCGTCCCTTGTTTCGGGTATTAAGGACTTCTTCGGCATTCATTCCCCGTCAACGGTATTCGCTGAAATCGGCGGCAACATGGCGGACGGCGTGGGCGTAGGCTTCACCGACAACATGGGCGGCGTTGAAGGCGATATGACCGCCGCAATGGGCGGAGCGGGCGCGCTGACGGCGGCGGAAGCAGTAAACGCCGTGAACAACGGCATTATTGCGAACATTGAAGGCTTGTCCGGAGCGGTGAACGCGATCGTCGAGCGGGTTATTACCGGACTGACGGCGCAAGCTCAACGTTTCAATCAAGCCGGACAGGACTTCGACAAGAACATAGCTTCCGGCATGGTGGCGGGTATCGTGCAGATCACGCAGAAAGTACCGCAGATCGCGCAAAGCATTATTACCGCATTCACGGCACAACATCAAAAGTTCGTAACCGAAGGAACGAACATCGACAAGAGCATAGCGCAAGGAATGATCGCGGGTATCCCGCAGATCACGGGCAAGGTTGCACAAATCATTCAGCCCGTTATTACCGCGCTTCGCTCTTACGTATCGGAGTTCACGGCGGCGGGCGAAGAGATGGTGCGCGGCATTTGGCAGGGCTTTCAAAATATGTCCGGCTGGCTTGAAAGCCGTGTCCGCTCTATGATGAGGGATATTGTGGCGGCGGTTGAAGAGGAAATGGACATCAATTCCCCGTCGAAGGTTTTTGCCCGTATCGGTTCGTACATGGCGCAGGGCTTGGGCGAAGGCTTCGCCCGCGAAATGCGCGACGTTGAAAGTTCGATCCGGCGCGAAACGTCGAACGCCGTTCCGGAATTCCGTTCCGGAGAGGGACGCGACACGCGCGGCGGCGGTACGCCTTCCGTTGAAGTCGTGCAAAACATCTATGCGAACGAAACGAGCTACGCCGAACAGCAAAGACAGGCGGCGCGGCAGTTCCGGCAGATTGCGCGGGAGGTTATGGCATGAGGACACAAGAAAAATTGATCTACACGAACGAGCGCGGGGAAAGCATAGAGTTTTCCCCCGCTTCTTCGTATCACGTAAACTTCAAGGACGTTACCGGACTTTCCGACGTGCGGAACGCTATTTACAGCACCAACAGCATGGGGCAGGACGGCGACACATACTTGGGCTATCGGATCGAAAGCCGCGATATTGACATCGTGGGATACATCAAGGAGCGGGACAAGCAAGCGGCGCAGAACCTACGCCGGAAGCTGAACCGCATATTAAATCCGCAGTACGAAGCAACGTTGACGTATGTTTTCGGCGACTTCCGGCGGGTGATCGGGTGCAAGATCGACGACGCGCCGATCTTCAAGCGAAAGCCGATCTTCGAGCAATTCACGGTTAGTTTGTCTTGCCTTAATCCGTTTTGGAGAGAGGAAACGGAAACACGCGAGGACATAGCAACGTGGATCGGCGGCTTTGAATTCCCCGTTCCGGACGGGCTGGAGCTTTACGACGGCTGGGAAATCGGCTATCGCCAGCCGTCGCTGATTGTGAACGTCTACAATTCCGGCGACGTGAAAAGCGGTATCCGGATCGAGTTCCGCGCGATCGGCGCGGTTACAAATCCCGTATTGCTGAACGTCGATACACGGGAGTTTATCAAGCTGAATATTTCGCTTGTAGCGGGCGACGTTTTAACCGTTTCCACGGGCTACGGTGAAAAAGCCGTGAAGCTGAACCGTGGCGGCACGATTACAGACGCGTTCCGCTATCTCGACGTTGATAGTTCGTATTTGCAGATCGCCGTGGGCGACAATCTCTTCCGTTATTCAGCGGACGCGAACGCCGAAAATCTCGAAGTTTCGATCTATCACAATAACTTGTATTTGGGGGTGTAGCGCGGTGGAATTATACGTTTATAGCCGCGATATGACACTTCAAGGGATCGTCGAAAAGATTTCGTCCTTGATATGGACGCGGCGTTATTGGAGTTGCGGCGAATTCAAGTTGCTTGTTCCCTTCACGGAGGAACACGCCCGCTTGCTGGTGAAGGAAAATATCATCATCAAGCGCGGCGGCAACGAAGCGGCGGAAATCCGCTATATTCACATCACGAAGAATTCACAGGGCATGGAGGAAATAGAGGTTCAAGGCAAGTTCCTTCTTTCGTGGATCGGCAAGCGCATTTTGACAACGCAGATCATCACGAAGGACACGACGCAGAACATTCTATACGCCATTGTGAAGCAGACTTGCACGAACGCAGGAGCGGCGCGCAATATCCCGAATTTCAGCATATCCACGACCGACGCAGACACCGGAAGCGGGCAGATCGACTATACTTCGGAGCAGTACGCGAACGCACAGCTTGCGGCGGAAACGGCGGCGAAGGCGGCGAAGCTGGGTATTCGGGTTCTGACAAATGCCCGCACGGGCAAGCATACCTTTTCCGTTTACGAAGGGCGCGATCTTACGGCGGGCAATACCGCAGGGAACGCGCCTTGTATCTTTTCGCAGGAGTTCGACAACATCGTGGAACAGGAATACACGAACAGCGTTGAAAACCTTAAAACAACGGCTTACGTCGGCGGAGAGGAAAAAGAAGGCGTAACGCGGAAGGTTGCCGAAGTCGGCGGCAGTTCGACGGGGCTTTCCCGCGACGAAGTTTTCATCAATGCAACGGACATCGTGCAGGAATACGAAAACGAGAGCGGGCAGACCGTAACGCTTACAACGGCGCAGTATTTAGCGCTTCTTTCCGCGCGCGGCGTTGAAGAGCTGGAGCAATACGCGGAAACGCTTGCTTTCGGATCAAAGATCAACACGAACGCGAATTTGAAGTACGGCACGGACTACGATTTAGGCGATCGGGTAACGTGTATCAATAAGCGCTGGAACGTTCGCATTGACGTTCGCATAACGGAGATCGCGGAAACCTACGAAACCAGCGGCGAAGAAATAGATATTACCTTCGGCGAGAGCTTGCCCGCGCTTCTGACACAAATTCGGCAGATTACGAAATAAAGGAGGGCTTCACAGCATGGAAAAATCAAGTTTTTTTAACAGCGTTTCGCACGATCGCACGTACAAAGCGGAGGATTGGGCGGAATACTTCGCTTCGTTCATCGGGAACGGCGTTTTCCCCGTCCCTTCGACGGGGCTTCAAGTCGTTGCAAACGACGGAATGAAGCTGAACGTTAAAACGGGCAAAGCGTGGATCAACGGTTACTTCTACTTCAACACGGGCGATCTTGCCGTCGAGCTTGACACGGCGGACGGACAGTTGAACCGCATTGATCGCGTTGTCGTGCGCTGGGATTTGACAAACCGCGTTATGTCGGTGAAGGTCAAATCTTCTTCGTTCAGCGCGTCCCCTACCGCGCCCGCATTGCAGAGGGACGCGGACGTTTACGAGCTTGCGCTGGCGGACATCTACGTGGGCGCGGGCGTAACAGCAATCACGCAAAGCAAGATCACGGATCAACGCTTGAACACGTCGCTTTGCGGCGTTGTTGCCGCCGTCGTTCAGCAGATCGACACGGCGGCTTTTAACGCACAGCTTCAAGCGTGGTTCGCTGAATATCAATCCCTTTCGGCGGCGGAGTACAACACGCTTGTTTCGTATATGAATTCGCTGAAATTGCAGGGTAACACGCAGTACGAAGCGTTCGAGCAACACATGGCGGATTTTGAAACACAGGCGGCGGCGGACTTCAACGCATGGTTTAACGGCTTGCAAAACGTCCTTGACGATAACGCGGCAACAAACCTTCTGAACATCACGAACGCGCTTGACGCGCGCGTGGATATGCTGGAAGCGGTGCTTTTCAATGACATTACGACAAATCCGTTCTTGATCCTCTTCGATGATCTCGACGGCGTAACGTCTACGGGCATTTGGAACGAGAGTTTGCAGAGGATCGAATGCTGACGCGGTACGCTTGCACGGCGGCGGAATTGTCGTGCGTGATCGGAAACATCTTCGCGGAGCTTTCCCCGCCATGCGCGGCTTGCGGCGCGGAGGTATTACAGATCACAGGAACAACGGTTACAGGGAACGCGGCAACGCTGACCGTTACCGAAGCGGGCTTCGATTTCGACGGGTGCGCCGACGATACCGCTATGATCGAGAGAATGCGGAAAGGACGGTGCATATATGCAAAGACCGGAGCGGGAGCGGAAAGAACCGACGGAATTCAACGTGATTGTGAAAGCGAAAGACCTTGTAAAGCACACCTTCACGATCACGAATTCGACGGAGCGCTACCCGAAGAAATACCGCTTCACGCTTGTAAACAGGATACAGGATAAAGCGGTGGACATTTACGAATGCGTCCTTGAAGCGAACGAATTAGACCTTCGGGACGCGCAGGAATACAGACAACGGCAGAAGCTACAAGCAAAGGCGCTGACCTATTGCAAGGAGCTTCTATTTTTCATAGAGCTTTCGCAGGAAATGGGCTTTATTTCTATGAGCAGTTGCGAATATTGGTCAAAACTTGCGCTTGAAGTGAAGTACATGACGACCGCGTGGAAGAAGCGGGACAAAACGAGGGCTTGAAAAACGTTCGGGGTACATCTTGAAACGCCTAATTCGTCGAACGCCCACAACGTCCGCAACGTCAATTCGGACGGCTCTTTGAACAACAACAACGCGTACAACGGCAACAGGGGCGTTCGCCCGCTTCGGTGGACTATGTGAACGAGTAGGCACAGCCGAAAGCAGAATACCACCATCAAAGGAAGGTGTATCCCGTCGCCGCTATCCACGGCGGGGACAAATACAGGATCGCCGATACCGGAGCATACCGCCTTCCGGCGGCTGGCAAAGGTTATAAACAGCGAGGATTTTTTATTATGACAGACTTTGAAAAGATACACAGTTTTGAAAGCCTATACAATGCCTACCGAAAGGCGCGGCAAGGCAAGAGGTGGAAAGGAGCGGCGGCAAAGTTTGAAGTTAATCTTCTTGAAGCGCTGAACCTATTAAGCGCGCAGATCAGAACGAAGCGCTATACCATGTCCCCGTATAACACGTTCGAGGTATACGAGCCGAAGCGCCGCGTGGTTATGTCGAACAGCTACAAAGACAAGGTTGTTCAACATTCGCTTTGCGATAACGTGCTTGAACCGATTTTGACACGATCGTTCATTCGCGATAACTACGCGTCGCAGGTGGGGAAAGGTACGCATTACGGGTTAGACAGGCTTCAAGAGTTCATGCGGAGGTTTTACAGGAAGAACGGAATTGACGGCTGGATACTGAAAGGCGATATTTCAAAGTATTTCTATTCGATCCGGCACGACGTTTTGAAAACCTTAATCCGCGAGAAGATAACCGATCCGGACGTTTTGTGGCTTGTCGATCTTATCATCGACAGCACCGAAGGCAACGTCGGAATACCGATCGGCAATCAAACTTCACAGCTTTTCGCCCTTCTCTACCTTGACGGGCTGGATCACTTCGTAAAGGAAAAGCTGGGTATCAAATATTACGGGCGCTATATGGACGACTTCTTTTTGATCCATCACGACAAAGCATATTTGCAGGAGTGCCGGAAGCAGATTGAAGCGTTCGTACAGGCGCGCGGGCTTTCGCTGAATGCGAAAACAAATATCTTTCCCTTAAAACACGGCGTTGATTTCTTGGGCTTTCATACATACTTGACCGAAAGCGGCGCGGTGATCCGCAAGGTGCGCCGCCGGAGCAAGAACAATATGAAGCGGAAGTTGAAGAAATTAGCCGCCCTTCACGCGGCGGGACGGATCGACACAAAGACCGTTGAACAATCTTATCAAAGCTGGAGAGGACACGCCGAAAAGGGAAACAGTTATCACTTGATCCGGCGGACGGATCATTATTACAACAGCTTAATGAAACCAAAGGAGGCGGCACAATGTCAAAAACATTAGGCAGTTTGACGGTGGGCGCGAAGATTGAAGTTCCGGTTCTTTCGGCGTATCAATCGCGCTTCGGATCGAAGATCGTTTTCAAGATCGCCGACAAGAACCACAGCGGCTACCCGTCGAATTCCGTAACGCTGATTACGGAAAAAATCATTCAGTTAATGTGCTTCGACGCAAAGGAAACAAGCAACAGCAACAGCGATCGGAAACAATACGGCAATAACCGCTATCAATACTCAAACATTCTGCAATGGCTGAACAGTAACGCGGCGGCGGGCGCATGGTACAGCGCAAAGCACAGCGCAGACGCGCCGCCCACAAACGCGAACGTATGGAACAATTACAACGAATACGACGCGTGGGCGGGCTTCCTTGCTATGCTTGATCCGAAGTTCGTTGCGGAGCTTCTGACAACAACGCAGACCGTCGCAAGAAATACCGTTACCGACGGCGGAAGCTATGAAACGGTAATGTCAAAAATGTTCCTTCCGTCCACCACAGAAGTGGGGCTTGCGAATGAAAACAATATCGCAGAAGGAACGCTTCTTGCGCTATTCAGCAACGACGCTTCCCGCGTCGCTTATCCTACGGCGCAATGCGTGAGCAATTCGGAGTACACGAACAGCAATTTCAGCACGTCAAAGGGCTGGTATTGGTGGCTTCGAACGCCTTATTCGTCGAACGCCCGCAACGTCCGCTTCGTCAGTTCGGACGGCTCTTTGAACAGCCTCAACGCGTACGACGGCGGCGGGGGCGTTCGCCCGCTTTGTAATCTTAAATCTTCTATCTTGGTATCTGACAGCCCGAACAGCGACGGAAATTATACGGTAATCTACAATTCCGCGCCTTCCGCGCCGCCCAGCATTACCGCGCCAGCAACGTGTTACAGCGGGCAGAATATCAACATTTCTTGCGCGGCGGCGACCGATCCGGACGGCGACGCGCTGACCTATTGTTTCGAGCGCTCATACAACAGCGGCGCGTGGACACAGGTTCAAGCGTCCGCAAGCAGGACGTTCACGGAAGCGGTATCGACCGCGTGGAACACGTTAAAATACCGCGTCCGCGCAAAGGACAGCTACGGCAATTATTCCGCATACACCACAAGCGGAGATATTGCCGTAATTCATAACCAGCCGCCCGTGATTTCCGGCAGTAATGCCGATCTTGGGATCAAGCGCGCCGATTTCACCTATCAATACAGCGTAACCGATCCGGACGGCGACACGGTGAACGTTGTTGAAAAGATCGACGGAAAGACAATCGCGACGAAGAACGCGATCACGCTGGGCGCGACGCAGACGCTTTCCGTTTCCGGAAACACCTTCACGGCGCTTACGAACGCAAAGCACACGATCACGATTACGGCGACCGACAGCGCGGGGAATAGCGCCGTCCGGACGCTGACGTTCACGAAGTCGATTGCGGGCTTCGTTATCACGCTTTCAGCGCCGCTGGAAGCCAACAGCCAGCCGACACGCGCAAATGTCAAGGTAACGCGCGACATTCCGGCGGGCGGCACGTTCAAGGTTGAAGCGACGAACAATCCGTTTGACGCTTCCCCCGTTTGGGAGGATTGCACGAACGCGGTTGTTCAAGGCGTTGCACACGTTTTCACAAATAAGATCAACACGGCGGCACGGTACGGAATGAATATCCGCGTAACCGTCCAGCGCGGCGACGCGCTGACCGCTTGCTGGGTATCGGGGATCGGGGGGAATTTTGAATGAGCGTAATTCACAAGAAGAGCAACGGCGGAGCTTCCACCGAAATTGAAAAAGAGGTTCGGGAAGTCAAAGCGGCGGGAGAGCAAACCGCCGCTTTGCTTGCCCTATCCTTCAAAGCGCAGATCGTGCAGGATCGCGCCGCCGGAACGAACGTCATTTCCGACGCGGCGATCCTGCAATCGGCGGAAGTGATCGAATACGACGAATACGCCGACAATCACGCTTACAACACCGTCGGCGAAATCATCAAGCACAACGGGCGGTATTACGAGATCAAAGCGGCGCACACGTCGAACGCGGCGGCTTATCCCGTTGAAACCACCTTCGCGTACTATCGCTTGATCGAGCTTTCAGCGACCGGAACGCTTGA
>OIYT01002670.1_pt1 | contig 10547 bp, 6 predicted proteins | sample 1588201 | NCBI WGS metagenome assembly OIYT01 (sample SAMN03283260) | human gut metagenome | biome: human-associated habitat; material: feces | host: Homo sapiens | place: USA | collected 2013
CATAGACCTTCAGCATCTGCAGAGTTTATTTTTTTGCCTCCTCCTCGGTTGCGTGCATGGTGTGTCCCTCCTGCCAGAGGAATTCGGATGTGCGGAGGAAAGGACGTGTGGTCTTTTCCCAACGCACGACATTGCACCACTGGTTATAGAGCTTCGGCAGGTCGCGGTATGAATGTATCACATTACGGTAGTGCTCGCAAAAGAGCGTTTCGGACGTGGGGCGCACGCAAAGACGCTCGGGCAGCGTATTCTGACCGCCGACCGTGACCCACGCGCACTCAGGGGCAAAGCCAGCAACATGATCCTTTTCGCGCTGCAGGAGCGATTCGGGAATGAACATGGGCATATAGACGTTTTCGTGACCGAGCTTTTTAAACTCGGCATCCATGATGCGCTGAATGTTCTCCCATATAGCGTAGCCGTAAGGGCGTATTACCATACACCCCTTAACGCCCGAATAATCGGCAAGCTCCGCCTTTTTTACGACGTCGGTATACCACTGCGCAAAATCAACGTCCATCGACGTGATCTGCTCGACCATTTTCTTGTTTTTGTCAGCCATGATGATTGCAAGATCCTTTCCTGAACGACCTGTTTGAAATTTCAATATAATAGATATATTATAAAACATCCGACGCCTGATGTCAAGCGTCGGATGAATATTTCGGCGGTTTTTGCGGTCACGCGTTATCCGCAGCGGCGGGAGCGTTCAGAATATTCATGAATTCCTCGCCCGTGATCGTTTCGTGCTCGTAAAGATACTTCGCCAGCTCCTCGAGCTTTCCGCGGTTCGACGTGATTATATCCTTCGCACGCGCGTATTCCTTCTTTACAAGCTCCACGACCTTGCGGTCGATCTCGGTCTGTGTCTCGGGCGAGCACGCAAGCGTCGCGTCGCCGCCGAGATACTGATTCGTAACGGTCTCAAGCGCGACCATACCGAAATCGTCGCTCATGCCGTAGCGGGTTATCATTGCACGGGCAAGACGTGTCGCCTGCTCGATATCGTTCGAAGCACCGGTAGATACAGACCCTACAGCAACCTCCTCGGCGACTCTGCCGCCCGTGAGCGTTGCGATCTTGTTTTCTATCTCTTCCTTGCTCATCAGGTAATGGTTGCCCTCTTCGACCTGCATGGTGTAGCCGAGAGCGCCCGACGTGCGCGGAACAATGGTTATCTTCTGCACCGGCGCGGAGTTGGTCTGCTTTGCGGCGACGAGCGCATGTCCTATCTCGTGATAGGAAACGATCATCTTCTCCTTGTCGGTGAGGATGGCGTTCTTCTTCTGATAGCCGGCGATGACGGTCTCGATGCTCTCCTCCAGGTCGGCCTGCGTCACCAGCTTGCGGCCGTCACGGACGGCACGGAGCGCCGCCTCGTTGACGATATTGGCCAGCTCAGCACCGGATGCACCGGATGCCATACGGGCGATCTTACTGTAATCTACGTTATCACCGACTCTGATCTTCTTTGCATGTACACGGATGATTTCTTCCCTGCCCTTCAGGTCCGGTAGTTCCACAGGTACACGTCTGTCAAAACGACCCGGACGCAAAAGTGCCGGATCCAGTGTTTCCGGTCTGTTCGTGGCAGCCAGGATAATAACACCTGTATTTCCTTCAAATCCGTCCATTTCCGTCAGGAGCTGATTCAGAGTCTGCTCCCGTTCATCGTTTCCGCCGATCTGTCCGTCACGCTTTTTACCGATCGCATCGATCTCATCAATAAAAACGATACATGGTGCTTTTTCCTTTGCCTGCTGGAACAAATCTCTTACCTTGGAAGCACCCATACCGACAAACATTTCCACGAATTCCGAACCGGACATGGAGAAGAACGGTACATTTGCTTCGCCTGCGACAGCCTTTGCCAGCATTGTCTTACCGGTTCCGGGAGGTCCTACCAAAAGAAGTCCCTTTGGCATGGATGCACCGATCTTCTTATATTTATCGGGATTGTGAAGATAATCTACGATCTCTGTCAGATTTTCCTTTGCCTCATCCTCTCCCGCCACATCACTGAACTTGATGCCGTCGGAAGATTTTACGTATATTTTGGCACTGCTCTTACCCATGCCAAAGCTCATGGCATTTTTGCCGCCTGCTTTTTTCATGAGCTGTCTGGCAAGCAGCTCACCGATTACACCAAATATGAGAAGTGGCAGAATCCATGTCATCAGAAAGCTTATGATCGGAGAAGTCTGCTTGATCTCTTCTCCATAAAAGGATACACCTGCCTGATACAGACGGTCTGTCAGATCCGGATCATCTACCATTGCCGTCTGATAAATTGTTTTTTCCTCTTTATCCGTAAATACAATCATATTACTCTGCTCTTTGATATTGACGCGTCCTACCTGTCCGTCCTCCGTCATCTGAATGAACGTACCATAATCCACATCTTTGATCTGATGTTCCATAAGCCACGGCATTGCCAGTGAATTAAACAGGATCAGTATCAGCAGTACAATGCAATAATACGATATTAATGGTTTCTTTGGCTTTTTCACCTCATTCATATGTATTCTCCTTCTTTTCTAAAATGCCTGTAGCCATTCATGCCAAACAGCTGCAATTGCTTCTTTGAATGTAATGCAGTTTTTAGGCAGATTCAATACAGAAACCACTTATTTTATATATTTTAGAAAAAATTAATACTATTTCGGTTCATAGCCTTTTGAAAACAGGTACATATCCTGCTGCCCTTCGTAGATCGCATAGTACTCGTCCTGATAGACGCAGGCTGCATCGTCCATGACTGTAAAATCACCCTTCAGCATTCCCGCTTCTTCCGTTCTTGCCAAAAGCAGGAAGCATTTGCCATGATGGAAGCCGGACCGGTAGTATTCCTTCGGTGTCAGCCATTCATACGGAGCCGCTTTTCCGTCACTGCCTCCCAGATTACCGACATGGATCGTTCCGTTGCTCAGATACTCCGTCACGGAAGCATTCCAGAAAGTCGCATAACCGAAATCATAATCGTTATTTTCCAAAAAGTCCATATAAGCATATCGTTTTGCACAGTCATTATATTTCACATCCTGCCAGAGCTCTCCGTACAGGCTCGAAAGCACCACAAGCGCCAGAAAAGCGCAAAACAGCGGCTTCTGGAATACCGTCGCAGGCCGGAAATGCTGCATAAAGACACAGATCAGCACAGCCCCTGTCACATAAACAGGCAGCCAGTAGCGGTACTGCTGCAGGACATCCGTAAAGATCAGCATATACCAGTTGATCAGAAATAGCATCAGGAAAAAGTACAGCAAAAAGCGTTCTTTACCGGTCAGCTCCATCCGCTTCCGAAAGAGTGCAACGATCATCGCAATAAATGCCAGAAAAAACAGGCATTTTACCGCATTGACAATACCGAGCGGCGTCACGACACCAATCTGGCGATAGCCCATAAATTCCAGCATCAGCCGGATGGAAGTCAGAAACCGGTCCGGTATTTCATCAATCGGTACAAAGCTGACCTCGGAAGTCGTATCAAAGCTGTACTGCACCGCCAGATAAAACTTATTGATCAGAAAACCGATGCCCGCAAACCCGGTCAGCAGAAGGGAAAATGTAATATTCTGCCAGTTTTCCTTTTTGTTTCCGTCTCTTTCCAAAACCGGGAATAACAGAAATGCAAGCAGCATCGGCAGATACAGACTTGCCAGATACCGTAGTCCCGTCATTCCAAGAAGCACGGAAAGGATGGATAATACAATACCTTCCCGGATCCACATTTTCCTGTTTTTCTTTTCCTTTAACACAAAAGAAAGCACCAGATACATACAGATTGTCTGCGTCGTGTAAAAACAGCCGATAAACATCATGTCCAGATATTCATTGGAAAGCGGCGCGAGCAAAAGTGCCAGGCCCAGAAAGATCCACTTTTTCTCAAGCGTGAAACGCTTTGTCAGCATATGCCAGGCGTACAATAAGACGGCATAGTAAATAAAAACAGATAACAGCTTTACCAGCCTGTAGCTTGAGAAGATCTTAAACAGCGGAACCATCACAAGCTGCGTATAGATCACACGAATCTCTGTAGAATAAAACCACTCTTTGGAAATCAGCTCGTTCCGGTCTGCCAGAAATTTGGATAAGATCACCTCTGCAGTCGTGTCCGAATGCATCAGATTGTCCAGACAAAAGCTTACATATAAAATAAGGGCGAGAAGTGCTGTTCCTGCCAGCAGCAGATACAGCCCCTCCTCTATCGTCAGTTTTCTTTTTTTCATTGTATTCTTTTCCATATGCGTCTTCTCTTTACTGTATTTTTATTTGCTTCTATCTTACCTTTTCAGACAGAAGGTTGTCAATCTAAGGGACAGGCATTGCAGCTTTTATTTCGTTTCTACAGCGAATAACGGATCTCCCGCCTTTACTGACGCTTGTGTCAGCAATCGAATATGCTGATTTTCCGTAAGCTCTGTGCAGACGACCGGTGTCACAACAGACGTCGCATGCTCCTTCAGGTAAACAAGATCCAGCTCCATCAGAAGATCTCCTGCTTTTACGCGCTGACCGTTTTCTACCACTACTGTAAAGCCCACACCATTCAGCTTCACAGTATCGATCCCCACATGGATAAGCAGGCTGATTCCGGAATCAGTTTCAAATCCGATGGCATGCTTTGTGTCAAAGACAAAGGTAACAGTTCCCTCTGTCGGCGCGTAGACATAAGGCTCCTTTGGCATTATAACGACGCCGTCTCCCATCATCTTCTGCGCAAATGCTTCATCCGGTGCTGCTGTGATATCCGCCGTCTGCCCGGTTATCGGACTGTAGATGATGATTTCTGACTGTTTCTCCGGCTTATCCTTCTCCGGGTTATTCCGGGCAACATCCGAAATATTGTCTTCCGGTTCATTCTGAACAGACTGCGAGATGTTATCCTCGAATTCATCCGAGATCACGCGGGAAAGATAGTCATCCAGATCAGATTTAATAATCGTAACACGCGGTCCATAAATGATCTGTACACCGTTTCCGCTGTGTACTATGCCGCTTGCGCCTGTTGCTCGAAGCACCCTGTCATCTACCAGAGACGGATCATTGACACTGCAGCGCAGTCTCGTCGCACAGCAATCCACATCCGAAATGTTTGCTTTACCGCCCAGACCTCTTGTGATCGCTGCGCTTTTCCTATCTGTCTCGTTTTCCGGATTCGCACCGGAACTGTCCGCGCCGGCATTTCCATCTGCGCTGCCAGCTCCCGCTGCGGCTGTTTCCGCATTTTTCCGGTCATTGACATCTGCTCTTGTATACAATTTTATCTCTCCATCCTCGTCCTCCCTGCCCGGTGTCTTAAAATCAAATTTTCGGATCAGGAACCGGAAAATCCCGTAATATAGGAAGAAATACACAATACCGGCCGGTATTACCCGCAGCCAGCTTGTCTTTTCATTGCCCTGCAAAATACCGAACAAAAAGAAGTCAAGCAGCCCGCCGGAAAAGGTCAGTCCGACCGCCACATTCAGCATATGTGCGATCATATAGGCCGATCCTGCCAGAATGACCTGCACAACAAAGAGCGCCGGTGCCACAAACAAAAACGAAAACTCCAATGGCTCTGTTATACCTGTTATCATGCTTGCCAGTGCGGCGGATAAAAGCAGTCCGCCCGCTGCCTTCTTTTTCTCAGGCTTTGCACACTGATACATGGCAAGCGCTGCGCCGGGCAGACCAAAGATCATGAAAATAAATTCGCCCGAAAAATATCTGGTTGCAGCTGCGCTGAAATGTGCAATGTTGGCAGAATCCGCGAGTTCCGCAAAAAAGATATTCTGTCCGCCCTGCACAAGCTGTCCTGCCACTTCCTTCGTTCCGCCGACAGCCGTCTGCCAGAACGGCATGTAAAAGACATGATGCAGTCCAAACGGGATCAGGGCACGTTTCACAAGACCGAACAGAAGCGTTCCGAAATACCCGGAGCCTGTCACAAAACCGCCCATCGCATAAATACCGTTTTGCACGGTCGGCCACACGTAATAGAGCAAAATACCGGCAAAGAGATACACAACCGTGGATATGATCGGTACAAACCGTGTCCCGCCGAAAAAGGACAGGGCACTCGGCAGTTCGATCCGGTAAAACCGGTTGTGCAGCGCCGCCACGCCAAGTCCTACGATAATACCGCCAAACACACCGATCTGCAAAGATGGGATTCCGCAGACCGATGTAATACTGCCTTCCAGTACAAAATCCGCGATCTGCCCGTCTTCCGCAATCTCGCCGTGTAAAAGCAGCAAGGCATAGATCGATGTATGCATGACAAGATAGGCAATAACAGACGAAAGCGCCGCCACCTCTTTTTCCTTCTTTGCCATACCGATCGCCACACCAATGGCAAAAAGCAGTGGCAGGTTATCAAAAACCGTGCTGCCCACACGGCTCATGATCATGAGCAGGGCATGTGCTATCGTGCCTTCTCCCAGAATCCCCGTCAGGTGATACGTTTCGATCGTTGTCGCATTGGTAAAGGAACTGCCGATCCCAAGCAGAAGTCCCGCTACGGGCAGGATTGCGATCGGCAACATAAAGCTCCGTCCCACACGCTGTAAAACACCAAAAATTTTATCCTTCATTTTCAGTTCTCCTTCTTCCATTCCGTTTCCTGCAGGGAAACCATCATTTTATAGGATAAACCGCCGACATCTGATTTATTCGTCTGATCGATTCTTGTTTCCCAATCTTGCAAACAGCAACAAAGTCCTTTATCATAAGATATGTAAATTCTGCCGGCATTCCGGCGATCCACTGGCGAGGTTTTTAAAATATGAAAAGAAAATTACCGATCATTCTTCCATGTATGGCTGCACTTTTGCTCTGCGTCCCGCTGTTTGCCCGTTTTTTTCCGCTCTGGGCAGCAAAAGCACCGGTCTTTACCGATATCATCATAGAAACAACAGCCAAAACAGGCATCAATAAGCAGGGGGAACTTACGCTGTTTCGTCTGCTGACTGTCCTTGGTCTTCTTCTCTGCTGTCTGACAGGCTTTCTTCTGTCCGCAAGGCAAATGAAACACATGGCAGAAACGCCCGAAACCACACTGACAGACAAGCATCCGGCTTATCTGCGCTATCTCTGGATTTTTGTTTTCCCACTTCTCGGCAGTTTTATCATATTTGGACAGAAAAACACCGTCCTGCTTTTGGGGCTTTGTTATTTTTGCGTGCTGGCAGTCTGCCTGCATTTCAAAAAAGAACAGGCTCTTTTTTATCCGTGTCTGGTACTGCCGGTTTTACTGTATTATGCACTCATGGCAATTCTTACCGTTCTTGTGCAGATTTCAGACCGTTTTATCCTCTCCGATAATCAGGTCGTAGGAACCGCCTCTGCATTGACACTTATGTCACTTCTCATCTGCTGTCTGCCCAAAACTGAAACCGATAAAAAAGCAGAGCGCCTTTCTCTTCTGCTCTGCATCCTGCAGCTACCGATCCCATTTTTACTTGTTGTTTATTTTATAGATCACTATCTATATCATGGCGAGCGGATCCGTATCGCCTATGCAGGCTTTTACTATATCTTTTTTACACTGCTGCTCCTCGGACTGCTCGCGGGAGAAATACGGCACATGTGTCATATCGCAAAAGAAATCCGAAGCATGCAGTATACAGCAGTTTATGCACAACCGGATGGGCAAAGCCTGCCTGTTTCCCGCCTCATCAGCTGTGCTACCGTTATGACGATCTTCATTTATCATTCCTTTAGTGCAGCCCCGGCTTTTGCACAGCCTGACCAGCACCACCACGGCGAGCAGATGATCCCGTGGCAGCAGATTTTCGGGCTGCACCAGAGTGCTTACCGGGAATATACGCCTGTTTCCGGTCTGTTCCCGCTTGTGAACGGTTTTATCCAGAATGTCCTTCTACACGGAACCGTGTCGGATTATTCTCCTGCTATTTCAATCACTGTGGTTCTCTTTGCCGCTCTGACGATGTGGCTTCTATACAGGCAGATCGGTGGAAAATCACTTTTATTTGCGGTATTTTTTGCACTGCCAAGCTACAACCGGCAGTATATGGTTCTTCCCGTCCTGCTCCTTTTGTTTGACAAAGCACTTTTGGAAAAACCGATGCACTGGCTCAGATGCTGGATCTTTTCCTGCTTTCTGGCAGGGCTTTATTATCCGCTCTACGGCGGTGCGCTGCTGCTTGGCACTCTCCCGTCCGGCATCCGGATGCTGCTGCGTGCAATCAAAGAGACGGACTGGAAAACAGAAAGGAAAAAACCTTCTTTTTACATTTTATGGTTTCTGACACTTGTGCCGGTTGTACTCTGTCTACCGCTTCTTTTACGGATGCTCAGACATACTCTGACCTACAGCAGCCAGACACTGCTTGCAGACGGTATTTCTCTGTTCGGACAGACCCCACCGGATACCTTCCTGCCTTACCTTTCCGGGCAATGGCGTGACAGACTCTATCTGGTCTACCGCTTTTTCCTGCCGATGCTGCCACTCTGGATTCTTGGCTGTCTGTGCCTGCAAGTTGTGATGCAGCTGCTTTCGGATAAACGGGCTGCCAAGGGCATGCAAAAGCATGGCGGTTTTTCTCCGCTTTTCGGACTACTGGCGGCCTTTCTGACACTGGCAATTTCATACACCTACACATTGGTTCGCGCCGACACCTGTGTCATTTTGCAGAGAACAGCTCCTGTATTGATCGCCGTATTTGGGATGTTTCTGCCGGTTCTGCTGCTTCGTAATAGAAAAATGTTCCCCGGCAGGACGACTGCACTCCTGCTCGGTATCTGTTTTTCATTGCCTTTTATTATCTATCATGAAATAAATGATATGAAGTTTCCGAATATGTGGACTTACCCGGACGGACAGGCAGCTCTTATCATGGACGATACTTCCAAGCTTTATAACACCTATACCGTTCCCGATACGTTCCTTGCCATGGACGAAGTCCCCATCCTGGACCATACTATGCTCGGAAACGGTTTTATGGTTGCAGATCAGGTTCCCTATCTGACTGCCTATGAAACTGTAATGCAAAAATGTGACAGTGTGCAGAAACAGACCTGGTATATGGGCTTTGACGGACAGGGCTTTTACTATTACATGAATGCAAGAGCCTGCAGCACGGGATTTCTGCCGGTCGGCAAAAGCATGGAAGCACAGAAAGAAATGCTGTCCCAGATCAAAGAAAAAAGACCTGTTGTTTTCGTTCTGGATGCACAAAGCAACTATTATATTTATCACTGGATCCTGACACATGACTATGTGTACTGCAAAGATGACGATGCATTATATCCGTGGGAGCTGTTTGCAAAAATCTATCCGGGGCAGGCGGGGGATGATTACAGAGCTGTGACCGGAGAACTGGATTTGGGCCGAATCTGTGCCAGTCTCGGAAATTCCATGAAAAGCCTGCAGAAATGCTTTACAGCAAAGCTTGCGCTGCCTTCTGCAGGTAGTACGGTTTCCGGCGGTGAGTACGATTATCTGTATCTGCCACTGTCTTCTTCCGACCTTTTGGCAGGTGATACACAAACGGCTTACCTGCAGATCAGCTATAAAAGTGATGACACATATGTCAGCAATATGATATGTGCTGTCTCCGCGCAGGATGATCTGCTTCTGCCGCTCGGTATGCAGCCTGCATGGCTGCTCAGTGAAAACAGTGACCTGCTCTTTACCCTGCTGGATGAGCAAAAAAACAGCCTGCAGACTCTTTCTTTCGAAGAGCTTGCAGACTCTGTAAGAGGCGGACAATTTTTAAAGTTACGTCAGATAGAATAATCCATATTCTCTATACTCTCCTGATGGCGCGCCACCAGGTCTGCGATCGTAACGCTGTCTACGACCTTGTTGATCGCATTATTTAAATCTTTCCAGACCTGCAGTGTCTCACAGGTATCACAGCGCTCGCATTCATTGCTTTCCGTCTCAAGGCAGGCTACCGGACAGAGACTGCCTTCCGTCAGACGCAGGATCATGCCCACGGTGTACTGTGACGGATCCTTGGCAATCTTATAACCGCCCTGCGCACCGCGTGTACTTCTGACGTAACCTGCTTTATTTAAAACAGCAATGATCTGCTCGAGATATTTTTCAGAGATTTCCTGCCGTTTGGCAATCTCACGTACCTTCACATATTCACCGGTATCGTTCAATGCCAGATCCAGCATGACACGTACCGCATATCTTCCTTTTGTTGATATTTTCAAAGCAATTCTCTCCTTTTCCTATTTGTTATGTAGGATATTTCTATTATAAGTTGTAATCCCGTTTCTGTCAACGGCTTTCCCGTTTTTTCATCGGTCTTTACCACCCTGTTTTCTTGTCTTTCCCCATAGGCTATGCTATGATAAAAAGCATAACGAAGAAGGAGGCACACATTTCATGGAAAAGCTGGTAAAAACATGTAGATCTGCTCTTTTCCTGTTTTTATTTGTTGTATTTACAAAATTATTTCTTGATGTGCTGCAACAGGACAGTCTGGAGCGCAGTGCTTTTTCCATTTTTCTGAAAGCGTTCTTATTACTTGTCGTTATTATCGTTTATATCACTCTTTTTAAACTTCTGCAGCATTTTGCCCCTG
>OIYT01002671.1_pt1 | contig 10543 bp, 13 predicted proteins | sample 1588201 | NCBI WGS metagenome assembly OIYT01 (sample SAMN03283260) | human gut metagenome | biome: human-associated habitat; material: feces | host: Homo sapiens | place: USA | collected 2013
CAACTTATAATGTAAAGTTATCTCCATTTGCCAATGAAGGAATTGTAACTTCGAAGTTGTTATTTCTCATTGGCTCAAGTATCTTAGCCGCATCAAGCATTGAAGCACCAAGATATTTGTATGAATTTCTATTAGCCATTAGTTATATCTCCTTCCTATAATTTATTATGCCTGTTCATCTTCACTGAATGTTACAGATTGTGGCTCAAGAACAAAGTCAATTACAAAGTCCTCAACAGAATTGAGTACTGATACGAGAACTTTACCACGAATTCTGAATTCCTGAATGTCCTCAGCTGTTGTTGTTTCTTTGTTCATAAGGATCTTATAATCACTAATACCTCTATCTGCCTTCATTGAAGTTAACAGTGGATTAAGCAGTGTCTTGAACTCATTCCATGTATAAAGATCATTCTTCTCAAATTTAAGACCAATCGCAATATCAAAGATTGCACGTTTGATCTCATTGACTGTAAGTCTTACACCAAGTTGACGGAATGCAGAAGGACTTGGATAATTACTATCATCTGAAGCATACAGAGTTCTCTGTCCATAAATTACATATCCATATGAACGTAACTTCATAATTGGGTTAAGTGCCTGAGTGTTACCAGATGTCCAATCCTCAAGCATTGAAGATCCAATATTGTACTCTGTATTCAGGACACTTGATAATGATGCACGTTTAACACCTGCAACTGGATACCAAATCGGATTGTTGTTATCAACAATTGATTTTGCTAATCTTACGATAAAGACGAATGACGGTGGCATCCATTTCTTAGTCTTGGTTGAAAGTTCAGTGTAAGACCATGGAGCAAAAGCTGCACCATATGATGTATTAATTGTATTGAAGTATGTGTTAGCAATACCTTTTTCAATACCCATTGGCATATCAGGGAATGCAACACAATCTTTTCTTGCTTCTGCAAGTTTAACTAAGTTCTTTGCAATTACAAGATTTGTATCAATGTATCCACCAGATGTGACGAATTTAATGTTGTACAGATAAAGATCTTCGAATTCTGTGTAGATTGAACTGTTGTAGTTATCTTCAGCAAGAACCTTAAGAACTTCTTCCTCAGAAGCATCTTCACCACCTGTAAGATATTCGCCATTGATCTCTGTAAATTTGTATTTTGATTCTTCAGGAATTGTAATTGTTACTCGATTTGATTCGACTTCATTCAATCCCTTGATAACGAGTTTACGAATTGCTTCTGTATCTTCTGCAATTTCATCTGGAATTGATGCAATTTTAAATGTCTCAATAATCTTGAGATCTTTCTTTACACGAAGATAAATGGTTTCATATTCTCTCTTCATTTCAATATTGAGAGAGTTTCCATATGATCCACCGAATGTTTCAGTAAATGTAAGAATTGTATTACTGCCATCTTTGATATCAAGTTTTGCATGTTTAACAAGTTCCTCATCTTCTCCTGATACAGAAGCTTTATGAGTAATTCTTTTGAACAATACTGGAAATCCTGCAAGAAGAATATTTGCAACGTAATCCCATGTTAATGATCCTTCAGTACCATGATCTCCATGATTACTTACGAAATCACTGTAACTTGTATATAAAGTTGGTTCACTTGTTCCAGTGATAGCAGATCCAGGAACAAATACGATATTATCTGTATCAGCCACTCGTGTGCCATACAGAGTATTGTCAGTTTCATTAACTACTATACTCATTACTTTTCTCCTTTACTATTTGATTTATTTTTAGATTTTGTTGTATCAACAACAATAGAATCCTTTATTTCAGAGACATCAACGCTAGGAGTGCGGTCAATTTTCTCTTCACTAATTTTAGAATCATTTTTAGGCTGTTCTTCAGTTGATACAACAATGTTGTCATCAATTTCACTCACCTTGATTATTCCAATTTTTCTGAGATTCCTAACATGCTCAGTGATTCTCAGATTTGGAATTCGTTCACTCTGGTTTGGATAAATAAGAAGTCCATTTAATGTTACTGGAGCATTACTTATGTTCTTCACTATTATCATAGATAAGTTCCTCCTTTTCAAAAGAATTTTTAACACCAAGTTCAATTGAGAATTTAGTATGTCTTCTATCATTAATTTTCCAAAGATATGCATCGTTAGTATAAAATGTAATTGTTTGTCTAAACAGTCTACCTAAATTCTTATGTTCCTGAATATCAGAGTTATCCTCGACATCAGAATTAAAGAATATGTTGAATGTATGACGATAATTTGAATCTTTATATGGAATTTTCACTTCAAGTGTTGGATTCAAAGTGTAATTCCATATTAATTCTCTCATAATCATATCATTCTCAAGCCTATTGTTTGTCCATACATCCAATTGATAATCGATTTCAATAGGTATTGCTTGAAGATTTCGAACTAAATCATTCTCTGTATCATCAAGAATATTCTTTCCTTCAAATATCATTGCTTGAGGTTTCTTATCCTGTAATGACCATCCAGGTCTCGACAAACTGATAAGTGGAAGTTTGATATCATCTGAATTCATCATTGATACAAGATCAAAATATTCTGAAGGATGTATAATGTAAATAGTCTTATCTGACATTTTGGTTATAGTTCTCAGATCATTAACTATTGATTCATCATATTGATATACCATTTAACTTCTCCTTCCTAAACAATTTTTATGCATTTTCTAACTGATAATCTTTTGAGTTTTTCTGAGATGAAATTCTGAAATAATTTATTTATATTTCTCATGTATTTATGTATTACAATACTAATGAATAATGATCCGTTTATCTTATCATTACCTTTATCAATTAATCTTGCAACATTATCTATCTTTGTATATGTATTTGGCATTCTTATTGATTTATTTATATGAATTGAATATTTGTTATCTTTAGTGTGGGTGCATTCAAAACTATTAATAATGAATTCACATAGTTTGATTACATTGAGTTGTTTTGGAGGAGATTTCTTCCATTGTATAAATCCTGATTTAAGAAGATAAGATTCATATCTTTTCAACTTCTTGTAGTTACAATTATTGAATAATGATTTCTTAATATCTTTCAATAAGAATTCTGTAAACTCTGGAATTAAATCTATCTCATCTTTATCCATCTGTTTCAAATCAAATATAAAATTCATATAATCACCATTTATCTTTTACTGAATTTAATATAATTGAAATTAGTGTCTTCAAAGTTATCCTTAATTGCTTCAGATTGTAATACAGGAACAACTGTACAAATATAACAGTCTGGATATTCCATATTTGTATTTATCGAAGTTATTTTGAATTCTTTCTGATCCTTGATAGCTTGTACATCTGGAGCAATTCTAACTCTTGCTTCATTTGAAATATGAGGTGTGTCAAATGGAAACATCATAAGATATGGTTTCTCTTCATTTGTTTCACTTACCCATCCAATATTTCTTAATGTTTTCATCTTTGGATTTGTTTCAAAGATAACATCAAGTGTAATCGGATCAGAAAGACGCATCGGATTCACTTCTCCATGAATTGTGGAATCAGAAGCAATCACATATTGATATTGAATAGTGATTCCTCTGAGTTTCGCCATTTCTTTGAACCAACTTTGATATAACTTAGCATCTGAGTTTGTTAGCAGTCCCAATATAATCACCTATTTTACATATCAAACATATGTTTTAATCCTAATTTTTTCGCAGCCATAGTAAGATTTTCTATACTAGAATCTAAATATTTAGCTAATTTCTCACCAATTTCAATGGCATCTTTTTCAGATAACTCTTTATCAACTGTTCCATATGCTTTGTCATTTTCTCCATCGCCTATAAATATCTGAACATTAGCATTCTCATCATCACCAGATACAACAATATCTCCATATTCTCCTGAAGCAGTTAATGGTTCTTTACCTGATGGTAATTTTTCTGCTCCGCTATATGTATAATAATCAGTTTTTGTAAATTCTCTTAATTTTCCTTCTTTTAATTTCTTAGATTCTCTTATTAATCTTATTGCCATAGCTTATTCCTCACTTTCTTCATCATTTAATTCTAACTCTTCATCTGAATCGTCTTGATCTTCAACTCTTTGTTTAAAATCATTTCTGTCACTTACTGGTTTATTTTTGAATTTAGATTCTTCATCATCTTTATCTGGTTCATTACTAAATGTATCTGCTTCTGAATTCTTAACTTCATCATCTTTCTTAGGTAATTCATATTTCTTAGTCTGTTTATTGAATTTACTTCCTTTTGGAATTTTACTTGGTTTAGCAATTTTGAATTCATCTTCACTAACACCAAGAGCCTTCCGCACTTTATCTTCATTCTCTTTTATAAATGAATTGAAAGTAGATGCAACTTTAGCTACCCATTTCTTGTTTCCAAGTAATGCATCCAAGTGCTTACACATAGCTCCTAACTTATCATTAGGATTTGTGATCTTACTTGGACGAGTTTCAGGTTTTCCATATTTATATCCATATTTTGTTGCCCAATATGCAAATCTATATTTGAAATCTGCACATGTACAGTCAACTAACAAATCTGTATCATCAATAGCAATATTCATTGCTCTAATCACAGATTGGAGAGTAACTTTTGGAGTTGGTTGTTTATCAACAACTGCTTTAAGATGTTCAAGCATTCCTTTAAATGCAACTGTACAAACATAATCTCCAACTGGAACCTGGATAATAATGATGTCATCGTTAAACAGCCTACTTGTATCAATTCCCTTGTAAGATTTTGGAGTGTATCCTAATCTTCTATTGTATCTATCAGGACTTTGCTTTTTAGATTTTCCAACAAGATTTTTCCTAGTAATCTCATTAAGAATATTCATTGAATTTAGGATCCTCCTTTCTCAAATATTTCAAAAATTAAGGGATGATTTAAGAATATTCTATTCCTTTATCACCCCTTAATTATCGTATATGAATTTACATTTCTATAAGAGGAAAGAATCTATTTCATGATCTTTCTTCTAGCTGACTCTTTAAGCGCATATGATCCATACACATTGTATTTCTTGTTCTCTTTCTTAATCATGTAATCATATTTGAAAGATTCAACTTTGATTGTATCGCCAACAAGTCTTGCACCAATTGTGATGTCAGATTTGTTCTGACGAGACTCTGTTTTGAACAGTGATCCGAGCTGTCCATTCATAGACATGCGTTTTGCAGGTTTGAAATTCTCAACAACAATTGTTGATTTCTTTGAATTTCCTGATTTAAACTTAATAGCGCATTCAAGTTTAAGTCTCTTTCCTGCAATTGAAGCTTTAACAAGTTTCATTGATTCTGCATTCTTGTAGTTCTCTTTGATCATCTTTGTTAAGAACGGATTGAGAGATTTCTCATCGATTGAATATCTTGAATATTTCTCGCATTTGCTCTTAACTCCTGGACGTTTCTTCGGAGTTTTCGGAATTGAATAATCCTCAACAATATCATCGTCATCGATAGTTGCTGGATCTCCACACTCATCAAGATCATCTGTATCAGCATCAAGATCTTCATCTCCTGCTGGTTCATCGATGTCATCTTCGTCTTCTACAGGCTCTTCACCTTCTTCATCGTCATCTGCTGACTGAACCTCTCCGAGTTCAACAAAGCTGTCAATTTCTTCACCACATACTGGACAAGTTCCACCTTCTCCAAGATCATCTTCACTGAAGAACGGATTTCCGCATACTGGACACTGATAGATTGTATCTCCAATGTAATCATCGTCGACTGGAACTTCTCCTTCCGGAGTCTCATCAACGATATCCTGAAGCTCATCAATCTTATCGTCATATTCATCTGTATCCATATCCGGATCAACAACTGCAACAATGTCACCTGACACATCATCAGCTACAGGTTCATCGTCATCTTCGATTTCAATATCTTCATCCTCTGTCAGTTTACGACGAGATTTTGCACGTTTGTTTGATTCTTTGATCACTTTCTTCTTTGAAACTTTCTTTTTAGCAGGTTTCTTAGACTCTTCCATTTTTGCTTTCTGACATGCAAGCATTGTCTGTTCAAATAAATTTGCCATAGCTTAAACTCTCCTTTTCATATTAGTCTAATGGTAATAATATATCTGAATTTTCATCCAGATAAGATCTCACTTCTGAAATTTCTTGAGCAGCTTCACTTAATAGCTGATCAGAGTCAAGATCATATTGAGCTCCGTTAAGCTTATACTTGCCACGGATTCTTCCCAATACTTGTTTTGTATATCCTAATGCCAACTTACGAATTTTATCTTGCCAAAAATCGCTTTCCACATCTTCAATATTCTCATATTTTGGAGTATACATAATTGTAATGAATTGAGGTATTGGATAATTAACATTGATATATAAATCATTGTTTTTGCTATCCCAATAATGATCAAGATCAGTAGAAATTGTATTCTTAACTTGATTTATTAATTGAGCTCTAGCAAAGTCATCTGTACTAACAGTTGTCAATGAATTACGTCGGTTCATAAGATAAAGGATATCCTGATAATCAAATACCATATTGGGAGAACTTGATCTCATAACATACACTACATTGCCGACATTTACTTTTCGATGATTAATTGGATCTTCATAATTTTCAATATGAATTTTATTCTGATAAGGAATTGTCAGAGTCTCAGTATCAGTTATATATGGTCTAACCTCTTCAAACGCATATTTAACGATATCCATGATTTTTTCTCGTTTGAGTTCAATATCAACTACTTCTGATCCCAATAGCATCAATATATCATCAGCATATTTCTGTAATGTTCTTGGTTCATTCATTTTATTAGACCTCCTAACATAAGAGAGGAAGAGTGCCGGAGGTGAGCATCATCCTCCTCTCATCCATCTATATTGAATTTAATTCTAAATAATGATGGCTTTACTCGAATGCTTTGATTGTAACTTCGAACAATTCAGGGAACTTCTCTTTGATCAATGTCCAATACAGAAGTTCTTTACTTGTCTCAACCTTAAGAATAACAGAATCTTCTGATTCAAGTTTCTTAAAGATATTTCTTCCAAACATCTGGATTTCAGTTCCAAGTGCCGGATAAGAAGTTCCATCCTTTTCAGCTTTCTGCACATCCTGTGCACCAGCTTCAGTTGTTCCAGTTTCATGCTTAATTGCATTTACATCTGAAGCAATAATTGCTGGAGCAAGACTCTTGTCCTTAGCAATATTCTTGATAGTAACCTTTGCAGGTAATACTGTAAGATCTAACACGTTTGCCATAATAATTCTCCTTCTATTAATTTTAATTTTGAATATTTATAATGAATGAAACCAAGCAATCATTCAAGATCACTCAGTCCCATTCAAATTTGATCTTTTAATTAGTCTGTGATATGACCACGCAGATACATCTTGTTGTTGACCATCTTCTTAGCATACATTGTTGCCCAACCTTTACGTCCTGCGAAATCATCTGTCATCAGAAGATCTGTAGAAACGATCGGCATATATGGACAATAGAACATACCAGCATCCATGAATGATGTTCCTTTGTATCCAAGAACATAGCTGTTTGGTTCATAATCCGGAGATACATAAACCTTGAGCTGACCAAGAGTACCGATGAAGTGAGGTCCAACTGCAATTGCATTTGACGGAGTGAAGTTTCTCATAACCTGAACAACAGAAGAAACACCAAGTCCACAAATCATGAAGTTTGGCTGTACCTTACGTGTAGCACCGAAAATTGTATTTCCACCTTCAACAAGTTTTGTGTAGAATGAATCGTAATGATCGATGTTGTTTACACCAACTGGCTGAGTTTTAGACCATGTCTGATCTGCTCCTGCTCCTGCCATCTTGTACATATCATTTGCTAACTCCATATCGATTTCATGGGAGATCTCTCCTGAAACCTCTGTAGCAAGTAATGTATCAATGCTCTGACCATACTCTTTCTCAAGTTCGTAAGCAGCATCGAATGCATATACAGCTTTCATCTTTCTGCTCTGAGCGATAACTGGAAGAGAACTGATTCTCAGGTTTACCTCTGGAACATTCATAATCGGAGCATCTTCATTGTTGTAACGATAAGATACATTCGGTTCATCAGATGGAGCAGTTGCAAATGTAACTTTGATCTCCCCTGTCGCATAATTGATTGAACCAGCTGTGATTCCATCACCAGTGATATTTCCTTTTCCATCGTCCACACCAACGACTGTTCCACCATTAGCCTGAACAGCAATTGATCCTGGAACTACTGGAGTCCACTGAACATTTGTTTCAACGTTCTTACCAGACTCACCAACAATCTCGAGATCCACCTGATTAGAAGTGTAATTCTGATCAGATGCTCCCATGTTGAGACTAGATGCAAACATCTGATCTTTCTGAGCCTGACCTTTAGCACGTCCATATTCATATGAGATGTAGTTGATCATACCAACTCGATTATCAATTGGCTGTACAGAACACAGATCATAAGCGATCAGGTTAGGTACAACTGCATTTACAATATCAAGAGCATATCTCTTGTACTGTCCAACTGATCCTGGCTGAGAACTTTCTGCAAGTCTAAGACGATTGCTTGTGTTTTCAAGAGAAACTGCCAGAGCAACTTTCTGCTCAAGTGTAAGTGGAGATTCATTATGTTCCCTTCTTACATTCTCTGTAATGTTAATTCTTCTGTTCCACTTTTTAATTAAAAGTGCATTTTTAGCAGTTAATAATGTAGGTTTTGTTGCCATAATTATTCTATTCCTTTCTTTTATTCATTTATTTCTTTATGCCACTCAAAATTTCAGCTGTCTGAACATCATCTGGATCCTGTGATCTATTTAGAGATTCTGACACAACTTTGATTTTGCTAGACATTCCATCACTGAATCGAATAGGTAATCTGCTTAAACGATCTTGTTCTTCAACAATTGATTTAACTGTTGATTTAAGAGACTTAGGATTTTTACATTCAACAATTCTCGGATCATCTAATCTGATACCATTGAATGAACAAACATCCCTTTTGTAGAGTTCAAACAATTTTGAATTTGACTCTCTCAATGATTTTGACTCAGATACAAGTCGTTCGTTAGACTCAGTTAAAGTCTTGATTTCCTGTTGATTTTCTTTACAATTATTTGCTAAGTTTGAATTCCTTGATTCAAGCATCTTCATATGTCTATCTGAATTTGAATTGAATGATTCTAACTGAAGACTTAATTCTGAATTCCTTGATTCAAGCATTTTCAAATCAGACTCATAAGTCTTGCATGTCTCTCTCAAAGAACTATTCCTTTTCTTAAGACCTTCGTTAAGATCTTTGAGTTTATCAATCTCATCGATGCAATCATTGTATTGCTCAACATTTTGATTGATCTCTTCATACAAATCATTGATAGTTGAAGTTTTAATCTTTAATGCTTCTTTAAAACGTTTAGCATTCGTTTTCATATCAGAGATAATTCTTAAACTTTCAGATAACCTGGATTCACCAGCGGATAACTTCTTGGATAAGTTCTGATTTTCATTAGTTAATCTTTCAATCTGTTTTGTAGCAGATTCCAGTTCGCTTAATAATTTAGACGAGATATCATCTCCAGACTTAAATTCTGATAAGCGTTTATTTAAAGACTCTTTCAAAGAGTCAGTTACTGGTATGTTTTGAGATTCAATAATTGATTTGATAAATTCAACATCTTTGAGAGATGAAGAATTCTTAATCTCGCTTTCAATTGATTCACAAAGTTTTTTAGTCTTTGTTCTGTCAACTGATTCAACTCTAGCAGGTCTTGCAGCTTTAACTGCTGGAAGAATTACAACATCAAAGCAGATGAAAATGTATGTATCAGGATCAACAATTGTTTCACCACCAACTTCAATTTCATCTCCGGATCCTCTTGAAGATACTCCAAGAATTGATCCATAGTCAAGCAACTCTTTGATAATTCTACCATTTGGTGTATCAAGAATATCAAATGAACACCATACAACTCCCTCAGATTCTCTAATCTCGAATTTTCTTAGACAAACAGCAACTTCTTTGATAGATGTTTCAAGTCTATCTTCAGGATGATCAGCTTCTCCAAAGATTGTATGAGTTTCCATACCTTCTTTGAATTCTTCTGAGTTTTGCACATTCATCCACAATTTAAGACCATATTTTCTACCATTTCTTGTAGGATTTACTAAATCAGCTGCAACTCCTTCAAGTCGACCAATATAATGCTTATTGTCTTCCCTAATTCCAGATTCAGCAATATATGTTAATTTGTTTGCGGTGAGTTGTTCAATAAGTACTTTTCTATTCCTATTCATTATTATCACCTCTTATTGATTTAATTGTTCTTTTAACTAAATCAAAAGTTTCATTTATTGCATTCTCATCATTATTCTTATAATAATTATTTAGAGAGTCAACAATAACCACTAAATTAAGATCTGATGAATATTCTTTTCTTTCATTATTTTCAGATAAAGATTTCAATTTTATAGTACATTGAGTGAGGAAATTTGTAAGTGCAATTGCTTTGTCTTCAACAGATTGATTTTCATTCATCAATCTCTTATATAATTTATTAGATTTATTACTTTCATGAATATACTTAATTGTTT
>OIYT01002673.1_pt1 | contig 10540 bp, 8 predicted proteins | sample 1588201 | NCBI WGS metagenome assembly OIYT01 (sample SAMN03283260) | human gut metagenome | biome: human-associated habitat; material: feces | host: Homo sapiens | place: USA | collected 2013
AAGCTGAGGAGAAACCGTTTGCGGTTTCTCCCGTGTGTTGTATCAGTGTAATTCGGCTCGGCAGTCCGGTTGTGCGTCCGCTGCGGGATGCAGCAGCACGGTTTTGATCTCAAACGGCCGGAACGTAAGCGGAATGCCCGTCGGGGTCTGTTCGAGCGGCTGTATGGGCTGCTCCATCAGATCGGCCTCCGCACAGGCGCCGAAGGCAAGGCCGGTCGCGAGCATGCACTGCGTGCGCTTGTTCTCCGCCTCGTACATGCGCAGGACGAGCGCGTCGGAATCCTCGGCCTTTTTCACGGTCTCAAGCACGATGTTCGGTGCCGAGAGCCGGAACAGCGAGAACTCGGACGGCAGGCTGCCCGCCTGCGCGGGGACAAAGGCGGCCTGCGCAGGATAGTTGAACGCATAGGCGTGCTCACGGACGCGGCCGTCCGTCAGGTCTCCGCCGTGCGGATAGAGCGCGTAGGCAAAGCGGTGCTGCCCGATGTCCGCATTTTTATCGGGATAGGTGCTGCATTTCAGAAGCGACAGATTCAGACTGCTGCGCGAAGCGTCGTAGCCGTATTTGCAGTCGGTCAGGAGCGCAAGGCCGAAGCCCCCGTCCGAAAGATCGGCGTACTTGTGACCGCAGACCTCAAAGCGCGCGAAGTCCCAGAGCGTATTTTTGTGGACGGGGCGCTGAATATGGCCAAACTGAATATCATATGATGCGTATTTTGCATTGACATCCACCGGATGCTCCGCCTTGACGAAAAGATTGTGCTCGTGCCAGTCAATCTCGTAGTCATAACGCAGCTCGGCGGAACCGGCGTAGGCCGTGATACAGGTGCGCAGGAGAGAACTGCGGAAGCGGCGCTCGACGCACAGCACGCCGCGTACCGGACCGGCTTCCAGAACCTTTACGCTTGTGACCTCATCGATCTCGTGCGATTTTTCACGGTAGTAGGCCTGCACGTTCCAGTTGTCGTCCGTGCGTGCGACATCGTCATAGGCGACGATACGTCCGGCCACGCTGCCGGCGGGCAGCGTTTCACGGCCTGCGGCCTTGCTGTAAAGCGAGGTGAGGTGCATTTTCTCGTTGAATACGGCGCAGAGCTGCGCCGTCTCGAGCAGCCGCTCGGAGACCTTCACGGCTGGCTGCACCGGCTGCGCGGGCACGATGCGGAAGGCCTTCCAGCCCTTCGGCGGGACGTTCGGCGCAATAAAGACGGTTTTGCCGTCGTGTGTCGGTTGGCAGGGAATGTAAGTGCCGTCGGAATCGGCAAGGCCGGACAGCGCGCCGTCGAAGATCACGGTGGGGCTGCGCGAGAAGCTCAGCGTGTTGTACACGACGACGGAAGCCTGCTCCAAATGTATGGCCGCGCCGAGCGCGTGTATGGCTTCGTCGCGCATGGCCGCACCCTCGGAGAGAATCCCGTCGTAATACGCCTGCGTGTCCTCGTAGACCTTGGCGATGGACGAGCCGGGCAGCACGTCATGGAACTGATTTAAGAGAATGAGCTTCCAGTTGGCGTTCAGCCGCTCCGCGGGGTAGCGCTCGCCGGTCAGGCACAGAGCGAGGGAACAGAGATTTTCCGCGTCGTGATAAAGCTGCTCGCTGCGGCGGTTGTTCTTCTTTGTTTTGGCCTGCGAGGTGTAGGTGCCGCGGTGAAATTCCAGATACATTTCTCCGTCCCACTCCGGCAGATGCGGATGTGCGGAGACCGTCGCATCCAGATGACGGAAATAGTCCAGCACCTTGGCAATCTTGACGGTCGGGCAGCCGGGAATGCCTGCGGCAAAGCGGCGTGCGTAGTCGATCATCTCCTGCGTCGGGCCGCCGCCGTCGCCGTAGCCGAAATCATATAGCAGGTCGCGGTTGATGTCCTTCTGCTGATAGCGCTTCCAAGCGCCGAGGACGAAGGACGGCTCCATGCTGGGATTGTAGGTCGTCATGAAATCCGTTTCGACGTCCGCATAGGCGATCGCGCAGCCGAAGTGCGTCAGGATGGTGCTGCCGTCCAGACCGCGCCAGCGGAAGGTATCGTAGGGAAATTTGTTGTATTCGTTCCAGCCGATTTTCGTCGTATAGAAATAGTCGATGCCGCTCTTTCGACAAATCTGCGGAAGATTGCCGGAATAGCCGAACACGTCCGGCAGCCAGAGCACTCTGCTGTCCACGCCGAATTCCTCGGCAAAGAAGCGCTTGCCGAACAGGAACTGCCGCACGAGCGACTCGCCGCCGGTCAGGTTGGTGTCCGCCTCGACGTACATTCCGCCCTCCGGCTCCCAGCGGCCCTCGGCCACGCGTCTGCGCACCTGCTCATAGAGCGCGGGCTGATCCTCCTTGACATATTCATAAAGCACAGGCTGCGAGGCCATGAACAGATACTCCGGATTTTCTTCCAGCAGCCGCAGATTCGTGCCGAAGGTGCGCGCGGCCTTGTTACGGGAAACGTGGTACGTCCACTGCCATGCTACGTCGATGTGGCTGTGGCCAATCGACCAGAGCACCGGCTCACTGCCGGTGCGCATGGTGCCGTAGAGGTTTTCGCGCAAAAAGCGCTGCGCGGCCTCGACGGAATCCAGAAACGCCTGCGAATCCGGCGCCTGTCCGATCTCAAGCAGGCTCATGGCTTCGTTCAATCGCGCGACAAGCTGCACGCGCGCAAGTGAATCGCTGTCCATCAGCGCTGCGGCCTTCAGGGGAACAATCAGGCTCTGGTACAGCTCGTAGACCTGCGGACGCAGCACCTGAAGCCGCGCGGCCATGGTCATCTTGCCTGCAAAATAGGTCAGGTCCGAATAGACCTTGATCGCAATTTCTATCGTTTCGCCGCCCTTTGCACGCTTACGCAGCAGATATTTGCGGTGGTTGGAGTCCAGACCGAACACGCATTCGCCGTTGACATAGAGCTGCGCCTGCGGGTGTCCCCAGTGCCAATCGGCGTCCGTGGTGTAGGGAAAGACGGCGTACCAGAGCGTTTCACCCTCAAATTCCTCCGGCACGGTGATGCGCTGGCGGAACCACGCCCACTGATCCGGCTCGCCCCAAAGCATCTTTCCGGCGGCGAAGGGCGTCCATGCAAGGCTGCCCGTCAATTCGGAATAGGGGAGATCGCCGAGCAGAAATTCAAAATCGCCTGTGCCGTATTCCTTCCGAATGACATATTGATTCATCAAATCGCGCAGTAAAGCCTGCATCCGAACGGGGAGCATATAGCGTTCGCCGTTTTTGTCCACGAAATCCCGATCAAAATGAAACATGAAATACCTCCTTGATTCTTGCGGTGAAACGTGTTATGATGATGCAGAAATATATCAATATTTGTTATATTCATGCAAAACAAAGCCCGAGCGTCATCACCTGTAAATACGCAAATATCATAGCAGATAGGGACGAATATGTCAAACAATATACCAAACAGAATAATAAATATGTCATAAGCACCAAAAACGGCATAAATTTTTGTTGGATATAACTAATTGAAAAACCGACGCAGGTATGCAATAATATAACTGCAACGATTGCTGCCTGCGATTTTTCGAGAAAAGGCAGGAATGAGTCAAATGGCAAAAAATTACAACTATCTCCGCGTGTACAACGACGTCAAAGAAAAAATCCTGAACGGGGAGTACGGCCATCAGGAGCGCCTCCCCACCGAGGCGGAGCTGGAGACGCTTTACGGCCTCAGCCGCATCACGATCAAAAAGGCCATGACGATGTTGAGCGACGAGGGTCTGGTCGAGCGTTTTCCAGGTAGGGGTACCTTTGTCCGCTTCGCGGATGCAAAGGTATCGCAGGAGCGGCTTCCGGCAAAGCAGCCCTGCATCGGCTTTGTGATGAGCGGCTTCTCCGCCAGCTTCGGTCAGGGCCTCCTGCAGGGCATCGCGGACGAGGCCAACCGGCAGGACTGCGCGCTGGTCGTCGGCTTGCGCTATTCCTCCATTGAGGACGAGAACAAGCTTGTGCAGCGCCTGATCGATCAGGGCGCCGACGGTGTCATCGCCATGGCGATGCACAGTGACAACGAAATCAACGCCGGTATCGTCAACAATGCCATGAAGGGCTACCCGCTGGTGCTGGTGGATCGCTTCCTTGAGGGGATTTCCCTTCCTTACATCGGAAGCGACCACGCCGACGCCGCCTTCCAGGCCACGCAGTATCTGTTCAGCCTCGGTCACAAGTGCATCGGGCTGATCTCCTCTGCGCCGACGACCTCTGCGATCACCGAGCGCGAGCGCGGCTACATGAAGGCCTACGCGATGACGAAATACCGCCTCTCGCAGGATTATCTGTTTTTTGACATCAAGAGCAGCATGCCCGGCTGCCACGTGCCGGAGGTCATTCGCCGCGACGTCGAGTGCATGAAGCGCTACTATCAGGAGAACCCCAACGTGACGGCGGTGCTGTGCATCGACTTTGACACGATGAAGGTCTGCGAGACGGCGGCCAACGAGCTGGGACTGCGGATTCCGGAGGATCTGTCGCTGGTGTGTTTCGACGCGCCGGACGACGGCCTGACCTACCATGAGTATACGCATATCCGACAGGCCGAGCTTGAGATCGGCGAACGCGCGGTGCGGATGCTTCTGGACGTAATCCGCGGGGACAGAGAACCGAAGTACCTTCTGGTTCCGACGGAGCTTTGCATCGGCAATTCGACGGCGTCTCCGTCGCGTTGAAGCCCTGCCGGGCGGCGGGCGACATTCGTTTGACTCCAAAACGGCGGAGTGCACTCTGCCAAAGGTTGCGGATATGCCAAATCATGATATTTAGGGAGGAAACGAAATTGAAAAAAGTGCTTTGCCTGCTGCTGGCGCTGCTGACGACACTCTGCCTGTTTTCCGGCTGCGCGGGCGGCGAGACGGCGCCTTCTTCCGAGAAAACGGAGGGACTGACCCCGCTGTCCGACCCGAATGCGGTTCCGAATTTGCAGGGCTATACGATCACCATCCTGACCACGGACACATGGGTGTCCGGCCTGAGCATTTCCGACGTGCTGCCGAAGTTCCGCCAGATTGAGGAAAGAACGGGCTGTACGATCGTCTGGGAGACGGCGCCGAGCGGCGGTGACTTCAATACCGTGCTCCAGACCCGCCTGACCGGCGATCCGTCTGAATGTCCGGACATCATCCTTCTTCCCACGAATACGACAACGCTTTCCAAGTACATCTCCGAGGGCCTGCTGTTCGACCTGACGAAGGCCTATGATTACTGCCCGAACATCAAGTCCTTCTATGAGGAAAAGCGCACCGATCTGAAAGGCTCCTTCACCTATGAAGACGGCGGCATCTACAATCTTCTGAGCAACGTCAGCGTTACCTCTGAGGATCAGCGCAAGAACATCGCCGAGACCGGCGATAACGCCATCTGGTATCGCGCCGATATCGCCAAGAAGCTGGGCTGGGAAACCTACCCCAAGACCATGGACGAGCTGCACGAGCTGCTGACGCAGGTGCACAAGGATTATCCGGACATGGTGCCCATGCACATGTACGACTGGGGCGGCTGGGAATCCGCCAAGATCTTCAATTCTGCCTACGGCCTGCATTTCAATAATGAGGAATGCGGTACCTTCTTCTATCCCGACGAGAACGGCACCGTGCAGTTCGAGCCTGCGCTGGAGGCAACAAAGCAGTGGCTCACGGAGATTAACAAGTGGTACACCGAAGGCCTGATCGTCGTCGGCAACTCCGAGGAGCAGAAGATCGGCGCGGCGGCTAAGGGCGTGACCTTCTCCGGCTTCTATGCCAATGTCACAGAAATGTGCGAAAGCGCGCTGAAGCAGCTCGAGCCGGACGCTTATTTCCTCTATATGCCCTTCCCGACGGCCGGCGACAGCACACCGACGCTGATGCCGCGCTGCGATTATTACAATTCCTTCTCCATCGTCGATAACGGCGACGAGGAGCAGTGCCTTGCTGCCGCGCAGTTTTTGGATTATGCCTTCCTTTCCTACTACGGCATGTGCTCCGAGATGCTCGGCGTCGAGGGCGAGGGCTGGAGTCTGGACGAGAACGGCAAGTTTACACCGAACAAGGACTACATCGCCGAGCTTCTGACCGGAGACAAGATCCGCGAGTTCTCCGGTGCGAACATCCACTTCAACGGCCCGACGACCTTCAGCTACGAGATCAGCAAGGCCTACCGCGACGCCCGCATTCAGGTGCGCGAGGAAATGGGCTACGCCGACCCGATGAACGCCGAGCAGAAGGCCAATTGGCTGGAGATCAATGAGATCAACGTCAGCTATTATCAGTCTATCTATCCACTGTACTACATGCAGCCGGAGGATCAGGACGAATATACCCGTCTGTATTCGGACATCGAGACCTACACGCAGGAAATGCTCGAGCGTTACATCCTCGGCACGGCCGATCTGAATACCTTTGAGAGCGAATTCGTTTCGACGCTGTACAACCGCCTGCAGCTTCAAAAGGTTCTGGACATTCAGCAGAAGTATTACGACATTTATCTGGAAAATGCCGCAAAGTAATGCCTCCGGCTGACAGGAGAAAACATTTATGCAGAAAACTTCTTCCGCAGAGCGCGCGGTAGGGTGCGGCAAACGAGCCGCCTCGCCGCTGCGCAAGGGAATCCGGCGCGACTGGCGCATGATCCTGATCGCGCTGCCGGCCGTGCTGTGCCTGCTGATCTTTGCCTACGGACCGATGCCGGGCATTATCTACGCCTTTCAGAAGGTTGGCCTGCGCAGCAGCATTTTTAAGAATGAGTGGGTCGGGCTGAAGTGGTTCAAGGACTTTTTCAGCAGCGTGTTTGCGTGGCGTGTCATTAAAAATACGTTGATTCTGAACTTCTGGTCGATTCTGGCCGGTACGAGCGTCGAAATTCTGCTCGCTCTGGTTTTTAACGAGGTCAAGGACGGCAAGTTCAAGCGCTTTGCGCAGAGCTGCAGCTATTTCCCGCATTTTATTTCCGTCACGGTCGTCGTGGGCATCATGATTAATATGCTCAATCCGACCTCCGGCGTGCTGAGCCTGCTGGTGCAGAAATGGTTTGGCGCGGAGCCGGTCGATCTGTTTGTGCAGCCGAGCTTCTTCCGCCCGCTGTATATCATTTCCGGTATGTGGCAGGGCGCGGGCTGGGGCGCAATCATCTACCTCGGTGCGATCAACGGCATCGACCAGACACTCTACGAGGCTGCGGCCATCGACGGCTGCGGACGCCTGCGCCGTATCTGGCACATTACCATTCCTGGCATCAAGGCGGTCGTCATCACCTGCCTGATCCTGCATATCGGCAGTATGCTGAGTGTCGGCGCGGACAAGATTCTTCTGATGTATTCGCCCGGCATTTATAAAACGGCGGATGTCATCTCCACCTTTGTCTACCGGCAGGGACTGGGCGCAGCCGAGTACGGCTATGGCGCGGCAGTCGGCCTGTTCAACTCCGTGGTGAACATCATCTTGCTGATTGCATCGAACGCGATCTGCAAAAAAGTCGCGGATGAATCCATGTTCTGAGAGGGGAGCGGGCTATGAGATACAAAAGCGCGGAGGATCGCGCAGTGAATATTGCGGCGATTGTGATCGTCGCACTGGTGGCGATTTGCTGCCTTTATCCCATCATTTACTGCTTCAGCATGTCTCTCAGCGGAGACGACGCGATTGTGAAGCACGCCGTCACCCTGCTGCCCGTCGGGCTGAATCTGGAATCCTACCGCATGGTGCTGGCCGATCCGGATTTTGTCACGTCGTTTGTCAATTCCGTGATCTATACCGTGGTTGGCACGGCCTTCAGCCTGTTTTTCAATCTGACGCTCGGCTATGTGCTTTCCAGAAAGAATTTCGTATTCAAAAAGCAACTGATGGTCTTTGTCCTGATTCCGATGTTCTTCTCCGGCGGCCTGATCCCGTCGTATATGCTCATCAAATCCCTCGGGCTGTACAATACGATCTGGGCGATCGTGCTGCCCGGCGCCGTGAGCGTCTGGAATGCGATTCTGGCAAAGACCTTCTTCGCCTCGACGATTCCGAACGAGGTCGTGGAGTCTGCCATCGTGGACGGCGCGAACGATTTTCAGATTTTTGTGCGCATCGTCCTGCCGCTGTCTACGACGATCATTGCGATTCTGACGCTCTATTCGGCGGTCGGCTATTGGAACGACTATTTCTCGGCGCTGATTTATCTCAAGGACGAGGCCATGCAGCCTTTGCAGCTCTATCTGAGAAATGTCCTGTCTGCGCAGGCGACCTCCTCGTCCCTGAGCGGCATGCTCGACGCGACGGACTATATTTCCAATTACGTCAACAGCGAACGCATCAAGTATGTGCTGATCGTCGTTTCAACACTGCCGATCGTTGTGGTGTATCCGTTCATTCAGAAATATTTCGTCAAGGGCGTGATGCTCGGTTCCGTCAAGGGTTGAGCGCAAGATTCCCGAAGCGCTGCTTCGGCTTCCGCAGCGGTGCTTCGGGGAAAATTAGACTGCAATTTGTTAAATCAATTTACAATTTTGGCAAACCAAAGGAGAAAACCGAGTGAAAAGAAAGACGATGCTTCTGATCCTTGCGGGGCTGCTGCTGGCTGCGGCGGCCGTTGCGGTGATCGTTCTGCGGCCGAAGGGCGAGACGCTGCCGGAGTTCGGGCAGGCGCTTGCCGCATCCGACTGGGCGCTGGACGAGGGCTGGAAGGCTGCCGAGGAAGACGGCGTGCGCCTGCTGGTTGCACAGAGCGACGGTGTCACGACCTCGTGGAACACTGCGCTGTCCCTTGAAGCGAGCTGGCAGGTCAGCGCGGACGTGCGGCTCTACGATTCCGGCAGGGAGCGCGGCTGTGCGAGACTGGTGTTCGGCGACGAATTTCAGAATGTCTGCGTGAGCGTCTCCGTGGAGTATTTCGGCACGGAGTATGTCCGCCTCACGGCAGACGAGCTGCTCAATCGCGGCACAAAGTCGGAGACGGACGGCTGGAGCAATTTTTATACAGATGAACAATGGGCGCGCATCGACCCGAAGCAGCCACTGCGCCTGTCCGTTACACATGCCGCAGAGGACAACCTTCTGATGCTCACGCTTTCGCAGAACGGCAGCACGCTTGTGCAGACCTTTACCGGCGAGGCACACATGGAGCTTCTGGAAACGCTGCGCACGGTCGGTCTGGGCGCGTATGACGCCGATGCGGTATTTTCAGAAATTACCGTCGAGCGTCTGGAGTAAGGAGGTTGCCTTGATGAATAAAAAGCTCTTATGCGGCCTGCTGGCCGTGGCGATGACGTTCAGCCTGCTTTGTGGCTGCGGCTCTGCACCGTCGGATGCCGGATTTCAGCCCTCGCCCCTGCCGGACAACGCCGTGCAGAAGCTGCTGAAAACCACTGGCCGTGACGATCCGGATTATTTCCGCAGACTCGCGGCGCTGGCGGTCGAGGACGTGCTTCAGCATTTCTGGACGGGCGACGCAGAGACCGGACATTTTGTCCGCACATGGAACGGCTTTGCCAACGATCCGGCGCGCGACCCGCGCGGCTCGGGCTGGGAGACGGGGCAACTTCTCTATGCGGTGTACGACCTCTGGCGCGCGACCGGCGACGACAGCTATCTTCCCTATATCAAGGCCGAGGCGGCCTTTTACCGCGATAGCTTTACCCAAAAGGAGCTGACCAACGCCGGAGGGGAATTCAACTGGGCGACGGACGACTGCGCGTGGAATGCAATGCAGTTTCTGGCGTTTTACACGGTTACACAGGACGAGTGGTTCCTGCAGTGCGCCATCGAGCTGCTGGATAACACCCGCACCCGCTGGTACGATGCCGAGCTGGGCGGGATGTACTACCGCGACGATGCGGACTACATGTCCCTCTATGAGACCGGCTGCGCGATTAGCTGGTACCGCATCTGGGAGTTGACCGGCGAGCAGCGCTTTTACGATCTGGCGATGGAATCCTACGAGGGAATGCACCGCCGCCTTCTGCGCGACGACGGCCTGTACTACTGCGAGGCAAACGTCTACTGGCCGTTGGGCGAGAAGAACACCATCATGGAGGCACGCAGCTCGTCCTTCCTGACAGGCAACATGGGCATGGCGGCACTGGCTGCGAAGTTCTACCGTCAGACCGGCGATGAAGTCTATCTTGAGCGCGTCAAAGCGACCAACGAGGGCCTGCTGAAATTCTATGACAATGACGGTGTGCTGGTTAACGACCGCGACGCGTGGACAAATGGCGCTTTCGCGGCCTATTACGCGGCAGATGTGCTGAGCCTGCCGGGAACGGAAACGCAGCGTGCGCTGGTGCGCGGCACGGCGGAATCCATCATGAACCGTGCGCGCACGACCAACGGCTATTACGGCGGCTCGTGGAGCGGTCCGGCCGAGGGCGGAAAATCCGTGTGGTACGCGGGCGGCTCCGTTCCGCAGCAGAGCATGACGACGGCGACGAGCGTGCTGATGGTCGTTTCTGCTGCCGTACTCGAGGCCGGACTGGACGATTACGCGAGATAAAGAGAGGAGAACGAAATGATGAAACGGAAACGCATCTGTGCACTGCTGCTGGCTGCGGCGCTGCTTGTGGGCGCAGCGGGCTGCACGGTGCAGGAGCCG
>OIYT01002676.1_pt1 | contig 10531 bp, 11 predicted proteins | sample 1588201 | NCBI WGS metagenome assembly OIYT01 (sample SAMN03283260) | human gut metagenome | biome: human-associated habitat; material: feces | host: Homo sapiens | place: USA | collected 2013
TTTTTGCAGAAAGAACCGGTTGTAATAGATATCATTTATATGGAAAGTGAGCGGCATATCAAAGAGATTCTGTTGGAGAAATGGAAGAATCATAACCATATGGTGAAAAAGATGACAGATATTGTCAGAATGTATGGACTGGGTGGCAATGGAATGGTATATGCGATGAAAAGAAAGATGGGGGTTGAAACTGTGAAGGTTGAAGGTAAAAACTGGACAGCGGTCAATGATGATTGTGTAGAAGAAGTGAAACGAATGGAAGATAACAGTGTTGGGCTGATTCATACGTCGATCCCTTTTGGTAATCATTATGAGTATTCCGCAAATTACAATGATTTTGGACACAATAAAGATACTTTGGGATTTTTTGAGCAGATGGATTATTTAACACCGGAACTCCTCAGAGTTTTACAGCCCGGCCGGGTAGCTGCAATCCATGTAAAAGACAGAGTGTTGTTTGGGAATGCTACTGGCACAGGAATGCCAACGATAGAGCCATTTCACGCACAATGTATCAGTCATTATATGAAACACGGTTTTCAATATTTTGGAATGATCACGGTAGTTACGGATGTAGTTCGTGAGAATAATCAGACATACCGTCTTGGATGGACAGAACAGTGTAAAGATGGTTCTAAGATGGGGGTGGGATGTCCTGAGTACATATTGTTATTTAGAAAATTACCAACAGACCACTCAAAGGCATATGCCGATGAACCTGTAACAAAATCAAAAGAAGAGTATACAAGAGCACGGTGGCAGATAGATGCACATGGTTATTGGAGAAGCTCTGGGGACCGTCTTATGAGTAAAGAGGAATTGAAAGATATTTCAGTCAGCAATTTACAGGCGGCATATAGGAAGTATTCCAGGGAAGCTGTTTATAACTATGATGATCATGTAAAGCTGGCAGAAGAACTGGATAAAGAAGATAAGTTACCAGCTACATTTATGGTGGTTGCTCCGGGTTCATGGAATTTAGGTGAGGTATGGGATGATATCAATCGGATGCGTACATTAAATACCACACAAAGCCGCAGAAGAAAGCAGATGCATGTGTGTCCATTACAGCTTGATATTGTGGAGCGAATTATCAATCGTTATAGCAATGAGGGAGATCTTGTGCTGGACCCGTTTGGCGGTTTAATGACGGTGCCAATGACTGCTGTAAAGATGGATCGAAAAGGATATGGTATTGAACTTAGTCCGGATTATTTCCGGGATGGAGTTGGATACCTGAAGGAAATAGAACGGGACAAGGAGACACCGACATTATTTGATTTTTTGGAGGTGTAGAAGGGAGGAAACAATATGTTGAGATTAAATCGGTATGAAAACAGACTGGCTGCACGTTTGGTGGAAAGTTACCAGAGACACAGCACTATGAAGATATCAGATGAGATAGCACATATCCGGCAGCAGGCAGTAGATTTGGATATTCAGCAGTTTTGGCTGTTGACACAGGAGAGATGATGGAAGATAGAAATTTAGAAGAATACAGAAAACGAAAGAAAGAAGCAAAACAAAGATTCACGGCACAACAGAATCTCCCTTATGAGGTGAAAGTGGAAAAAGCTGCATTACGGGTGCGAGAGTTTATTGCAGAAATGGACAAAAGGTATTGCAATACTCATGTGAGCGTAGGTGGGCTGGATAGCATCACATTACTTCTTTTTATCCGAAAGCTGGGATATGACATACCGGCGATATCGGTATCGGGTGTAGAAGATAAGAGCGTCCAAACTGTTCATAAGCAGCTAGGAGTGACACGGCTCAGATCCTACAAGTCGAAAGTGGAAGTATTAAATACTAACGGCTTCCCGGTTATCTCAAAAAGAATAGCCGGTAAAATTGATCTGCTCCAGCATCCGACAGAAAACAATAAAACCGTGCGCAATGCGATCATAACAGGAGAGTGTGGAGCACAGGGGCATTTTGCAACAAACAGCCGTATGCAACTGCCGCGAAAGTGGTTACAGTTATTCGCCGGGATGGCAAATGAAGAATATGGCACACATTATCAGACAGCTCCGTTCCAAGTCAGTAATAAATGTTGTTATTACCTGAAGGAAAAGCCGTGTGATGATTGGGCGAGAGAACATAACAGCTGGCCGTTTCTTGGAATGATGGCAAGCGAGGGAGGTCAAAGGGAAGAAGCTCTTGTAGAACACGGGTGTAATTATTACGGAAAAACTACAATGAGATCTGCGCCGTTTGCACCATTTTTGAGACAGGATATTTTACAACTGGCGTTAGATCTGGAAGTACCGGTGCCGGAAATTTATGGAGAAATAAAGAGAAAACCGGATGGGACTCTTTATACAACAAAAGCCCAGCGGACCGGATGCAGTATGTGTGGTTTTGGGATACATCTGGAGGAGAGACCTCATCGTTTTGACAGACTCCGGGAAAGAAACGAGAAGGAATGGCACTTTTGGATGTATGAATGCTGTACAGATCCGGAAACGGGAGAAAAATATGGCTGGGGAAGAGTGCTGGACTGGATTGGTGTCGGATGGGAAGATATACCGGCGCAGCAGATCAGTATGTTTGATTATCTGGAGGGCGAGAGATGAGATGATAAATGGAGAATTGATAGTTGACAATTTTGCCGGCGGAGGCGGTGCCTCAACCGGAATCGAACTGGCAACCGGGAAGAGCGTTGATATCGCCATCAATCATGATCCGGAAGCGATTCGGATGCATAAAGCGAATCATCCGAACACGAAACATTACTGTGAAGATGTGTGGCAGGTGGATCCGGTGAAAGCTTGCAAAGGGCATCCGGTCGGTCTTGCTTGGTTCTCCCCGGACTGTAAGCACTTTTCGAAAGCGAAGGGCGGTAAGCCAAAGGATAAATTCATCCGTGGTCTTGCATGGGTAGCCTGCAGATGGGCGGGGTTGGTACGACCGAGAGTGATCATGTTAGAGAATGTCGAGGAATTTAAGACATGGGGACCATTAAACCGGGGACATCATCCAATTAAAGCTAAGCAGGGAAAGACTTTTGAAAAGTTTGTGCAGCAGCTTCAAAATCTTGGATATGAGGTGCAGTTCCGGGAGCTGGTGGCAGCAAATTATGGTGCTCCTACGATGCGCAAGCGGTTCTTTATGATTGCACGGTGCGATGGAAATCCTATTTTGTGGCCAGAGCCGACTCATGCACCGAGAGATAGCGAAGAGGTAAAGGCTGGTTTGTTAAAGCCATATGTCGGGGCATATACGCAGATTGATTTCAGCCGTCCGTGCCCGTCCATCTTTGATACATCACAGGAGATCAAGGAGAAATATGGCATCCGTGCTGTGCGGCCGCTGGCTCCCAAAACAATGGAGCGGATTGCAAGGGGACTGAAAAAATTTGTTCTGGATAATCCGGAGCCGTTCATAATCCAGTGCAATCACGGCGGAAAGCGTAGACCGAATGACATTCGGGAGCCAATGCCAACCATTACAGGGAAGCATGGGTATGGAATTGTGGAGCCGACGCTTACACCTTACATGGGTACAAATACAACGAATCATCCGGGAGGAAACTGCAAAGATCCGATACATACAATCACAACAGGAAATCAACAGTGTCTTATTACTCCAACACTGATCCAGTATCATTCGGAGACCGCAAAAGGAGAAGTAAGAGGGCAGACCATAGAAGATCCAATCATGACGGTAGATGGGTCAAATAGATATGGTTTGGTAACGTCGTTTCTGAGTAAATTTTATAAAAGTGGAACCGGACAGGATATCAGAGAACCGTTGCATACCATAACGACATCGGCAGGACATTTTGGAGAAGTCAGAGCATTTCTAATCAAATACTATGGGGATGCTACTGGGCAGGATATAAAAGATCCATTAGATACAGTGACAACCAGAGATCGGTTTGGTCTTGTGACTATTGATGGTACTGATTATCAGATTGTTGATATTGGACTTCGGATGCTGGAGCCAAGGGAATTGTATGGATGTCAAGGTTTTCCAGACGATTACATAATCGATCATGATTTTGAGGGACACACCTACCCACGAAGTGAGCAGGTGCGAAGATGTGGCAATTCGGTTTGCCCACCTCTGCCAGCTGCTATGGTACGCTCCAATCTCCCAGAGTTGTGTGTAGCGGAAAGGGTGCCGAATATTACGAGAGATAGGATTAAAGTAGAAGAAAGTGGACAGTTAAGGTTTGCATAATGCAATCAGTAAACTGATAATTTGCAAGAAAAGATGTTTCAGGAAGCAACGAATTATAAAACGAACTAATTGTTTGAGAACAAAGCGATAAAGTCGATCTAGGCATCTACACAGGAAAATAAAAAGTAAGTTTATGTACAAATGGGTTGTTTTGATAACTGGCATAATATCTATTTTATTCATAGGTCATCCCTCCTTATATAATTGTTTATCTATGTTTAGTATGTCTGTCGAAAATGGTTATCATGCCGTAAATATGCACTCCTATATATAGTGTGTCTGTTTGGTGGATAAAAAACGAATCTGCAAAGAACGGCAGAAAGGAAAAAAGAATATGATTGATGAAACAAAAGTTACAAAGAAACTGCAAACTCGGATAGATAAATTTGTAAAAATACATCCAGATCAAAAGAATTGTGAATCTGTTCAAATGATCGAAGAATTTATTGAGCTTTTAGAAAGCGAAGCGGCAGCAGGAAGCGGATGGATTCCGTGCAGTGAAAGAATGCCGGAGGTAGAGACTGAGGTGTTAATCTGTACAGAAAAAGAGTACGCTGGAAAGAAATATCACACAACTACAACAGCAATGTACGAGGATGGCACAGTATCGGAATGCTATAGTTGCTGGGGCTGGTACGACATCGAAGGAGACTGGGACGAAGAAAATGACTGTGTGATCATCCCCGAAGGATGGTGGGAATATAAACATTACAACGCAGATGATGTCTACAATAATGCAGTGAGTGACAAAGTCATAGCATGGCAACCGATGCCAGCACCGCCAGAAAGTGAGGGATGATATGGCAGAAAAAAGAATGTTTTCTCGTGAGTTGGTAGAAAGTGATGATTTTTTAGAACTTCCATTATCCGCGCAGGGGCTTTACATGCATATTTGCATGGAAGCGGATGATGATGGTTTTGTGAATAATGCAAACCGGATCCGAAAGGTTGTTGAAGCTTCAAAAGAAGATTATCAGATTTTATTTGATCGAGGATATTTATTACAGATGGCAAATGGTCTGGTGGTTGTATCGCATTGGAAAATATGCAACAGCATTCGAAAAGACCGGTATAAACCGACAATGTATCAATCAGAATGGAGTAAACTGCGATTACTGGATAATGTTTATGTTTTGGAGGAAAATGGTGGTACGCAGACGCAAAGTCAAAGTATCACTGCGGTATCAATGCAGCATGACCCTCCGACAGTGAAGCGTTTTGAAGATTTTTGGAAAGCATATCCGAGAAAAGAGCATAAAGCAATGGCAGAGCAGGAATACGCAATGCTGATCCTGCAGGGCATTTCTGAAGATATGCTGGTTGCATCGGCAAAAGCGTATGCAAAAGAAAAATCAGATCAGGATCCGCGATATTTGAATTGTCCGGACACATGGTTGAAAAAGAGTATTTACACAGATTATGAGGTTGAACCAGAGAAAGAAAAGACAGAAGAACAACCGGAAGCAGTAGAGGAGCCGGCGATGGATCTGTGGAATGGAGAGGACGAAACGGATGGGGAAGTTATATGAGTTTAAAGAAGACGATGCGTATTCTTTTGCACATCATGTACATATACAGGCAAAACCGCGGGGGCAGGAGCTGCAGTTTTTGCATTGTCCATATTGCCGGGGAGGAAAAGGAGGGAAAGACAAGGGAACATTTTCCATCAATTTGCGAACCGGACAATTTAAATGTCTAAGATCAAGCTGCAGCATTTCGGGGAATATGATCACATTGGCAAGGGACTTTGACTTTTCATTGGGAATAGAGGTTGATGAGTATTATCAGCCGCGAAAACAGTATAGGCGTTTAAAGACACCCAGCAAGCCCATAGAGCCACTTCCAAAAGCAATCGAGTATTTGAAGGGCAGAGGCATTTCAGAGGCTGTGGCTCGAAAATACGAGGTCACAGTGCATGCAAAGAAGGATGATGTTCTTGTATTTCCGTTTTTTGATGAAAATGGGAAAATGCAGTATGTCAAATACAGAGATACGACTTTTTTTAAAGGAAAAACTTATACGGACAAAGACGGGAAGCAACAGGGCTCGCCGAAGGAATGGATGGAAAAGGACTGCAAGCCGATTCTGTTTGGAATGAAACAGTGTGGAAAAGAGCGTAAACGGCTGGTAATTTGTGAGGGACAGATGGACAGTCTTTCGGTAGCAGAGGCGGGGATCAACTGTGCTGTCAGCGTACCAGGTGGAATGAATAATTTTCGGTGGATCCCTTATTGCTGGAACTGGGTTTGTGAATTTGAGGAGATTGTAGTTTTTGGAGATTATGAGCATGATCATATGACATTGCTGGAAGATATCCGAAAGCGATTCCCGAATAAAATTTTATATGTTCAAAAGGAAGCCTACAGGGAGTGTAAAGATGCAAATGAAATCCTGCAAAAGCACGGAAAAGAGGCGGTAAAGGATGCTGTTGAAAATGCCATTGAGCAGCCGGTAAAACAGGTTGTGGAGCTTGCGGATGTGAAGCGGCGGGATCTGAAAGATATTCCAAAGTTTAAAACAGGATTTCGGCAGCTTGATGCATTTCTCGGCGGGTATTTTTACGGAGGTCAGTTGATCATATTAACCGGAAAACGTGGACAGGGAAAATCTACAGTAGCCAATGAGTTTTGTGTATCCGCATTGCAGCAGGGAAAGAGTATTTTTGCCTATTCCGGGGAACTGCCGGATTGGCAGTATAAAAGTTGGATTGATTTTCAAATTGCCGGTCCGCAGAATATTGTGGAAAATACACTACCGGATGGATCTGTAAAGCGTTTTATCACGAATAGCAATCAGGATCAGATTGAAAATTGGTACCGGGGTAAATTTTACTTATATGACAATAATGCTGTTGAAGATGATGAGCTTGTGGATCTGGTAACGACAATAGAACATTCCGTGATGCAGTATGGTATTGATCTGGTCATTGTGGACAACCTTATGACGGCTCTGGATGTGGACATGGCTGCGGATGAATATCGTTGTCAGAGTAAATTTGTGAAGAAGCTGAGTCGGCTGGCAAAGAGGTTGGACGTTGTCGTGATATTGGTGGCACATCCCAGAAAGAACAGTTTCACAAAAGATGAAAACGATGCGGTTAGTGGATCTGCAGATATAACGAATGCTGCAGATATTGTCATGACATTTAAACGAGACGAAGAAACGCCGGATCATAATTATCTGTCATTGAGTAAAAACCGTTGGTTTGGAAATCTGACTAAGAAGAATGGGATAGATCTGTGGTATAACCAAAAATCCAGGCGGATCATTGATAAAGCAAAGAGGGATTTCAATTATGAGGTCGGCTGGAAGATCGAGCCGGTGCAGCAGGAGCTTGATGGATTTATCAACTTGGCAGAGGGCGAAGAGACGCCGTTTACATAGAATGGAGGACAGGTAATGAGGGAAGAACTGGAATTTTTTCAAGCCTGGTGGAAGATTTTGAAAAAATACTGGAATCCACCGGCAAAGGATAATGAAAGCAAAGAAGCAGAAAAGTTTTGGGAAAGTTTGATCAGTGATTGCAGAAATTTGCGAAAACAGTATGATCACAATGAGCTTTTTGAGCCGTTTGCACGTAAGATGTGTTTGGATTTGATTGATGAAATTGATCGAAGGGCAGTGGAATTGCACAAGAAGGAGAGGTGAATGGAATGGGAAAAGGAAAATTAGATGTACCCGTATGGGAAAAGATGAATTTGACGATAGAGGAGGCCGCCGCATATAGCAATATAGGAATTAACAAAATAGATGAGATGGCAAAGGCTCCAAACTGTTCGTTTGTATTGTATATAGGGAGAAAGAAGCTTATTAAGAGAAAAGAGTTTGAACAATACATAGCGAAATCTGTTGAAATTTGAAAATATGGACTTTTAAGCCTTGATATGATAATATATTAAAATGTATCAAGGCTCTTTTCTTTTGGAAGGAGTTGATTTTACGGGCAAAGATCTAAGAGGAAGAGAGCTTGGCGTAGGAATATGTCAGCGAAAAGACGGGCTGTATACAGCTAGATTTATTAGCAAGCGCACAGGAAGGTCTGTTCAAAGATATTTTCCCAAGTTGCAGGAATGTCGTAATTGGTATGCTGATGCAAGGTTTCAAGATGAACATGGTGAAATCAATGCCGGTGGTGATATGACAGTCACAGCCTGGTTTGAATATTGGCTTAATAATATAAAAGGCGATACTATCAGGCCAAATACGATAAGAAATTATAGGGAAAGGTTTGAACACAATATCAAAGATTGCATAGGGAATATGAAGTTGTCTGATGTAAAACCAATGCATTGCCAGAATGTTCTAAATCAGATGAAAACCAGATATAGGACATCGACAATATATCAGGCAAGGATTACTTTGTATTGTATGTTTGCAGATGCGGTTGAGAATGATGTGATCTCAAAAAATCCGGTTACAAAAGCAGTTAAATACAATATTGGTAAAGATCCCAAGAAGATAAGGGCATTGACAGTGCATGAACAGAAAAAATTTCTGGAAGTGGCGAAAGACAGCAGCAATTACAATCAGTTTGCGTTTGTATTACAGACTGGATTAAGAACAGGCGAAATGATTGGTCTTAAATGGTCCGACATTGATTTTGAAAAGAAGGTCGCACATATTCAACGATCAATGGAGTATCGGCATTCTGTTGGTGAATGGAGAATAGGAAAACCTAAAAGTAAATCGGGATATAGGGATGTCCCTTTGACAGAAGAAGCGATTCGATTATTGAAAGCACAGAAGGAAAAGATGAAGAAACTGAAAGTTATTAATATGGAATTTTCAGAGTTTGTGTTTTTGAATCGTAAGGGCGAGCCTACAAAGAACTCAGCGTACGACTCAACATTGTTCAAATTGTGTGATAAGGCTGGTATAGACAGATTTTCGATGCATGTACTTCGACATACTATGGCTACACGGTGTATTGAAGCAAATATGCGACCTAAAACCTTGCAGGTGATTCTCGGACATTCCAATGTGGGAATTACTATGAATCTTTATGTTCATGTGACTGAGGAGGAAAAGGTAAAAGAGGTAGAAAAGATAGAAAAAGCCCTAAAAATTGTGTAGTAAATTGTGTAGTAAAAAAATATAGAAAGGCGAAAACCCCTTAAAATGGGATGTTTTCGGATAGGTATAAGATAAAATGAAACTAGGAATTGTAGGACTTCCCAACGTAGGAAAAAGTACACTTTTTAACTCACTCACAAAGGCCGGTGCAGCAGAGGCCGCCAACTACCCATTCTGTACGATTGAACCAAATGTTGGTATCGTACCTGTTCCGGACAAGCGTCTGGATGTTTTGGCAGAAATGCACCAGTCAGCAAAGGTAGTTCATGCAACGATTGAGTTTGTAGATATCGCAGGTCTGGTAAAGGGTGCATCCAAAGGGGAGGGACTTGGTAATCAGTTCCTTGCCAATATCCGTGAGGTTGATGCCATCGTTCATGTGGTACGTTGTTTTGATGATTCCAATATTGTGCATGTAGATGGAAGTGTTGATCCGGTCCGTGATATTGAGACGATCAATTTGGAGCTGCTGTTCTCAGATATGGAGATTTTGGAAAGACGTTACGCAAAGCTGGTGAAGAGTGTCAAGAATGATAAGACTCTCGTGAAAGAGACAGAGTTGGTGGAGAAGCTCAAGAAGCATATGGAGGATGGTAACCTGGCGAAGACCTATGAGCCGGAGGATGATGACGAGAAAGCACTGCTGGAAAGCTTTAATCTGCTGACATACAAGCCGACAATTTATGCGGCAAACGTATCTGAGGACGATCTGGCGGATGATGCTGCTTCTAATGACTATGTAGCAAAGGTTCGTGAGTTTGCAAAGCAGGAAGGCTCTGAGGTATTTGTGATCTGTGCGCAGATTGAGCAGGAGATTGCGGAGCTGGAGGATGATGAAAAGAAAGAATTCTTGGAGGATCTGGGACTTTCCGAGTCAGGCTTAGACAAGCTGATCTCTGCAAGCTACAATCTGCTGGGACTGATCAGTTATCTGACGACCGGACCGGATGAGAGCCGTGCATGGACTATTGAGAGAGGCACAAAGGCTCCTCAGGCAGCAGGAAAGATTCATACAGACTTTGAACGCGGTTTTATCCGTGCAGAGGTTGTAAGCTATGACAATCTGGTGGAGCAGGGAAGCATGAATGCCGCCAAGGAAAAGGGACTTGTCCGTTCCGAGGGAAAAGACTACGTCGTACAGGACGGCGATGTTGTATTATTCCGTTTTAATGTGTAAAACGATTTAGAGCCACATAGAAATCAGCGAAAGAAACTATTTCAAACTTGTTTGAAAAGTAGTTTCTTTCGTTGATTTCATGAGGGGTCAATTCCC
>OIYT01002677.1_pt1 | contig 10527 bp, 9 predicted proteins | sample 1588201 | NCBI WGS metagenome assembly OIYT01 (sample SAMN03283260) | human gut metagenome | biome: human-associated habitat; material: feces | host: Homo sapiens | place: USA | collected 2013
TCTGAATAATGGAAGTAGGATCACCTGTAATCAAAATCCTTTCTACAACCCCTTTCTTCCAAAGCCTCACAGCTTCCCAAATTCGGTCTGCCCGATCAAGTTCATATTGCATTTGCCCGGTATTTCTATTCATAGAAGCAAATCCTCCCATCACGATAGCAAGTTTATATTGTTTTCCCACTGAGATTGTCATTGCACTGTATTCTTTTACAGTTAGATATTTTACATAATCTACCAGTAAATTATTAGTAAAAATTAGAAACAAAGCAATACAACTGATCAAGCACGCCTTTTTCCTGCGCCTTCTCTTAAACAAACAAAAGCCTATCAACAAGAAAAACATCCAACTGATAGGTGAAATAAGAAAGAAGTTTAGAAATTTGCTAAGTTCAAAAAAACATAATTTCATTTTTAGATATAACCTTTTAGCCAATAGACCATAATGCCACCCCATTCGTATAACAACTCTTCCCATTTCTTTAAAATCCTTATATCCGGTTGCCACCAATTGCCAGATATCATAAGAGGTTTTCTTGCATCTACGGAGAAATAATCTATATCGATTCCTTGCTCGGAGAAGCATTTCAAACTACGTCCAACGTGTGATGCCGTTGTTATTAAAAGACAATCCGGTCCTGTAATCTCTCTCTGTTTAAGAATTTCCGATGTGAAAAGGACATTTTCGTATGTATTCTTCGATTGCTGTTCAAATACAAAAACTTCCGGAGGAACTCCGGCATACTTTTTCATATAGCACAGAAATAGATTCTTTTCTGAGGTTCCATCTTTATGTATGTTTGCCACCATATCTCCTGTGATCAGTATCTTCTCCAGATGTCCTTCTTTCCATAAACTGATAGCTCTCCACAATCTGTTTCTCATGTCCGGCCTGATTCCATTCTGAGTTCTATTTTCACTATACATCACGTAGCCTATTTTTCCGGTAAATTTATCCATGTATCCGAATCCTCCCATTATGATTCCGATTTTATATTTCTTACATGGATTCCATTGAGGGGTGATATAAGACTTGTCATTCCAATAGCAGACGTAAGAGTAAAATAAGTTATTGGTTAAGAGATAGGAGAACAATAGACAAATGGCAATACACCGTTTAAATATCTTAGACTGTAGTTTTAACACGATTATTAAATATACTCACTCTCAAAGAGAATATTCATTAATATTACAATTAATGAATATTTCTACCTTTACTACTATACACCATTGTCACATTTTATGGATATTCAGTTAATTTCTCGTAGAGCAACTCCCCGTTCCTCGTAGAGTTTCACCCGATTTCTCTACGAGAAACGCTCCGAAACTCTACGGGAAAATACAGAAGTTTATACAATGCTAATAATCAATATTTTACAAGCGAACCAACAGGTTATATTTTTTTACCATTAAATAATCCTTTTATTCTTCCTTCTTCCATTTACATGTATCTGAAATATCAACAAATTCCACTCATCTTCTTAATATTCTTTCCTTTAACCATGCCACAGCAAATGATGAAATAAACACAAGCGGAACAAGTATAAAGAAATATATTCCAAATTGAGACTGATTAACGAAATAATGTTCTTTAAAATATGGATAATAAATTGCATCGAAAATATAGCAGCACAGATACATATCCAATGATAAGACGGATATTTTAGCCAGTATTTTTTTATTCATTTTAGAGTGAATATCCAATTGATAAAACAGCAAGAAAAACAATACGGCTATTGGTATTCCGAAAACCCCATTGGAATTTCCACATATTTGTACTAATGTATGATTATGGATAAATATAAGATTAAAAATAGGATTTATCAAACATATACCCAATATGATCATCCATGCCCATCCTTTTCTTATTGTTGGTTTATATTCGTGTATATAGGCTCCTATAAAGTAGAATGTCAACGGAAAACACTGTTGCCAAAAACCGGGAACTAAATGTACTCCATATCTGTTCAGAAGATCGGGTAGTGCAGTCATTATGTATAATGTACCTACAAGTATTAATTTCTGTTTCTGGTCAGGTATCGTTTTATATAATAGATTCAGAAAAGGGGTCAGCAAAAATAGTCCGATCCACATTTCTATATACCAACCGTAGGGGATGGCAGAGAAATCTAATACTTTTAATCCCCATTGTATCCACGACAGGCTTTCATGCAGATAATATTTTCTGAATATAATTGTTATTAATGAAAACAGTAGGTAGGAAATAATGACCCTGACACCTCCTTTATAATATTTCTTGTTGATTGATTTATTGGTATTCAGATAACCGGTTAATAGAAGAAAGAGGGAAACGCCTGTATAGAACAAGAAGCTGATTGTTGCTTGTATGAATAAGGAAGTTCCTTCGAAAGTACTTGTTTTGAAAGCTGTATGTAAACTGAAAAAATGTCCTGCTATTACAAATAATATGGCACAACTTCTTATCAAATCTAATCCTACATTACGAGTTTGGCATGGGTTTTGTCCCCCCTAATGGTGTCGACCTTTTTTGTATCATTGCTTTTGTAAATTGCTATTTTCATTAAAATCTTGGGTTATTTATTAATGTCATGAGTTTTTTAATTTACTGAACAGAGTTTCCCATTGCTTATAGACAACTTCCGAATCATAATGCTTTTTCAATTTTTTGAAAGCCTTTTCTCCCAATTCTTCTGTCAGTGTTTGATTGTTCCACAGTTCTGCTATTTGCTTATCCAGATCATCTGTATTGCTTGGTTCGAATAGTTTTCCTATTGCATTTTCTCCTTGACCGATAATCTCAGTAAATCCTCCATGATTGGATGCTATTGCCGGTTTTCCATGACAAGCGGCTTCCAATATGGCCATTGGAAATCCTTCATAGCATCTACTCGGTATTACTATAAATCGAGCTTTCTGTATGAATTCTAATAATTTATCTTTCTGGAGATAACCTGCAAACTCTACATTACTTGGAATATCTGTGTTTTTCTGTTCTCTTTGAGCCCCGGCAAAACGAAATTTTATTTCAGGATGTTTTCGGGCGACTTCTACTAATAAATCATACCCTTTTTCATAGCTTAGCCTTCCAATATAGGCTATATACCCTCCGGTAGTAAGAGTGTAGGAACAAGGAGCGTCAATACTATTGGGAATTACAGTAATCTTATTTTTATCATATCCGGCTTCTATTAATTTCTTTTTCTGAAACTCAGTGATACAAGCAAACATATCTACATTTCTCAGATATGCCTTAGTCCAACGTGCATACACATTTCTTAGCGTATATCCTATAGATTTGAAAATGGAATGTTCACAATTGTATTTGATGCAACTCCATTCATTTTTTCTGTCCAGACATTGCTCACAGGGCTTTCCGTTGCGCATGAATAATCCGGTAGGGCATATTAGGCGAAAGTTATGTACAGTCATTACAACAGGTATATTCGCTTTCTTGCATTCAAAAAGGGCTGCAGGACTAATAAACGGATATAGATTATGCACATTTATTATATCCGGTTTTTCTTTGAGTAATATTTCTGCCATTCCCTTCACTCCTATGTGAGAATATATTCCAGCTGTGAATCCCTTTATTTTATCAGATATTTTATCTCTCGCCCCTTCAGTTGTCAAACGGTAAAAACAAACAGTATGTTTGTGGCTTTGAAGCATGGTAGCCATTTTGTCTACAACTGCTTCTTCGCCACTGTATTTTCCGTAATTGTTGTGTACTATAAGGATTTTCATTCTATTTGCCTATACAATAGTATATAAAACCGGCCTCTTCCATTTCTTTGGCGTCATAAATATTTCTGCCATCAATTACTATTGCTTGTTGCATTGTTTTTTTTACTACTCCCCAGCTGGGCATTCTAAACTGTTTCCATTCTGTTAGTAATATTAAAGCATTTGCATCAAGTACCGCATCATACATATCTTGTTTGTATTCTACGCTATTACCGATTCTTCTTTTGCATTCTTCCATCGCTATGGGATCAAACACTTTGACCTTACAACCTGCTTCTAATAACAGATCTATCATGATTAATGATGTTGCTTCCCGCATATCATCTGTTTCAGGTTTGAATGCCAATCCCCAGATAGCAATAGTTTTATTTTTTAGATCATTGTTAAAGTGCTTTTGTAACTTTTTGAATAAAATCGTTTTTTGAATTTCGTTAACTTCTTCTACAGCTTTTAGTACTTTCATCTCATAGCCATTGAGTTCGGCTGTCTTTATCAATGCTTTTACATCTTTAGGGAAACAGCTTCCTCCATATCCGCATCCCGGATATAAGAACTTATTCCCAATACGTGAATCTGCCCCTATTCCCTTACGTACCATGTTAACATCTGCTCCTACCAGTTCGCATAAGTTGGCGATGTCATTCATGAAACTGATTCGGGTTGCCAACATTGAGTTTGCCGCATATTTTATCATTTCAGCGGACGGAATGTCTGTGAATATAACTCTAAAATTATTCAGTAAAAATGGGCGATACAGTTTACTCATTAAATCTTTGGCTTTCTCGGAGTCGATTCCTACTACAACTCTGTCCGGACTCATAAAATCTTTAATGGCTGCTCCTTCCTTTAGAAATTCCGGGTTACTTGCCACATCAAAGTCAATATTGGCTTTTCGTTTGTCCAACTCTTCTTTAATGGCCGCTTTTACTTTTTGGGCAGTCCCTACCGGTACGGTACTTTTAGTCACTACTAAAACGTATTTATTCATATTAATACCGATTGTATGTGCCACTTCTAATACGTATTTCAAATCTGCGCTTCCATTTTCATCCGGAGGAGTTCCTACAGCACAGAATACGATTTCCACATCATTCAAGCAGGAAGCTAAATCAGTGGAAAAGTTCAATCTGCCTTCCCGATGATTCCTGATTACCATTTCATCCAACCCCGGTTCATAAATAGGTATATTCCCTTGTAACAGATTGTTTATCTTTTCTTTATTAACATCAATACAAGTTACGTTGATGCCCATTTCTGCGAAACAAGTACCCGATACTAAACCCACATATCCGGTTCCAACGATTGCTATATTCATAATTTATCTTTTTAAAATGATTAAGAAATGATTTGATTTTATATTTGATTTGTAATTTATAGTGACCACGATTTGTGTATAGTATATTAAAAGTAAGATTGTATATACAACGAAGTTTGGTACATATCATGAAAATTTTGAAAGTGCTGTAATCTACGTTGATAGAATATATGTTGTACGTATTCTTTTTATAGGTGTAAAGTTTCCCTGATTTTACAATATACTCTAATTGGAATTGAGTGGTATTTATAACATTCCCGGTCAATTTGACTGTTTGGCATTATATTTTTATCAAATATAAAAATATTTTGATTAGTCGTGTCTATTTCTGTTTTAAATCTGCAAAAAGTCTGTTTGCAGTTGGTCGCATTTTCTCCAAACCCTTCATTATTGATTTTTGATAGAAAAGGACAAACAGAATATTTACCTAATTTAAACTGGTTATAGCAAAAACGAATGGCCCAAGAATGATTCTTCCCTTCCATATATCCTTTTAGCATGGAATACATGTCACTACCATTTTTATTAAAAGCCTTTTGTTGTTTTTTGTTATTAACTAATTCTTTCCAATCTTGTATTTCCCAGTCGACTTGTTCCCAACGGTCTTTCCAAGTTGCCCATCCCCAAGATGAAGAACGTTTTTAAAGGTACACATCACTTGAATACCCTATTGGTTTTTTTATTTTCAGCCCATATCCGCAAATAGAAAAAATTCGTTTATCATGCTCATAGTAATCAAGTGCTTGGTTGATATACGAGAGGAAATTTGGTGTACAGGTTAAATCATCTTCTAAAACTATTGCTTTTCCATATTTTTCTATAATGGTACTGACCCCTGTAATGATCGAAGTACCAAGGCCCCTGTTTTGTTGCGAAATAATTATGTGTCTGTTCTCCTTGCTTTCATTACAAAATTTTCGTGCTATTGCATAGACTTCATTGACTTGTGGCATATCATTTTTATTTCTACATCCGTCAATAAAAATAAACAACTTTGATTCTTCAAACAGATGATTCCTTTTTAAAGAAGTTAACAAGTTATTTAGTGCATTGGGGCGATTAAAAGCGAAAACTACAATAGGTGCAAGCATTGTTTTAAAAAGGTCTTAATTTAGAGGGAATTAGATTTAATAAAATATAGATGTATAGTTTATAATTTTTCGGATTATATTTTAGTCCGACAATAGCTTCATTGATACTTTCTTTTCTCATACTCAAACGCATATATATGGAGCTACGCATTTTATGCCAATGTGAAAGATATTGTCTTAAATACGGTTTAGGTTGTTGTCTGAGTAAGCGGAGCAGTTCATTTCCAACCACATCAATTGGAGCTGGTATGCGTTTAGGCTTTTCATTCAGTAGATATCCTTCGATATTGAATTGTGCATAAGCTAACTTATTATAAGCTATCTGATAAAAAGTTGCTAACTTAGCCCAAGTAAGTAAATCTTCACCGGATTTAATCCCTAATGGAAAACCTCCGATTGCTTGAATCGCTTTCTTTTTGATAACAATAGCCGAACTACAAAGTGGAGGGTGTGAAACACAGGCCACTTCAAAATAATTATTTAATATTCCATCATTTTCTTTAAATGAAAGTTTTTTGATAATTGTAGGCGATATATCATGTTTTTCATTAACAAATTCGTAATTGCAAGCAAAAATGTCACATTTCGGATATTTTTTGTATAAATCATATTGAACTTCCAGATATTTGTTTTTCCATTCATCATCTGCATCCAAAAGAGCAATCAACTCATACTTCGCTTCTTCTATTCCTTTGTTTCGAGCAGCAGATACTCCTGCATTTTCCTGATGAATTAGTCGTATACGCGAATCTTTTATTTTTTCTACTTCTATTGTACTGTTATCTGTACTTCCATCATTTACAATGACTATTTCGAAGTCTTGAAAAGTCTGCGTAAGGACTGATTGTAGTGTCCTTTTTATTTGTTTTTCTTTATTATACAGTGGTATTACAACTGAAATCATATCTTTTTCCTTTTATAAGTCCTAACATCATTCCATAAAATCCGAATGGATAAGAAAGTGTAGCCATTGAGTAATTTACTACGTTATCAGTGTACATAGTCAAAGCGACTCCTGCGATACTACTTCCGGCTACAATTGCACACATCTTTATAGCTATACTATTCTTTTTATTATATTCTATAAAACAATGCGTGATAATACTGCCAATGACCAATAGGTATAATACAATTCCAATTAATCCATTGTCACATGAAATTTGAATATAATCATTGTGTGGTACGTGTAAGCCTCCAAAAACAAAATTTGAGTACATATAATTTTGTACGCTTCCTGTACCAGAACCAATTACCTCTTTCTTATGATAGAAACGTTTTTGTAAATGTTCCCATAAAGCGAACCGAGCATTACTGTTGATATCGTCTTTTGAAATCTTTCCTTGTTGAAGTTGTGCTATATTAATGCTATTTCCGTCTTTAAACATCTTTGCTTTCATGCTGGGAATTGTGAAAATGGCAATGACAATAAGTAAAACAATCCCAAAAATTACTGGTAATGATTTTATTTTATATTTAAAGAAGAAAAAAGTCATTAATGCTAATGCCGTTCCCATGATACTGGTACGGAATACCCATAAAATACAAGGAATCATAAATAGAATACACAATAATAAATCTTTTTTTTCTTTTCCGCCGTGATAGTATAACGCTAACGAAAACATGCATATTGATATGTAATGTATGCTTCGTGCTGTTCTATACCAGAATACTCCTGGAATCAAATACCCGATCAGTGGAATAAATGAAAATACAATAGATACAATAGCGACTATTCTGGCTATCAACCCGGCTTTTAAAAATATCTCTTTATCCCTTACTGCTGCTGAAGCAAAAAGCATAACCAGCAGAGGATAACTGTATTTTAATATGACGCGAAATCCATAGCTTGCAGATAAAGTATAACTCAATCCTATAATTAGCCATATTATATAAATCATATATAGAATTACTGCTATGTTCCATTGTGGTTTTCGTTTTACTATAAACAGTCCAACCAAAAGGAATATTTCCAGTATCATCAATCGGATAGCCATCAAGTCTAACATTCCGGGTGCTGAAAAAGCCAATAAGCCTGTAGAGAAGGTCAGTACCAAAAACAATTCCGGTCCATCCAGTAATATTTTTTTCTTTTTATCGAGAGGATGGGTTAAGATAGCCTGTTTTGTAAACAGGAACTTGACACCTGCAACCGTGATAATTAGAAAATATATATAGTTGAAAAAATACATAATTTCAGCGTTTTATTTTACTATATAAATCATTGAATAACAAAGTATACTGTTCATGTCTAAATTGCCTTGTGTATTTTGTTGCTTTCATGGAGAATCTTTCCATTATTTGAGGATTTTCCAGGAGATGATATATTTTTTTTACCATATCTTCAATACTTTCTTTTTCATGTAGTAGACCAACTTCTTTATCTTTCACTATTTCCGGTAGTCCTCCTGCATTCGACGCTACTACTACGCATCCTCTTGCCATCCCTTCAATGGCTGTCAAGCCGAATCCTTCGCTACGCGATGGTATCAGTAAGATGTCTATCATATCATAATATGTCTGCAGTTGTTCTTGCTCTTGTCTGCCAGCCCATGTGATATCTTTATTTGTAGTTGAATCTTTTGCTTGCTGCTGCATTTGTTCTTTCAGAGAACCGTCTCCAACAATTAAAAGGTGTATTTTCGGATATCCTTTTTTTATTTGTTCAAAAGCTGGAATAATGAGGTCCATTCCCTTTATCTTTTCCAATCGGCTTACTACCCCCAAAGTAACAGATGTGGAAAAGTTGCGTGTATCTTTACGTATCTGTATGTACGGAGGCAATGCATTATAGATCGTAAAGTGGTTTCTCTTTTGTAATTTTGTCTGTTGTGTGTACATACATGAATTGCCGAAAAAAGATTTTTCAGCAGTTAGAGTGATGTTGGTGAATACACGTATACAATGTCTTTGGATGAAATGTACCAACTTTAAGTTCGGATAAATATCGGCCGCAGTGTGTGCTGTGGCGATAACATTTTTTATTCCTATCATGCGTAACAATATGATAGGAATAGCCCCCGGAGCCATATACTGTGCATGAGCGACTTCGGGCTTTTCTGCTTGTACTACCTGTTTCAGTCCTTTGTATAAAAAGGCAATTCCTTTCATTCCTCCAATTCGTTTTCCTACGGGGCTCAAGCATGTTACCTTGCTTCCTGCTTCTTGATAACGGGATACCATTTCGGGTAAATATTCAAAATAGCATACGGTACTTACTTGATGTTTACCTTGAATTAGGGATTTTACTAAATTGAGGGTTTGTATTTCAGTACCTCCAGTCAAGAGACAAGGAATGCAAATCAGGACTTTCATTTATTTGTTGTAAATTTAGATGTGATTTTGTTTTTGTAATAATGGATAGTTGGCTGTAAATCTTTGAAGTTGATGTTTATAAAACAACGCGTTCGCAATAAATCACGTATCCAAATCCATAGTGACAAACTCCCGTTCTTTACGTAGAGAAAATCTAAAGAATAGTTCATCATATACACTTTATGAATTTTATTTCTTTTGATTTTCATATTTGGATTTAAGTATAGAGCGTGAAGGTTTGCGCCAGCCGATGTTGCCGCATATGCTAAACCCTCGTTCCGGAAATTTACTTCCATGAAATAATCTTTATCGGCTTTATGAAGGAATTCGATACTGAAAGGGCCGTAATAATTTGCTTGTATTAAAAATTCCTCTATTCCCTGTATATTAATGTTATATTCTCTGATAGGTTTAAATAAGCCGTAAGCTCCTGCACCTATTAGTTGTGGATAATGCCGAATCTTTCTTATTCCTCCTGCCAAGAAGGTTTCTTTTTCAGTTCTAACTCCAATACAGTCTATTTCGTACTCTTTGTCAATAAACTCTTGTAGGATAAAATCAGAACAAGAACTTTCTGCGTTTAAAGCATTTTCTACCTCTTCTTCATTCTGGCAGATATGAATGTCGCTTTTCTCTCCTTTCGTACTGTTAAGCGGTTTTAATAAAATAGGATAATCAAAAATTAAATTATTGATTTTTTCTTCCCGATGAAAAATGATTGATTTCGGTACGGTTAATCCACATTTTTCGGCTAATTTACATTGTTCATCTTTGTTAAATAGCATACCAATTTGCTTTCCTCTCGCCGGAGTACGAAAAAATGGTGCTAATATTGATTCTTTTTTATCAATAAAAACCGCAGCTTCATCAAAACTACAAATTATAGTCTGCTGTTTAGTTGTATTTTCTTTTAATTGCTCCAATATTGGCATGCAATCTTCAATGGTCGATATACGATATACACGACTGTTTTTTAGATATTTACTTTTTGCAACCAAACAGATATCCTCATCGCATTTCAGGATTAGAGTCTGTTCTATTTTTGCTTCACCTAAACTACGGACAATGCTTAATGTGTTATTTGTT
>OIYT01002678.1_pt1 | contig 10526 bp, 9 predicted proteins | sample 1588201 | NCBI WGS metagenome assembly OIYT01 (sample SAMN03283260) | human gut metagenome | biome: human-associated habitat; material: feces | host: Homo sapiens | place: USA | collected 2013
TTAGTGCGGGGGTTGTTTACCGCTTCAACCGGGCTCCCAGCTGAGCTATACCCCCATATAAGGGGTGCGCTGAGTAATTTCTTATTCAATTAGTGCGGGGGTTGTTTACCGCTTCAACCGGGCTCCCAGCTGAGCTATACCCCCACATCGGGTGGTCGGCGCTGCCGACTTGTATAATATAGCAGGGATTTTCGAAAATGTCAACCCCTAATTTTTGTTTTTTTCGCGGTTTGCAAAAGGCAGAATTACAGGGAGAGGCTTACGCCTCTCCCCTGCTTATTCAGACCTTCAGCTGCTTACCCTTGTTGACCTCGTTGAGGCTGGCCATGACCATGCCGGTGAGGGCGAAGAGAGCAATAACGTTGGGCAGGACGATGAAGTTATTGAACATATCGGTGACTTCCCAGACGAAGTCACTGCCGGAGACGGTGCCCAGGAAGATGAATACCAAGGCGATAACGGTGTAGATCACGTTGCAGAGCTTGCTGTTCTTGCGGCCGAAAAGGTAGTTGGCGTTGATCTTACCGAACAGGTTCCAGCTGAGGATGGTAGAGAAGGCAAAGAACAGCAGACAGATGGCCACGAACTTGGCGCCCAGGCTGGCGCCGAATACGGAGCCGAAGGCCGTCTGGGCCAGGTTGGTCTTGCCCAGGGTGGCGGTGATGTCGCCGAAGTAGCCGTTGGCCAGAGGGCCGTCAGCGGTGTACAGGGTGCAGATAATGACCAGAGCATTCAGGGTCAGGACGATGAAGGTGTCGATGAACACACCGATCATGGCCACGACACCCTGATCGTGGGCGTGGGCCACATTGGCTTGGGCGTGGGCGTGGGGCGTAGAGCCCATACCGGCCTCATTGGAGAAGAGGCCGCGCTTGGCACCCTGGGAGATCGCGGTCTTGAGGGCGTAGCCGATACCGCCGCCGATGATGGCCTGGGGCTGGAAGGCATACTTGAAGATCATGCCGAAGGTGGAAGGGACGTACTTGATGCGGGCGCAGAGGATCACCAGACCGCCCAGCAGGAAGATACCGGCCATAATAGGCACCAGCTTCTCGGTGACGGCGGCAAGACGCTGCACACCGCCCAGGAAGATGATGGCGCAGATGATGACCAGGACGATACCCACGATCCAGGAGGGGATGCCGAAAGCCGTCTGCATGGTGGAGCCGATGGAGTTGGATTGGACCATGCAGCCCATGAATCCAAGAGCCAGGATGATAGAGACGGCGAAGAAGCCCGCCAGGAACTTTCCGAAGCCGCCCTTGAACGCCGTGGTGATGTAGTAGACCGGGCCGCCCTTGATATTGCCGTCAGGCTCAACGATACGGGTCTTCTGGGCCAGGGTAGCCTCGGCATAGATGGTGGCCATGCCGAAGAAGGCGATGATCCACATCCAGAAGATGGCGCCGGGGCCGCCGGTGAGGATGGCGCCGGAGGCACCCACGATATTGCCGGTGCCCACCTGGGCGGCGATGGCGGTGGCCAGCGCCTGGAAGGAGGTCATGCCGCTTTTCTGGGCGCCACCGCGGAGGTTCATCTCACCGAAAAACTTTTTCATGCCCTCGCCGAAGCAACGGACCTGGACAAAGCGGGTCTTGATGGAGTACCACAGGCCCACACCTACCAGCAGGAAGATGAGGATATAGTTGCTGAGGTACTCGTTGATCTTGGATACGATGGGGAACAATACACTTTCTAACATACAATTTCTCTCCTTGCATAAAAAATAGAGCTGCCGGAAAACGGCAACTCTGGAGAAGTCTGGTCAAGCGAAAAACTCGTCTGCTCCGTCCTTTTGCCTGAGAGATTCGGCGCTCGCGCGCCTTGCACCTTCGGCACCCAACTGAATGGGATTCTCCAGAGTTCCCTCCCCGTCCGGTCTTTCCATTCCGGGCGGTTCATCGGGCTGTATCTAATTGATGGACGTATGTTACCACATAACGGACAGCTTTGCAACCCCCTTTTCGAAATTTTTATGAATAGGCTCGCACCTTCCTGGTTTACGGTGAAAAAAGCACCCCGTGACGGGGTGCTTTTGCTTACTTTTGCAGGGTAAACGTCATCTGTACCGGGTTGTGATCGGAGTAGGCAAAGCCTGTATCCAAAACAGCGGCACTGTCCACGGCAACATTGGGGGTGACCAGGAAGCCATCCACGGTGAGGACATACTGGCCGTCGTGGTATGGGCCGTCGGCGTTGCGGCAGGATGGCACCGGATCGTTCTCGTCCAGTGGCGCCACCAGCTGCACGTCATAGCTGTCGAACACGCCCTCCGGTATGGGCTGCGCCCAGGAATATTCCTGCTCCGCCGCGCCGAAATAGGCGGAGGAGTCCCCCAGCAAGTCCTTGTTGAAGTCGCCGCCGGCCACGCACCAGCTGCCCTTTTCGTACTCCGCCTGCATATCCGCCAGCAACAGCGCCAGCTGCTCCGTGGCGATGGTACCGTCACTGGTGTAGGCAGAGAGGTGCAGGTCGTAGAGCACCAGCTCACCGCCGCCGGAGACGGGGACACGGCTGACGGAGTAGCAGCGGTCCAGGTCCAGAAGCTTCATAAAGCCGGACTCCACCGGCAGCTCCACGCGGTCGGCTGCGGTGATATTCGCCGGAGAGAAGGTCAGCAGGCCGGACCGGGAGGCTCCGTGGGGAGCGGTCAGGGGATACAGAAGATAGGGCGAGTCGTAATTCTGGCAGAAAACGCTGCTCTTGTTGAAGAGGGCGGCATACAGCGGCTCGCGCTCGTCCACATGGTAGGTACGGGTGGAGCCGATATCCACCTCCTGCAGCAGGCAGAAGTCGGCGTTCTGCTGCTTCAGGTACCCGGCGATGGCGTCCATGTTGGCCGTCAGGCGCTCTTTTGACCAGGCGCGGGACTCCGTGCCGCCATCCATGAAGAAGCCGTAGTCGTCCTCGTAGGCACCGAAGCCGATGTTCCAGGAAACGACCGTATAGGCCATATTCGTATCGACGGACCGGGCGGCATCGGTGGACTGCACCGGCGTCAGCATCTGGTCGCCGATACGGTGATAGTCGATAAACACATAGGCCACATAACCGCCCGCCAGCAGCAACAACGCCAGCAGGACGCAGAGAATGATCTTCACCCATTTTTTCACGGCACAGGCCCTCCTTGGTTTACTTTTTTCTGAATGTATAGTATACTCTTTTCAAACGTATTTGAAAAGAGGTATCCTGCTTGAAAAAGATCATTATTCGCTTCAACGCGCCGGTGATATTATCCTTCGCCCTGCTGAGCCTGATCGCCCTGCTGCTGGGCAACTGGACCAACGGTGCCGCCACGACGCAGTATTTCTCCGTGTACCGGTCCTCTCTGGCCGACCCTCTGACATACGTACGCTTTTTCGGCCATGTGCTGGGGCACTCCGGCTATGACCACTACATGGGCAATATGCTGCTCCTGCTGCTGGTGGGCCCCGGTCTGGAGGAGAAATACGGCAGCGGCACCATGGTGTGGATGATCGCGCTGACGGCGCTGGTCACCGGCCTGGTGAATTTTATCTTCTTTCCCCACACGGCGCTGCTGGGTGCCAGCGGCGTAGTGTTCATGATGATCGTGCTGTCCTCCTTTACGGCGGCGCGGAAGGGCGAGATCCCCGTGACGCTGATCCTGGTGGTCATCTTCTACCTGGGCGGTGAGATCATGGACGGACTGTTCAAGCAGGACAACGTCTCCCAGATCGCCCACATCGTAGGCGGCCTGTGCGGCCTGGTGTTCGGCTTTACCGTGCGGCGGGGACGGAGGTAACGGATGTACATAGCCATCGGCATTGCGGCGGCGCTGTTTGCCGCCGACCGGATATTGAAATATCTGTCCCGGACGGGGAAGCTGAAATGGGAGGGCCGGTATGTGCGCCTGACCCATCTGGAGAACCGGGGGTTCTTTCTGGGGCTGGGACAGAAGCACGAGAAGCTGCTGCGCTGGCTGCCGCTGGGCGTATGGCTGGCGGCGGCAGCGTGTCTGCTGCCGGAGCTGGGCAAGCGGGCCTTCGCGGCACAGCTGGGCATTCTGTCGGTGCTGCTGGGCGGCATCAGCAACCAATGGGACCGGCTGCGGCGGGGCAGCGTGACGGACTATCTGCAATTCCCCCACCGAAAGGCCAAAAAACGGGCGCTGGTGTGGAACCTGGCGGACTTCATGCTTATCGGCGGCGTGGTGCTGACCGTGGCCGGACTGGTGAAGGAGCTTATCAAGAAATAAAAAACCGGGCCATCGGCCCGGTTTTTTATTTCTCCTTGTAGTACAAACGGCAGTGGCAGTAGCCCTCGAAGTTCGGGTCGGCGATCTGGTCCTTGAACTCCTTGCACATACACCTGTTCTCCTCGGTGCGGGCCAGACGGCAGGGACAGTAGCCGCCGGTGCGTTTCAGGCCCTCGCGGATGGTTTTCACGATCTCGGGATCGTCATTGAGACGGACTTTCACAGAACAGCCTCCTTCCTCTCTGCGGTAAAAGGCCCGCGGCGCGGGCCTTTTATGTATTAACCGTGGGAATTGAACCAGTCCTCGCAGAACTTGGCAATGGACGGAACGATATCCTTGACAAAGCGCTTGGTGGTGTTGACGCACAGGTCGTAGGAGCCCTTATCGCCCCACTTGTTGTCGCTGTACATCTGGTGGTGCTGGGCACGGTTGCGGTCGATCTGCTTCATATGGGACTCGATCTCCCGGGGCGTCAGATGCTCACCCTGCGGGGCGCGGCGCTGGCAGCGCTCGATCTTGGAGTCCTTATCCGCATAGACAAAGATGTTCAGCGGGTCGTAGTCCTTGAGGATAACATCGGCGGCCCGGCCCACGATGACGCAGTCGCCTTGCTTGGCGAAGTTCTCGATGATCTGGCGCTGGGCCACTGCCACGCGGATGGGCTGCTCCATGATCTGGAAGGGCTGCATACCAAAGCGGTGCCCGATGGTCAGCGGATAGGCGGCTTCGATGCTCTTTTCGCCCACGTTGGCCACATAGTCCTCGTTGAAGCCGTTTTCCTTGGCGATCATCTCGATGATCTCGTGGTCGTAGCACGGAATGCCCAGGGCCTTGGCCAGACGCTTGCCCAGCTCACGGCCGCCGGAACCAAACTCACGGCTGATGGTAATGATCCTGCTCATAATGGAATACCTCCTCTTAATACTGATAGCAGCTGCCGCCCACGAACTCGCGGACGATGGAATTCAGCGGCACATAAGGCGTGTGCAAAGGCGGGACGCTCTCCACCACCTCTACCAGGTCGGTGAGGTCGTGCTCCTGCATATACTCCGGCGTCAGTTCCTGCCGGAAATTGGGGATGTTGGCCAGGCACTTGGCCAGGATACAGGGCTCATAGTCGTGGAAGGAGTCAATGTGAATGGCGGCGTTGCTCTTAAAGGGCCGGATATAGTTGACCTCGCCGGCGTTGACGCTCTCGGCACGCTCCACCGTCTCCCGCAGGGAGTGGCCCCGGGTGTTGTAGTCCCGGATGAGCCGGCGGGCCACGCGCAGCTGTTCGGGACGAACCACGCGGTCCTTATTGGTGAGGATACGGGTGCGGGGCGCCACATAGATGCCGGTGGCCGCGCCGCGGATCTTATCGAAAACCAGGGGGTTGAGCATATGGATCCCCTCGGCAATGACAATGCACTCCTTGTCGCCCTGCATGGGCTTATAGCCGCCGGTAGTGCCAGTCTTGAAATCGTACCAGGGAATATCCACCTGCTCGCCGTCCAGCAGGCGGCCGATGCAGCTGACCAGCAGGTCCACGTTGACGCAGTAAGGGGACTCCCAGTCGGTGGCCTCCGGCGGGCGCTGGTCCAGGGGTAGGAAAAAGTTGTCCATGCTCAGCAGGCAGACCTTGACGCCCAGATTTTCCAGGTAGTCGCGCAGGCGCATGGCGGTGGTGGTCTTGCCGCTGCCGGAGGGGCCGGTCAGTGCCACAATGCGGCGCTCGCGCCCGGCGGACAGGATAGCCGACGCGGCGGAGGACACCTTGTCGTGGAATACCTCCTCGCAGCGCAGGACGAACTGCGTCTCGTTGTTCATGGCCTGGTTAATGGTCTCCAGATCGATGATACGCATAAAGCCTCTCCTTTCAAGAGGGTGATAATACTTTATCCCGTATTATAGCACGGTATGGCCGCCGCGTCAAAGGGGCAAAGGCGTAAAAACGCCGCAAAATATACACGCCCCTTTCCCCCGGCCAGTGGCGCAATACTGCCAAAAAATGCAGCAAAATGCCGAAACTTTCATTGCAATTTGCCGGTATTTATGGTAATATGATGTTAGGAATTTAACAATACTGCACAAACCCGCGTACTTCTGTGGCATAGCCGCCATTTCGGTCAGAAATGACGGCGGCGGGTAACACGAAAGGACGTGAGACTTGTTGGAGCACTCCCCCAAGATCATCGCCGTCGCCGGTAAGGGCGGCGTGGGCAAGACCTCCATCTCCGCCGCCTTTGTGCGGCTGCTGACTGAAGCGTACCCCGACAAGCGTATTCTGGCCATCGACGCCGACCCGGCGGTGGGACTGTCCACCGCGCTGGGCGTTGAGGTGAAAGAGACGCTGGACGACATCCGCAAGAGCATCGTGGCCTCGGTGGAGGACGGTGCGCCCCGGGAGGCCATCGAGCTGCTGAGTGAGGCACGATACCGCATTTTCGACACCATGGTGGAGCAGCAGCGGTTCTCGTTTCTCGCCATCGGCCGGCCGGAGACGGCGGGCTGCTACTGCAAGGTGAACGCCTATCTGAAGGAGGTCATCAACCTGCTGGCCAACGACTTTGACTACGTGGTCATCGACGGTGAGGCCGGCATCGAGCAGATCAACCGCCGGGTGATGGAGAAGGTGACGCATCTGGTGCTCATCACCGATCCCAGCCGCAAGGGTACACAGGTCATCGACACCATCAAGCGGGTGGCCGACGAGCTGGTGATGTACGACCGCTGCGGCGCTATCGTCAATCGGGTCACGGACCCGGCGCTGATTCCCTATATCCATATCAACGGCACGGAGATACTGGCCACCATCGGCAGCGACCCACAGCACGCCGCCAATGATATCCAGGGTCTTAGTGTTTTTGATCTGCCGGAGGATGCCCCTGTCATCCGCGGCGCACGCGAAGCCCTGACCAAGCTGGAGATCTTATAATTGAAATACATTAGGAGAGAGGTGTAATTCTTGAGAGACCTGAAGCATCTGATCTACTTCGAGAGCCTGCTGGAGAATGCCGACAACGATCTGGTAAAGCAGGCACAGGCGGAGGGGAAGCTGGCCATCGGCTATACCTGCTACCATATGCCTGAGCCGCTGCTGAACCTGCCCGGCTGCTTCTCCGTCCGGCTCCGCGCCCCACGCACCGGTTCACTGGACATCGCTACCTACTATATGTCCAACTACACCTGTGAATATGCGCGCGCCCTGGTGGAGCGTGGCATGGAGGGCGGCTACCAGTTCCTGGACGCGCTGGCCGGCGTGGACGCCTGTTCCATGATGAACCGCGCCATGGAGCACTTTGAAATTCTGCAGATGAATGACAAGCCCAACTTCTTTGTCACCCACTGCGACATCCCCTACAAGATCACCGACTACACGCTGGACTCTTACGTCAAGCAGATGCGCCGCCGGGTGCTGGATCCCCTGACGGAAAAGTACGGCGTGGATACCTCAGATGCCGCTATCCGCCAGGCGGTGAAGGAGCACAACGAGGTCTGTTCCATCATCAGCGAGATCGGCGAGCTGCGCAAGGAGGAAAACCCGGTCATCACCGGCTATGAGTTCCACGTGCTGAACCTGGTGAGCTTTACCTGTCCCAAGTACCTGATCCTGCCTTACCTGCGAGAGACGCTGACGGAGCTGAAAAAGCGCAAGCCGGATCCCAAGCCCGCCTTCCGTGCCCGCGTGGCCATCGTGGGCAGCGAGATCGATGACCCTCAGCTGACGAAGCTTATCGAGGGCTGCGGCGCACTGGTAGTGTCCGACCGATACTGCTTCGGCTCCACTCCCGGGCGGGAGATCATTGAGCTGAAGGACGATGAGGACGCCCTGCCCCAGATCTGTATGCACATTATGAAGCACTCCGAGTGCGCCCGCTACATCGCCGATGAGAAGGTGCAGCAGCGCCGCGAGACGGCAGACCGCCTGGCACGGGAGTATCACGCTGACGGAATCATCTATGAGCAGATGAAATACTGCGACTACTGGGGCTTTGAGCGCGCGCTGGTGAGCCACATCATGCATGAGGAGTATGACTGGCCGGTGCTGAGCATCGACCGTCTGTACAACAACGGCAACTCCGGCCAGCTGCGGACCCGCGTGCAGGCCTTTGTGGAGTCGCTGGAGATCAAGAAGCTCCACAAGCAGAACGGAGGTGCCAACTGATGGCTGACAAGAAGAAATTTCCCAATCCCGAATTCTTCCGCGCCAAGACTGAGATGGACTGGAAGGCGCAGGCCGCCAACCTGAAGGAGTTTGGCTCCATCGCTCTCGATCTCATCAAGGAGACGGACTGGAAGGCCTTTGGCAGGAAACAGAAGGAGCATTTCCTTGACAATATGAACCGTGTAGCACGGGAGGCCAAGACCGTTGCCGCCATGACCTGCGCGGAGCGCAAGGACCTGCTGCTCAACGGCGAAAAGCATCTGGGTGCCCTGTACCGTAAGGGTGACATGGCCACTGTCCGCCGGGAGTGGCGCGGCGTGGAGAGCACCCTCGTCGACTTCTCCGGCTGGCTGAAGGTCTGGGGCATGCTGCTGGCCACCTTCTCCAAGGATCTGATACCCGCCCTGAACACCACGTTCTGGTATCGCTGGATGATCTCCTATATGTGCTGCGTGAGCTTCATGGATAAGAACACCATGGGTCAACGGGGCAACGCCCTGAAAATGAGCCACCTGATGACCTACGACATTTTCCGCTATGTGGCGGAAAATCTGGTGTTCCTGGCCAAGTGCGATAAGAAGAACGGCAACAGCTCCGAGCTGAACAAGAAGGTCGTTCTGTTCGATGAGATGACCATGGGCCAGATCATGGCCGGCTTCCCCGACCTGCTGGGTATCCCCTATCAGCTGATGCCGGTGTTCCTGGTGTCCGAGATCGACCAGCTCACCTGCGTGCCCTACATCGACGCCGTGGAGTCCTTCGGCCTGCCGGCGGACTGCTGCCCGGTGCCGTCCTCCGAGTGCGGCGCGCTTGTCATCGATGCCCTGCCCCACATGGGCAAGTGCTTTATCTCCTCCTCCATGCCCTGCGACGGCTCCACTATGGCCTCCAGCTATATGTCCCGCCGCTTCCCCGACCTGCCCGTGTTCCACCTGTGCTTCCCGGTTCGGTATGAGGACGAGGAGACGGTGCAGATGGGTGCCGAGGATATCCGGGCGTGCATCAAGTTCATTGAGGAGCAGACCGGCGCCAAGTGGAGTTGGGACGCCTATTTCTCCGCCATGAAGCGCTTTAACGAGGAGACGCGGTATGAGCTGGAAAAGTGGGAGGTCAACAAGACCGCCTATCCCCAGATCATCGGCCCCAGTTACGAGCTGTTCCGCAAGTGGAACTACGAAATGGACGGCGGTATCGACCCGCGCGTCACGAAGACCTGCCGCAAGGTCAACGACCTGCTGATGCAGTCCTACCAGCGCCGCGACGAGGCGTGGGTCGGCAAGATGCGCTACCGCGGCATCGTCTGGTCCTGCCCCGCCCACTACTACGCCAACTTCTCCAACTGGCTGGCCAACTGCTGGGGCATCAACATCCTGGTGGAGATGGAATCCCTGAACTTCACCAAGCCCCTGGAGACAGAGGACAAGGAGGAGGCACTGCGCGATCTGGCGCGGCTGTACGAGCGTATGGTCATGCGCCGTCACACCAACGGCGGCTACCAGAACGTGGTGGACGAGCTGTGGCGCCAGTGCGAGGCGTGGAACACCAACATCATCATCATGTACCAGAACGTGGCCTGCAAGAACATGGCCACCGTACAGGGCATCCTGGACGAGCAGGGCCGCGAGCGCGGCTATCACATGATCTGGATCGAGCATGACCTGATGGACCCCCGCACCGTCTCCCGCAAGACCATGCGCGACAAGGTCAACGAGTACATGCGCACGGTCATGCGCGCCGAGCCGATCGATCCCTCCCTCTGCGATTTCGACGACGAAAACTGCATGTAATATTCTCAACTACTACATATATAAAGGAGTTTACGACTATGAAATACTACGGCGGCTGTGATGTGGGTTCCACTTATACCAAGGCGGTCATTCTGGATGAGAACGGCAAGATCTGCGCGGATACCACCATCCGCAGCAAGATCAATTCCGAGGTCTCCGCCAAGCTGGCGATGGAGGAGGTTCTGAACAAGGTGGGCTTGAACTCCTCCGAGGAGCTGGGCTATCTGATCGGCACCGGCTACGGGCGCAACAAGGTCCCCTTCGCCGACGAGAATATCTCCGAGATCTCCTGTCACGCCATGGGCGTGCACGTCACCGATCCCAGCGTCAAGGCCATCATCGACATCGGCGGCCAGGACGTGAAGGGCATCTCCA
>OIYT01002684.1_pt1 | contig 10516 bp, 9 predicted proteins | sample 1588201 | NCBI WGS metagenome assembly OIYT01 (sample SAMN03283260) | human gut metagenome | biome: human-associated habitat; material: feces | host: Homo sapiens | place: USA | collected 2013
GGGGCGTTGCCCCAAACCCCACCAGAGGCGCTGCCTCTGGACTCCGCAAGGGGGAATTTCCCCCTTGACCCCTTTCGCGCGATTGAGTTGGTCGCTTTTCCCATACTCCTTCCGCGTGTTTATTCTTCTTTTGCCGCCTGCTCCATGTTTTTCCGCGCAGCGGAAAGCATCAGCTTCACGCGATTGAGCTGATTCACCTCACTCGCGCCGGGGTCAAAGTCCACCGCGCAGATATTCGCCTGCGGATACTTCTTTCTCAGCTGCTTGATAACCCCCTTGCCCACCACATGGTTCGGCAGGCACGCAAACGGCTGAATGCACACGATATTCGGCACGCCCGTCAGCAGCAGTTCCGCCATTTCGCCCGTCAGGAACCACCCCTCGCCGTACTGATTCCCCTGCGAAAGGAACGGGTCGGACAGCTCCGCAATCTGCTCAATATGCATCGGCGGTTCAAAGCGCTTGGACTTTTCCAGCGCCTTGAGTGCGGGTCGCCGCAGGGCGCGAATGCCCTTCACGCCCAGCACCGCGCTCGCCTCGCTTGTCCAGCCCTTGCCTAAATATTCGTGCTTGAACTTGCCGTTGTAGACGGAGTAGTTCATGAAGTCCATCAGGTCGGGCACAACGGCTTCCGCGCCCTCTTCCTCCAGCAGATCCACCAAGTGGTTGTTCGCCACGGGCATATACTTCACCAGAATTTCGCCGACGATGCCCACGCGCGGCTTCCTCATGTCCTCGTGAATCGGCAGATGGTCAAAGTCGTCCACTAACTGCTGGCAGATGTCGCCGTAGCGTCCCGTGCCGTTCACCAGATGGTCGATGATCTTCTGCGACCATGTTTCCGCCAGCCGGTTGGCGCTTCCCGCCTCGATTTCGTAGGGGCGCACCCGATACAGGCAGCGCATCAGCAAATCGCCGAAAACAATCGCTTGTGCCGCGCCGATGAGCATCGGCAGGGTGAAGTGGAAGCCCTCGTTCGTTTCCATGCCGTTGGCGTTAATGGAGATAACCGGGATATGCCCCAAACCGGCTTTCGCCAGCGCGCGGCGGATGAAACCGACGTAGTTGCTTGCGCGGCAGCAACCGCCCGTCTGCGTCATGGCAAGGGCAAGGCGATCGGTGTCGTACTTGCCGGACAGCACGGCTTCCATCATCTGCCCGACGGTGATGATGGACGGATAGCAGGCGTCGTTGTTGACGAATTTGAGGCCCGTATCAATCGCGGAGCGGGTATCGTTTTCCAGCATGACGATATGATACCCGTGCTTCTCCAGCACCGGCTGAAGCAGACGGAAATGAATCGGCGACATGTTCGGCGCAAGAATGGTGTAGCCCTTCTTCTGCATGTCGCGGGTATATTCCACGCGATGATACGTCGCAGGCACAGGATGCGCCACGATGCCGCGCTTTTCGCGCTGCGCCATCGCCGCCAGCACGGAACGCACGCGGATGCGCGCCGCGCCCAGCGAGTTCACCTCATCAATTTTGATGAGCGTATACAGCTTGCCGCAGCGTTCCAGAATTTCCGCCACCTGATCGGTCGTCACGGCGTCCAGCCCGCAGCCGAAGGAGTTGAGCTGAATCAGCTCCAAATCATCCCGCTGGCTGACAAACTGCGCCGCCACATACAGGCGGGAATGGTACACCCACTGGTCGCTCACGCGCAGGGGATGCTCACCGTGGAAGGAAGCGGGGATGCTGTCCTCAGTCAGCACCGCCAGCCCATAGGAGGCAATCAGCTCCGGCATTCCGTGGTTAATTTCCGGGTCAACGTGATACGGGCGACCCGCCAGCACGATGCCCTTCTTGTGGTTCTCCTCCATCCATTGCAGTGCCTTCAAGCCTTCTGCGCGCACGTCGGTCTTGGCACACTGCTGCTCGTCCCAGCCCGCGTGAACCGCGTCGCGAACCTCCTGCTCCGGGATATTGAAGGTCTTGCGGAAAAAGCGCACAAGCGTGTCCGCCGCCGTTTTTTCGCTGGTCAGCGCGAGGAACGGCTTGAGCATCCGCACGCGCCCCTCGGTCACATCCTCGACGTTGTTGGCGATGTTCTCCGGATTTGCCACAACCATCGGACAGTTAAAGTGATTCTGGGTCTTCATATCCTCCTGCCGCTCGTAGAACACGCTCGGATAGAAGATTGTCCCGACGCCCTGATCAATCAGCCACTGCACATGCCCATGCGCCATTTTCGCCGGATAGCACTCGCTTTCCGACGGGATGGACTCCATGCCCTTTTCGTAGATTGCGCGGCTGGACGCGGGGGACAGCACCACCCGGAAGCCCAGCTTCGTCAGCAGCGTCATCCAGAACGGGAAGTTCTCATACATGTTCAGCACGCGGGGAATGCCCAGTTCGCCGCGCGTGGCTTGTTCGGCGGTCAGCGGCTGATAGTCGAACATGCGCTTGAGCTTGTACGCCATCACGTTCGGGCCTTTTTCGCCCGTTGCGGTCTTGCCCAGCCCTTTTTCGCAGCGGTTGCCCGTGATGTGCCGCCGTCCGCCGGGGAAGAGGCTGACCGTCAGCATACAGTGGTTCGTGCAGCCCTGACAGCGCGCCGTCCGCGTCTGCCACTGCAAGCCCAGAATGTCCTGAATCGGCAGGGTAGAGGAGGGCGTATCGCGGCCCGACGCCCGGTCACGCGCAATCAGCGCCGCACCGAACGCGCCCATCATGCCGGAAATATCCGGGCAGACGGCTTCCACGCCCGCAAGCTGCTCAAACGCGCGCAGCACCGCCTTGTTGTGGAACGTGCCGCCCTGCACGACGATATGCTGCCCCAGTTCCTTCGGATCAGCGAGCTTGATGACCTTGAACAGCGCGTTCTTAATGACCGAACACGCCAGACCCGCACTGATGTCCTGTATCGTCGCGCCCTGCTTCTGCGCCTGCTTGACGTTGGAGTTCATGAACACAGTGCAGCGCGTTCCCAAATCAACCGGGGCGGGCGCGAAGAGGGCTTCTGCCGCGAATCCTTCCGCCGTGTAGCCCATCGAGTTTGCGAAGTTCTCCAAGAAGCTGCCGCAGCCAGACGAACACGCTTCATTCAGCAGAATCGTGTCCACCGAGCCGTTTTTCAGCTTGATGCACTTCATGTCCTGCCCGCCGATATCCAGCACACAGTCCACTTTCGGGTCAAAGAACGCCGCCGCGGTGCAGTGCGCAATCGTCTCCACCTCGCCGTCATCAAGCCGGAACGCTGATTTCAGCAGGCTTTCGCCGTAGCCGGTAGAGCAGGAGCGCGCAATCACCGCCGTGTCGGGCATCTTCTCCATCAGCTCGCGCATCGCCGTGCGCGCCGTCTCAATCGGACTGCCGGAATTGCCCGCATAATAGCTGTACAGCAATTCACCCTTTTCGCCGATCAGCGCGACTTTCGTCGTCGTCGAACCCGCGTCAATGCCCAGATAGCACTTGCCGGAATACGTTTCCAAATCGCCGCGCTGCACCTTCGCCTGTGCGTGGCGGCGGTTGAACGCCGCATATTCCTCCTGATTGCGGAACAGCGGCGGCAGGTGCTTCAAGCCGAAGGTCAGCATCACGCCGTGCTCAAGGCGTTCGAGCAGGCTGTCCATCGGCACAGCTTCGTCCTCGCCGCCCGAAAGCGCCGCCATCGCCGCGCCCGTCGCCGCAAAGAGGTGCGAATTTTCCGGCACAATCGCGGTTTCCTCTGTCAGGTGCAGGGTGCGGACAAACGCCTGCCGCAGTTCGGACAGGAAGTGCAGCGGCCCGCCCAAGAACGCCACATGCCCGCGAATCGGTTTGCCGCACGCCAGCCCGGAAATCGTCTGGTTCACAACCGCCTGAAAAATCGACGCCGCCAGATCCTCACGCGCCGCGCCCTCGTTAATCAGCGGCTGAATGTCGCTCTTGGCAAACACGCCGCAGCGCGCCGCAATGGGATACAGCTCATGATAGTGCTTTGCCAGTTCGTTCAAGCCGGGCGCATCGGTTTTCAGCAGCGCCGCCATCTGGTCGATAAAAGACCCCGTGCCGCCCGCGCACACGCCGTTCATGCGCTCTTCCAATCCGCCGGTGAAATAGATAATCTTCGCGTCCTCGCCGCCCAATTCGATGGCGACGTCGGTCTGCGGCGCGGCCTTCTGCAGCGCTTCCGCCACCGCAACGACCTCCTGTACGAACCCGACGCGCAGCGCTTCCGCCAGCGAAATTGCGCCCGATCCGGTCATGCGCACCTTCACGCGGCACGCGCCGAGTTTCTTCCGCGCTTCCCGCATCATCTCCGCCAGTGTCTCCTGCGTGTGTGCGCAGTGGCGGCGATATTCGCCCCAGACCATTTCTCCCGCTTCGTTCAGCAGCACCAGCTTGACGGTGGTAGAACCGATGTCAATGCCCGCATAATAATAGGTGTTTGTTTCCATTTCAGTACCTCGTCCGTCGGGCTTTCCGCTGCCACCACCAGCGAAAACGCCCGGAAAATGATTGGTTTTTCGTTCTGCACACTCTGCCGTTTTTCCCACAGCGAGGTGCAGTCCGAATCGTTTTAATTCGCCATCAACCGCGAAAAATCCTCTTGCTTTTGCAGGAGTTATTATGTAGAGGAAGGTTTACCCCTCCTCGTCATGAGTCGCGGGAAATACAGTAAATTCAAGCAGTTATGGCTTGAAGGGAAACCTTCAAGTACATAGCTGCTTTTTTTGTTGCAGCAGAAAGCGAGGATACCCCATGAAACTGACCTATCGCCGCTGCGGAGACTACTACCTGCCCAACATCGGCGTCCCTGCCGAGGACATGCGCCCGCTTGGCAAGTATGGCAGAATGCGCATGCGCTATCTCCGGGAGCATCGTTCCCTCCTGTTCAATCAGCTCCTGCTGTCCGGTAAGCTCATGAAGCATCTGTACAACATTGACGATGCCTGCCAGGAACGCCTGGATCTGCTGATTCCTCAGATGAAAGCAGCCGAAGGCGTTACCGAGGCGTTGAAAGCCGCTGACCAGATGGAATGGGTACGCCGCATGAACAGCATCCACAACCGGATCGAAGAAATGCTGTTCAACGAGTTGATCTACGACTGAGAAATTGTGCCACATAGCAAACAAGCACGAGCTACACGCCCGTGCCCGTCTCCCCAAATCAGATGGAGGTACTTATGAAGAAACTGTTCAAGCTGCCCCTTCGGATAGCCACTCTGCCTCTCATTGCGATACTGCTGGTGTTCCAGATGATTTCATCCATAATTGTTGGATTGACCTCCATCGCAACCAACCTGCTTGCAACGGTATTCCTCATCGGTTCCGTTGCAGGGTGGATCGCCAACGCTCCCAGCGGCCTGATCTTCCAGACTGCGGGAATTGGCATCTTTTTCGCCGTTGCTCCGCACATCGCCGGATGGCTATTGGAAAAGGTAACAGACCTCACACTCGTTCTTCTGGACTTCCTACTGGCCTGATGCATCAGGTCTTCTTGCTCGCTTTGTTCCTACACTCAGCAGAACAGAACCGTGAATCTGCCCGCGGAGCATAGAACGCCATGCGGCAATGCTCGCACAAACTCATAGGATTCTTCGCGTCGGTCAGTTTGACAGAGAACATGAACTTCACGGTTAGCATCAGTGAATGGAAATCCCACACGATGACCGGGTGCTCCCGCAGCGCCAGGTGATAGGTAGGCGCATTGCCCTCAAAACATGCAAGGCTCTTGCGGTACAAGTTCAGCCCATTCTCGTCCAGGATGTCCCGGTCTTCGTAATACAGGTATGTTGACATAAAGGTGAACGCCCAGTCGAGGAACACTTCCTTTAACCACTCATAGGGTTCGCCGTAGCTGCGCATGAAGGAGATTGCCTTGGCGCGTGGATCGTCACTAAAGGTTAGAGACAGCGCCGCTTCATCCCGGTCACTGCCGGACACATTCCAAACAGATTCAACACCTCGTTTGCGGAAGTCCGGCAGTTTGAATGGAAAGAAGAACTTCATGTAGGTCAGTGTGTCCATGGTTTCCTGCCGAATGAACTGGTTTTTCGGAAGATAGACCTTTTCGTACTCCACGAAATTGGGCGTGGTGGGAAAGGCGGTCATCATGCCCAGTAGACCGTAGTTGCAGACGAAGGTGTGGATAGCGGCTTTAATCTTCTTTTCAGGCGACTTGTGAATCACCAGCAGGCCGATGTTAACGGCATCCAGCACCATCTGGTCAGCAAGCGGCATGGTGTTGTAGACAGAGGCCTTGGCATCAGCCGTGGGCAGAAGGTACTCCTTCCCATCTGCTGCCTTTCTCCACTCATAAGAGGCATACTTTGCCCAGTACGCACTGGTATGTTCAAACAGGTTCGTCATCGGAAGAATGCCTCCTTTTCGGTGGAGTGTAGTCACGCAGGAAGTCCTGCTCCAGGTGGATCAGCTCGTCGCCGGTTTCCTGTAAAGCAATGAGTGCTGTATGCAGCTTCCGATGGATGCGCCTTCGGACGGTATCGCGCACCTTACGAATGTTGCGCTCCGTCTGGCCACGCAGTTCCGCGAGCTTCTGTGTCGTGTACAGCCTGATGCCCAGGAAGAACAGGATTTCCTTGTGGTCGAGCTTCAGGTTCATGACGATCTCCCGCAGATGTGACCGCTCGGTCAGATCGTGCATGGCGAAAAGGCACGTGTTGAGATAATCGTCAAACTCGCCCTGGCAGATCTGCCGGAAGGTCGGCTGGCTCATGCTGTGAGGCAGGATATGACCACCTGGAATCGCACCACTCTCCAGCGGTACATCACCACGCAGGGTTTCATAACGGCGTTCCCGGCGCATCCGGGTTTCTTCTTCACGGTCGTACCAGTCAACCAGTTCCTGAAACTCGGACATAGTTCGGGCAGACAGTTCCAGTCGGCGAAGCGCTTCTTCACGGACGCTCTGGGCTATGCGCTTTCTTAGTTCAGCAGAGGATCTTACTTTGTCCGCATTGCGCCTGCGTTTGTCTGGCTTGGAGGATGGCAGTGATTCTTCTGGTTCATCATCCGCTGACCAGTCCTCGGAGTCATCATCAACGATTCTATCATCAGGTATGTTGTTCCATGGCAACTCTTCCTCTGGAATCTCATTGCCGTCCTCATCGTACAGGGGCATGGTGAGCATAGCGGGTTCGATGGCAGAATCATCATCCGCCATATCGTACCAATCATCTTCTGGAATCATCTGCTCACCCCCTTCAAAGCCCATTATACAAGAAAATTTGTCTGATCTCAAATTTTCTTTCAGGAAATTTCCAAAACAGTTCCAAAACGACGCCGGTTTTGTCCTACTTATAGAGGGAATCACCAGAAATATCAGGCTTCCACAGGAAAGGAGAATCCATTGACCCAGAAAAACGAACCCCTTATCACGGCGCTCTATGAGCGTCTGAGCCGCGACGATGACCTGCAGGGCGATTCCAACTCCATCGTGAATCATGATTTAAGATGTAAAGGGTGGTTTCACCGCCTAATACATATAGCTGCGGCTCGTTTGTGGTAAAAGGAACAGCAGTTATAGGAAAGGAGCAGAAATATCGTTTCCGTATACTTTCGATAAGAGAAAGGAGCTGCTGTTTTGAAATCCACGTTTGAAGAAATGGGCGGAACATACCGCCGTGTAGGCGACTACTACCTGCCCAACATTGCCGTGCCAGAGGATCATTACACCATCGGCAAGTATGGACGGATGCATCACCGTTACCTGAAGGAACACCGGGAAATCCTTTACAACATCCTCGTGCTGAACGGTACGCTGTTCCGGCACCTGCATGAGATCGACACCGCCGCCAATGAGCGCATGGAGCTTCTGATCCGCCAGATGGCGGAGCGGCAGGGTGTCAACGAGGAACTGAAGCACCGCGACCAGATGGGCCGGGTGCGGGCTATGAACACTTCGGCCATCCCCCGGCACAAGGCCGGGTGCTGGCTTCGCGCCGCTATTGCAAGCAATAGCAACGCTCGTCAGGCTTTGCCTGACCTCCTGCTTCACGCCTGCGCGGAGGAGATTGTCCTGGCAGAGGTGGTCTACACATGAACAAGGACACCATTCATGACCTGCAAATGCTCGTCTGGAATAGCAGCAACGCCTTCGCTGACATGCGGCTGCTGGTGGAAGGTGCGATCACGCTGTACGAGGACGACGCTGAGTCGATCTGCAGCCTGACGCTGGATCAGACGGACAAACATGCAGCCATTGCCTACGATACCATCGGCACGGCTCTGTATGACCTGCGAGAGAAGATCAGGAGTATGCAGCTGGAGTATATGACATTCTCTGCTGCACCGCCTAACCCGCCCGCTGAAACTGCATAAGTTCTTTCCATGCAGCGCCCGACAAATCATCGGGCGCTGCATATGCTATACAATGAATTTCAACTTTACTTTTGTGCTAATGTCGCATATAATATTAGCGTGAACGGAGGTGTTCTTATGGAAGAACGCTTATCAGCAATCGCCGCATCGCAGGGCGGCGTCATCAGGACAGCAGATGCAGTATCTGCCGGAGTATCAAAACCCGAATTGGCTACTTATGTTCAGAAACACGGTTTTGAGCGAATCTCCCACGGTATCTATCTTTCTCCGTCCGCATGGCCGGATGAGATGTTCCTGCTTCAGCTGCGCTGTCCCAATACCGTATTCTCCCACGAAACAGCGCTGTACCTGCTGGATATGACAGATCAGGAGCCTTTGCAATTAACTGTCACTGCAAGGACGGGATATAATCCGTCTCATTTGTCAGCAGAAGGCATCAAAACCTATACGATCAAAAAAGAGCTGTATCCCATTGGTATGACACAGCGTAAAACGACGTTCGGACACGAAGTCAATGTCTACAATGCAGAAAGAACGATCTGCGATCTGGCACGAAGCAGGAGCCAGCTCGATCCCCGTTGTATGCAGGAAGCACTCAAACGCTATATGTCATGCAGCACACGCAATATTCCGCTTCTGCTGGAATATGCAGAGTCATTCCACGTAAAGAATTACTTAAAACCATATTTGGAGGCATTATTACCTTGATTCATACAGCAAAACAGATGAAAGACCTGATCCGCAACCAGTCAAAGAAAACAGGCATTCCTGCACAGGTGCTTCTGCGGAAATTTATGATGGAACGCTTCATGGAACGTGTATCCCAGTCGGCATACAGAGACAATTTCATTCTGAAGGGCGGACTGCTCGTTTCGGCCTTCGTCGGTTCAGAGCTTCGCTCGACCATGGACATTGATACAACGATCAAAGGATTGAACGTTACGGCTGACCACATCCGGCAGGTTGTTTCTGACATCAGCGAGGTGCAGCTTGGAGACAACGTAACCTTCCAGATCAACGACATTGCACCCATTATGGATGAGGCCGATTATCAGGGGCTTCGACTGAGCATGAGCGCCATGCTGGACGAGTCGGTCATCCCGATGAAGATCGACATTTCCACCGGCGATGCGATCACTCCCGCAGAGATTCGTTATGAATATCCGCTGATGTTTGAGAATCGCAGCATCCTGATCATGGCATATCCGATTGAAACGGTGCTTGCAGAGAAGATCGAAACCATCATCTCCCGCTCTACCGCGAATACCCGAATGCGCGATTTCTACGACATCTACATTCTGACAAAGACTCAGGCGGTTGATACGGCAATCCTCCGGCAGGCGCTTGCGGCAACAGCAAGGAAGCGTGGCTCCATCAATCTCCTGGACAGCGCCGAAAGCACCCTGTTTGCAATCTCACATGATGCAGACATGCAAAAGAACTGGCAGCAGTACGCAAAGAAGAATCTCTATGTGGGCTCTGTCTCATGGGAAGATGTTCTCATTGAAGTACGTCGGCTGTGTATCCGTAGCGGGCTTGTGCAGGAAAGGCAATCCATCCGCGAACAATTGAAAGCAGCAGTTTCCCGTAAGCCAGCAGCACCTCAGCGACAGAAGGCACATGAGGAGCTGGAGCTATAAGTAATATGCCGCTTTCGTTTACGCGATGGTATTTCATGCAAACATCGCCTGGGCAGCAGCACCGGGCGATGCTTTTTTAGAATTATTTCCACCACATCAGAAAAACAGTTCCGTTTTTGCCGGTTATTTGTCCTATTGGTGAAGGGACAAACGATATGGACACATTTGTGTGCAATGGCCTGTAGAAAAAGAAATTCGAAAAATTTCAATCATTGGAAAAAATCAAGCATTCTCGTGCCCATATATTATGGAGGGGTAAATAGATGCAGTCAAAGGATTTGCCCGCCCCGCCATAGCACCTATCAAAAATCATTCACAGCATTGCAGTCACGCTTCCGGCGTGGCTGTTTTGTATTGCCGGAAAGGAGATCACCATGCCAAGAGCACCAAATCAGTAACCCACCACCATTCCCGACACAAGACAGTACCTGACGACCAACAAAACCATGAAATGAGGAATGCAACGAAGATGAACCACATGCGTGCACGGACACTGCGTCATGAATTCCAGAAAGAGAGCAATCATTGGAATCCCGCAACGACTTGTACACCTCCCAGCGCATCGGGAACACCCTGTTCAAGGTCAGGCTGAAGTTCGCCCCCGATGC
>OIYT01002692.1_pt1 | contig 10496 bp, 5 predicted proteins | sample 1588201 | NCBI WGS metagenome assembly OIYT01 (sample SAMN03283260) | human gut metagenome | biome: human-associated habitat; material: feces | host: Homo sapiens | place: USA | collected 2013
GAAAGCGCCGCGTGCCGGCTCACGTATTCTGCTGGAACGAATCAAGCCGGTCTGGAATCGTATGGGATTCCTCAGCAAAGTGACCGCGCGCAACATTTTCCGCTTCAAGTCGCGCCTTATCATGACGGTCGGCGGGGTGGCCGGCTGCACCGCGCTCATCGTCTGCGGCCTAGCCATCAATGACACCGTGGCCGACCTTGGTATCAAGCAATATCGTGACGTTTACCAATACGATCTTATGGTGGTTTCTGGCGATTCGGACGCGGACGAAATGCGCGCCAAAGTCGCGTCGGACGGTCGTACCACGTCCACGATGAACGTGCGTATCGAATCGGGTGATATGGCTGTTGGGAAGAGCGATTCTGGCAGCGGCGACAGCAGTGGCAGTGTCGGCAGTGAAAGTATTCAGCTGGTTACAGTGCCGGAAAAGCGATTGTCCGACCTGGGCAAAATGGTCACGTTGCAGCCGGTGCATTCCGGAATATTGGGCACGTCCAGTATCGGCGGGAAAGGCTCGCTGAAGCTGGACGACGATGGTGTGATAGTGGCGCAGTCGGCGGCAAGCTCGCTTGGCATCGCCACCGGAAGCAAAGTGCGATTGACCAACGGCGACGGCGTGCAGGCCACTGCGAAAGTGAGCGCGGTGAATCGCAATCTTATCGGATCGGACGTGTACATCAGCGAAACCTACTATGCCAAGCTGTTCGGCAAATCCTTCGTATCCAACGTGTCCGTTTCTGGTGAATCGGACAAACAAGGCACTGAGAACGCCTCTCAACTGTCCATTTCTCCCGAATCGGACAAACAAGCGGGTAAAACCGGGGTCCAAATGTCCGTTTCCGCAGAATCGGACGTGCAAAGTACGAAATCGCTGACCTGGAATGCCATGTATGCCAAACTTTCCGGCTCTGACCAATCGCAAACCGACTATGCTCAATCGCTCGAAAAGGACAGCTCGGTGGTGAAAGCCGTAAGCAGCGCGCACATGGCCGACAGTTTCAAGTTCGATCTTATGGGCGCGGTCGTGGCGCTGATTGTGGCGCTCGCCGGAGGTTTGGCGCTTGTGGTGCTGTTCACTCTCGCCAATACGAATGTGTCGGAACGCGTGCGCGAGATGGCTACACTCAAGGTGCTCGGCTTTTTCGACCGTGAAGTGCACCATTACGTGAATCGCGAGATGATGATCCTCACCGTCATGGGCGTGGTGCTGGGATTGCCGCTCGGCCGGTTCGTTGGCGGGTTGCTGACCATGGCGCTCAACATGCCGTCGCTCTATTTCGAGGTGGAGGTCAAGCCGCTGAGTTACGTGATCGCAGTCGTGGCGACCATGATGTTCGCGCTGCTTGTGCAACTGTTTGTCAACCCCGTCCTCGACCGTATCGACCCCATCAGCTCGCTCAAGTCTGTGGAATGACGACTGTCCGATTCACCAGAAGCGGACAGTTAGAGTTATCGGAAAGGCTCGAATTCGCGTCTCAGTTCTTCGGATAACGGTAGTTGTGTGGCAGTTGCGTGGTGAGCTGCGGGTCCAGGCCGAGTTCCTTCAGCTGCCGGTCGATTTCGCGGCGCGCACGTTTTACAAGTTCGGCTCGATGCTCATCGCCATGTCCGGCGTTGTCATGTGCCACATCGCCATGTCCCATTGTTCCCATCGCTTCCAGTGCGTCCAACGTTTCCGCCAAACGCTTGAGCCGGTCCTGATGGTGCAGCAGCGCACGTACCTGCGCATGTTCGCGTACGATCGTCCGCCAATCGGATGGCGTGTGCGCAATCTCCCGAACCGCGGTGACCGGATGTACGTCGGCCACCTGATATGTGATCGAGCCAAGGAGTGGCATCAGGAACACTGTAATCGCGCCGGCTGCGACCAGTGTTGACGCGGTGTCGCTTTGCATGGTGCCGACCTTCACCGCCAGTGACGTGACGGCGACGATGATCGGTAGCGCGGTCGTGCAATACAGCGCTACGGTGACGCGGTGATGCGATGACAGCGGATTCTCGCGTTTGTCGAGCGATAGCGCAACGTATACGGGCACCGCGCGAATCAGCATGAGCATTACGATGAACGCGACGAGCAGCGCGGGCCGGCCTGCCACGGCGCGCACGTTGATCGCGGCGCCTGACACCACGAAGAACACAGGAATAAGGAAGCCATAGCCGACGCCTTCCAGTTTCATTTCCAGCGACTTGCTGCCGTCGGGGATGATGTAGCGCAGGATGAAGCCTGCGGCGAACGCGCCGAGCACCGCGTCAAGTTCGAACAGTGCAGAAATGGTGACAAGGAAGATGAGCAGGAATGTGGTCAGTCGCATGAGCGTTTGCGATGACGTGTTCGCATTTTCCGTGAGGAAACGGTACAGGCGATGGCCGGTTTTCAGTGCTTTCGTGGGTAGCATTGCGCACAGTAGGCAGATGGCAAGGAATGCGCCGAGCACGAGCATGGTCTGCCAGCCGGTTCGGGTGGATAGCAGGATGGCCATGGCAAAGATTGGGCCAAGTTCGCCCCACGTGCCGTACGAGATGATGGCGTCGCCGATGGGGGTGCCTTCGAGGTTGCGTTCCTTGAGAATCGGCATGAGCGTGCCGAGAGCGGTGGTGGTAAGCGCGATTACCGTGGCGATGCCGTCGATGCCCTGCTTTGCGAAGAACGGAAGAAGGGTCACGACGAGTCCGGCGAGCCCCAAGGTGATGATCCATGTGACAAGGCCGACTTTGCCTTGATGTCCGGCGAGTCGTTTCGGGTCGATTTCATAGCCGGCGAGCAGGAATAGGAACGCCATGCCGAGCTCGCTCAAGAGTTTCACGGCGTCGTTCACTCCGATTATGCCCAGTCCGTACGGGCCGAGCGTGGCTCCGGCGGCGAGCAGCAGTACGGTTTGTGGAATGAATCTTCCCGGAATCAGCTGCGCCACAATCGGGCTGACGGCCGCCACCGCCATGATGATAGTCAATGAAACGAGCTCTTGCGTCATGTTTCTAGCCTAGTGAGTCTGCATGACGGTGTGTAGAGGCGTAGCGGCCCCATGATGTGCTAAAGGGTGCGCTGGGGGTGAGGTTAAGATTGTTTAAATTTTATGGGGGGGGGGGCTATGAGCCTTTCTGTCTGCGAAAAATGGCGGAACTGTTTTGTTTGTAAGATAGGACTCCTTTTTTATTGGAGGGAATAGGATTTTTTATTCGAGGGTTTTAACGAGGGTGCCAATGGGGAAAGCTCCGATATGATTCTGAACCAAGCTGTTCAGGCAGTAGCAGTATAAGGGGCAGAAAAAATGATTGATGGCAAATTTACCGCAAAGGAGCGTGCGTATCTGTCCAGCCTGCCGGCGGTCAAAAGCGTGAGTGCGTCGCATATCCGCTATTCAGACTGTTTCCGGGTGGAAGTGATGTGCCGTTATAACGCCGGCGAATCACCCTCAGCCATTTTCCGTGAAGCGGGGCTTGATCCGAAGCTGATCGGCTACAAGCGTGTGGAGCGGTGCATCGCGCGCTGGAAGCAGCAGGAACGTGATGAGCGTCGAAAGAGGAAAGGGGCTATGAATCATTATCTGCAGGATGTCGAAGACGATTTATCGATCGCCGAACTGCAAGGGGCTACGCACGAAGGGGAGACGAATGATCTGACTGAAGCCGACGAATCGCAGGATATGGCGGCAAAGCTTGCGCAGGCGCAACTGACCATCAACAAATGCGATCTGCTCATCGCCAAACAGGCGTTGCGTATCGATGAGCTGGAACGCGTGCTGCGGAAGTTCATCCAGTGACGGACATGCGGCAACAGCAGGCGGAGCGCTATCGGGAACCGTCTTTCGAAGAGGCGGTCGACATTGCCGATGAGGTGCGGCAGTGGCGCAGGGATCGCAGGAAAGTCATTGCCATGCGGGTGGTTGCGGCGCTGTTGATCATTCTTGCGATAGGCATCGGCGGGTTTCCTACGTTTCTGCAGTATCAGTCGGCGCGGGAGCTACGGAATACGTCGAACCGGTCCGCGCAGGCGGTTGCCGGCTGGCCTTACCCCCAGGCCGATGAGGCGTTTGCCGCGGCCAAGGCATATAACAGGCGGCTTGCGGCTTCGGGGCAGCCGATTCTCGGCGAGGCTCAAGACCCGTTCTCCCAAGTGCAGGGCAGCTCGCAGTCCAGTGAATCTGGTGCTGCGGAATCAAATAGCGCCAGCGCCAAAGATAAGGAATATCAAAGTTTGCTCGATTCGGGCAGTGGCGTGATGGGCACCATCCGCATTCCGAAGATTTCCGTACGTCTGCCGATCTACCATGGCACGTCGCAGTCGGCGCTCGCATCCGGAGCCGGACATCTGTATGGCAGCAGCCTGCCGGTGGGCGGACGGAGCACACATGCGGTGATCACCGGCCACCGTGGGCTGGTCGAGGCGATGATGTTCACGCGCTTGGATGAGATGCGCGTCGGCGACTACTTCTACATCGAAGTGATGGGCCGTACGCTCGGCTACAAGGTGGATCGCATTTCGGTGATCGAACCGAATGACACTTCGAAGTTGAAGATCGTGCCCGGTGAGGACCGGGTGACGTTGATGACCTGCACGCCGTACGGGGTGAACACCCACCGGTTGCTGGTTTCGGCGGTGCGTTCCGCGATTCCTGGAGTGGTTCCCGAGGAACGGAATGCGGCAAAGGACGCGCGGACGATTGCGATTGCGGCCGCGGTGACCACATTGTTGCTTGGTCTGTTGCTGGTTTGGCTGCGCAGACGGCCGTGGCATATTCGCAGACATGCGGCGTGGTGGCCGAAACGTGGCTAGTCGTTGCGGTGGCATGCTGTGTCGGCGTCCGTGCTGTTTGCGGTCGTATGAATAATATTGCTTCGTCGGGCGTCGGACTTATGTGAATTTCGGGTAGTGCAGATAGCTGGAAACGTTGCTATCACTTGGTTTCGAGGCTATTTCATACCCCGAATCTCCCGCGTTTAGGGTGTATGTATCCATTCCCCTTTTCTTTTACTGTTCAAGATTGGAACGCTGGAAGTGTATCCGCGGCGGCTGGATGCGTGACTGGTGATGAAGATGTGAATCGTGCACATGCGCACGGTGTGTAAGGGGAGGTAGCAGATGAGGCATGCGCGAATACAACAGGCAAAGCCCGAGAGGAGCTTTGCTGAACGAATAGTCGCTGTCATCGTTGCGATCGCCATGCTCGGCGGCATGGGCTACGCCACCACTTCCGCCGCTCTTGCGGAAGATACGCCGGCCACTGTGGAAACCACCACGGATCAAAGCGCGACTACTGCTAACGAGTCGACTGATGGCAAGAATGCTGCGGACGGCACGGATGCAGATAATGCGGGCGATACTGCCACCGGTACCGCAGACACTGAATCCGATACCAACACTGGTGCGGATGCCGACGTGAACACGGCGAATGCGGCAAATGCCGGAGATGCTGCATCTTCGGATGCGAACTCGCAGACTGATACCACCACTGCACAGTCCAATCCGCAAACTGTCAACGCCGAGCAAAATAGCCCTTCTGTAGTGGCGGATGATACTGGTTCCGACTGTATTTACGCTGGAACGAATGCTTTGCAGCGCGTGTGCTGGCTTGATATGTCCAAGTTCGACTCAGAGACCGCAAAAGCCGGCCAAAAAATGACCGTGAATCTCGGCGGCGGCCTGACCATGTCATTTACCGCGCATTATTCCGGCGAGCGTACGGTCGTCGCCAGTAAAGTGCCAACATGGGATAATCGTGCAGCGCACCCAGGTGAAGCTGGACATCACGCAATCTTCGGTGTTGAGGGATATTCTGATTTCCCAAGCGGAAGCAAGCCCGCGCTGTATCAAAACAATGGATATGGGAACGGTTCGAAGATACAGCTTTCAGATATCACCATTGCTAAAGACCGTCAGAAAGTAGATAATCTGCAGTATTCGTTCGTTATGGCGGATGCGGAAAGCACTAACAAAGACGAGCAAATGGTGTACACCTCCAGTTCCGCGATTACGAAACTGGGATCTTATCCAACAAGCGATAGCAATTACCGTTTCTGTAGGCCAAAATCTTCGAATGATGGTACAACTATGACTTGCACGGGTGAGTATGGGGACGGTGTGCCTCAAGGCATTCGTCTGTATACAACGTCCGCTCCAGCTTGGGTTTCCATTGAGATGAAGAACAGTGGTCCTGGCTCTAGGCAGGGTGCGGCGTTCGGCGTTATTTTCTCGCAGGCTGTTGCGAAGATCACCGTCAATGGTTTGGCAAGTGGTGATGCGAACACAACATTTAAGGCTGGTGTTTCGAATGATGAAACCGAAAGTCTTGAATCGGATTCGATCTCGTCGCATACTACGGCAGAGAGCGGTACCTTACCGATTCTCGCTAGCGCAGATGTATCGAAAACAGTTCGCTTCTACTTGGAAGGTAATCCAGGTAACTGGTCTAAGTATGACGTGACATTCGAAGGTACTGACAATGGCACGGTTGTTCCCGATCTTGATATCAAGACAGATGGAAACGATTTGCATTACGTTGACATGACTGTTGCGGCCGATCATACGGTGCAAGGTTACTTTACGGTGACTGCCAAGCCTGATCCGCTTGGAGTGCCGGAACATCATAAGACCATCGCCAAGAAGAAGGGTGACAACGATACGTACACGTTGAACCTCAACGTGACGGGCAAGCGATCCAGCACCTCGCAAACCGTCTCCCAGCCAGTCGACATCGCACTAGTGCTCGATAACAGCGGCTCGATGAACTACTGCATGAATGATCATCAGCCCTCCTTCTTCGACCCGTGCAGAGGCGATAATGTTGTTCGCTCTACAGCGCTGAAGGCGGCAGTGACCACTTTCTTAGATGGCGTTGATACGCAGAATAAGACAATCGCAAACGCTGATAACAAAGTACAGGTTTCGTTGGTGAGCTTTGCTAATTCTGCATCTACGCTAAGCGAACTTACATCTGACGTACCGACACTGAAAGCTGAGGTCAAAAACTTAGAGCCCCAGGGTGCCACTAATACTGCGGATGGTTTCAGCAAAGCTAAGTCCACCTTGGATAAGGACCCGCGAACTAATGCAATCAAGTATGTAGTGTTCTTTACCGATGGTGTGCCGACTAAGAGTAGTGCATTCGACAATACTGTTGCGAACAATACATTGGAGACCGCTAAGCAACTGAAAGGTGCGAATGTTGGTGTGTACAGCGTAGGTATCTTCTCTGGTGCTAAAACGAGCGTAACTTCGTGCAATTGGCAGTCAGATAAGACACGCAAAGCCAATGTGTTTATGAATGCGGTGTCCAGCAATTATCCGAATTATGGAAGTATTGCTTGGGATAATTCGTTTGGTGTAACGCTTAGTGGCGGCTCGGACAAGGGCTACTACAAGACCGCCAGTACGGCTTCTGAACTGTCGAAGGTTTTCAAAGACATTCAGCAAACCATTACGACCACCAACGGATATACCGGCGTGACCATTCAGGATACGCTGTCGGAATATGCAGAATTTGCTGATGCCAATCCTGCAGAAACCGCACAAGTGGTTACCAATGGTGGCACTAACGTAACTACGCAATGGAATATCAATGTGAAGGATAAGACGATTACCGCATCGCCGAAGAGCCCGAAGCCACTTCCTGACGGTGTGACTTACACGCTGCAGTTCGACATCAAGCCTACGCAGAAGGCGTATGACGATTATGCGAAGAACAAGAACGACAATCAGGATGGCTATAACAACGTGATTGGTAGTGAAGGTTCTGACGCTGACGGTAATGCCACGTCTGCAGGTAAGCCTGGTTTCTATACCAACGACAGCGCATGCTTGGCCTATTCGGGTGACGGCGAAAAGCACGCCTGCAGTGATACGCTTTATAAGGAACAGCCTGTCGATCAGGTCAAGACCGGTGCTATCACAGTGCAGAAGAAGTGGTACGGCGCCGATGGCAAGGAAAGCACAGAAGGCAATCCTAAATCGGTGACGTTTACACTGATCGACGGAAAAGATTCGAAACGCGACGTTACGGCAACGGCTGGTATGGGGTGGAAGGCAACTTTCGAAAACCTAGCTCCCGGTCACACTTATAAGGTGGTCGAAAAGGCTGTTACAGGCTACGAAACTTCTTACAAGACCCAAGACGTGACAATCACTGCCGACGAGCTGTGGAAAGCCAATTCCGACGCGAATACGGCTGACAATGTGAAGGAGTGGAACGTCACTGTCGCCAACACTCACAAGAAGTCGACTCTGGCTGAAGGTTCGATCAAGGTGGCCAAGAGCATCAGCGGTCGTGAATGGAAGAAAGATGACTCCTTCAACTTCACCATTATCGGCTCTGGCTCAACCCAGAACGCTCCATTGCCTGTTCCAGCTTCCGTCGCGATCGGCACGAGTACCGCAAATTACGAGGCGAGCTTCGGCAAGATCGTATACAAGACCGATGGCACCTACACCTACACGGTGAAGGAAACCAAGCCCACCAACGCCATTGCCGGCCTGCACTATTCCCAGGCGGAATACACGGTAACCGTGACGGTTCCTGCCGATATGGGCACGCCAACAGTGAGCATCAAGCAAGTCAAGGACGACAACGGCGAGCCTGTTGATAAGTCTGCGGATGTCGCCAGATTCACCAATACGTATGTGGCGGTATCGGCGCTGCCGTTGACGGGCGGGATGACGGATCGTCAGTGGCTGTTCGTCGGCGGTGTGGTCGGCGGGCTTGCTGTGCTGCTCATCGGCGCGGCCGGTGTGTGGAACGGCAAGAAGCGACTCGTCTGAATCGCTGTGCATGGTCGGAACGTCTGCCAACTCGAGGGCGTTCCAGCCGATAATTCAAGATTTGCGGATCGCGGGAGCAAGTTGGGTTCCCGCCTCCCGCGATTGCAAAAACAAGTAATCAAACAATAAGGAAGAGAGGATTCTCATGAAGATGAGGAAACTTTTCGCCGGCATCGCCGCCGCTGCGACGCTGCTCGGTGGCATGGCCCTGGGCGCAGCCAGCGCGCAGGCTGATGGCACTCCTACACCGGTGAAGGAGAACGCGACGTTCACGTTCACCGCTGAAACCGCTGAACAGTTGACCAAAGCCAATCTGACAGCATACAAGATTGGCGATTATGTCCAGTATGGTTCTGCCTACGGTGTGGTGACGAACAATAAGAATGCCGTTGACTCTGCGTTGAAGGCAGCTGAAGTGACTACTGCTGATGGTCAGGATAAGCTGGCCGCCGCTCTGAGTACCGGTGCTCTGGATATTTCCGCAACGCGTCCGTGGAATACGAATGCGGATGGTCAGGCGAGTACTACCCGTGCATTTGCTAATGCTTTGGAGAGCGAAGGCAAGTTGACTAATGGCACGCCGGTTTCATTTGGTACTCCGACTGGCTCCGTTGAGAGCGGATACTCTGCTACCGTGAACCTGCCGGCTGGCATCTATGTGTTCATTGACTCTGCGGACGCTACTGGCTCCGTGACCAAGGCAATCCCGATGATTGTCGCTTCCGGTACCGTTGACACTGAGAAGAAGGTTCTAACCGATCCGACTACCGGTGCCACCGTGAACATGAAGAACACTAAGAACCCCGGAAAGACCAAGGAGGTCAATAAGGATTCCGCTGCCATCGGCGACACTCTGACCTACACGCTGACCGGCACCATCGCGAACCCGGCTCCGACTGAGTTCAAGTTCACCGATAGGCCGGGCACGGGACTGACCATCAAGGTCGACACCTTCAAGTTCTACGCTGATAATGTCGCAATTTCCGCTAAGGAGGCCGCTGGTGATTTCACTGTTCCACTCTCCGATGTGACCGGTGGCGAGAATGCGTTCTTCGATGTGATCGTGAACAATCCGTCCAAGTATGCAGGCAAGACCATCAAGGTCACCTTCAAGGCAGTGGTCAATGATGACGCTTCCGTCACCGATGGTGTGGTCAACAAGCTTGACAATTACGGCGGCACCGAGGTTGAGGCCAAGACTAAGTTTGTCGGATTCGACTTCACCAAGGTCGATCCGGACAGCAAGGGCATCGAGAACGTCACTTTCCAGGTGAAGGATGATGGCACCGTACTGTATTTCGTGAAGCAGGACGATGGTTCTTACAAGAAGGCTGCTTCCGCCAATACCCCGGACGCAACGCCCGATGTTAAGACTGACGCCACCGGCAAACTGACCTTCACCGGTCTTGATGCTACCAAGACCTACACCGTCACGGAAACTAAGCGTGCTAGCGACGTCTATCTTGACATCACGCCGAGCTTCACCGTGTCCTTCAACAATGACGCAGCTGTTCTGTCTAAGACCGCCACTTCCGATCCGTGGGGCTTGGTCGACACCACTGCCAAGACCGTGAAGAACGTGAAGTCCATCACCCAGCTGCCGCTCACCGGTGCAGCGGGCACGACCCTCTTCACCGTCGTGGCTCTGCTCGTGGCCGGTGCTGGTGTGACCGTTGCGGTTAAGAGTCGTCAGCGCATGCACTAAACCCACAAGGCGGTAACGCCAAAAGCTATGCAGGGGCCA
>OIYT01002702.1_pt1 | contig 10459 bp, 9 predicted proteins | sample 1588201 | NCBI WGS metagenome assembly OIYT01 (sample SAMN03283260) | human gut metagenome | biome: human-associated habitat; material: feces | host: Homo sapiens | place: USA | collected 2013
CGAAAGGCGTGCCGGTGTGTCCTGCGGGCATATGTGCCCTTGTCAAGCGACGCTAACAACAAGACAGAAAAGAGGAAATCAGGCATGGCGGAGCTGACGCCCATGATGCGCCAATATGTGGAAATGAAGGAGCGACACCCGGACTGTCTGCTCTTTTTCCGGCTGGGCGATTTTTATGAAATGTTCTCCGAGGACGCGCGTCTGGCCTCCAAGGAGCTGGATCTCACCCTGACCACGCGCGACCGCGGCAAGGAGAAGGAGGATCAGACGCCCATGTGCGGCGTGCCCTTCCACTCCGCCGAGAGCTACATTGCCCGTCTGGTCGCGCGCGGCTACAAGGTCGCCATCTGTGAGCAGATGGAGGACCCTGCGCTGGCCAAGGGGCTGGTCAAGCGCGATATTATCCGCGTCGTCACGCCCGGCACCGTCACGGAAAGCTCCATGCTCGACGAGAGCCGCAACAACTACTTCGCCTGCGTCTACGGCGCGGGCGGGCGCTTCGGCCTGAGCTTCTGCGATGTGTCTACGGGCGCGTTTTATGCCACCGTGGCCGAGGGCGAACAGGCGGTTGACCGCATGCTTTCCGAGCTGGGGCGCTTCATGCCCGCGGAAATTCTGCGCGGCGGCGAGGCGCTGACCTGCAAGGCGCTGACCGAGGCCATTTCCGAGCGGCTCGGCTGCTGCGCCGACGCTGGTCAGGACGAATTATTTGACGAGACCACCACCGCCGCAGCAGTCGAAAAGCAGTTCGGCCAAAGCCTTGCGGCGCTTGGGCTGGACAAGCTGCCCGTCGTCTGGCAGAGCGCGGGTGCGCTGCTCTATACCTTAAAGGAATTGCAGAAGGCGAGCATTGCGCACGTCCGTACGCTGGAATTTTACGTCAGCGGGCGTTTTCTGGAGCTGGATCTCACCGCCCGCCGCAATCTGGAGCTGACGGAGACCATGCGTTCCGGCGAAAAACGCGGGAGCCTGCTGTGGGTGCTGGACAAGACCAAAACGGCCATGGGCAGCCGCATGCTGCGAAGCTGGATGGAAAGGCCGCTGCTCAGCCCGAAGCGCATCGAGCGCCGTCTCGGTGCGGTGGAGGAGCTGACGCAGGATACCGTAGTGCGCGAGGAGCTGGGCGAGCTGCTGCGCGAGGTGTCCGACCTTGAGCGCGTGATGGCGCGCGTTGTGACGGGCACGGCCAATGCCCGCGACCTTGTGTCCTTTGCCTCCGGCTGCCGGACGCTTCCCGCGCTGCACGATATGGCTGCGGCACGCAAGGCGGCACTGTTCGGCGTGCTGGCCGACGAGCTGGACGGCCTTGCCGACCTGCGCGAGCTGGTCGAGCGTGCGATTGCCGACGAGCCGCCCTTCACCCTGCGCGAGGGCGGCATCATCCGTGCGGGCTATAACGCCGAGCTGGACCGTCTGCGCGACATCGTTTCCGGCGGCACGGGTACGCTGACCCGCATCGAGGCCGAGGAAAAGGAAAAAACCGGCATCCGCAACCTGCGCGTGGGCTACAACCGCGTGTTCGGTTATTACATCGAGGTCGCCAAGGGACAGGTGTCCATGGTGCCAGAGCATTACATCCGTAAGCAGACGCTGGCCAACGGTGAGCGCTACATCACGCCGGAGCTCAAGGAGCTGGAAAGCGAAATTCTGACGGCGAAGGACCGCATCTCCGCGCTGGAATATGAGCTGTTTACCGAGGTGCGCATGAAGCTGGCCGAGCAGGCCGAGCGCGTGCAGCGCACGGCGCATGCGGCGGCGTGTCTGGACGTTTTGACAAACTTTGCGTCCGTCGCCGTGAAAAATAACTACTGCCGCCCGGAGATCGACCTCTCCGGCGAGATCAACATCAAGGACGGCCGCCACCCGGTCGTCGAGCGCGTGCTCAAGGATGCGCTGTTCGTCCCGAACGACACGCATCTCAATGGCGAGGCCGACCGCGTCGCCATTCTCACCGGCCCGAACATGGCCGGTAAATCGACCTATATGCGTCAGGTCGCGCTCATCGTCCTGATGGCGCAGATGGGCAGCTTCGTGCCTGCCAAATCTGCGCGCATCGGCGTGACAGACCGCATTTTCACGCGCATCGGCGCGTCGGACGACCTCGCCTCCGGCAAATCGACCTTTATGGTGGAAATGGCCGAGGTCGCGGAAATTCTCAAGAACGCCACGCCGCGCAGCCTTTTGATTCTCGACGAGATCGGGCGCGGTACCTCGACCTTTGACGGCATGGCCATTGCCCGCGCGGTGCTGGAATATGCCGCCGATCCCAAGCGCCTCGGCGCAAAGACGCTCTTTGCCACGCACTACCACGAGCTGACGGACATCGAGCAGGAGCTGCCCGGCGTGCGGAACTATAATATCGCGGTGAAAAAGCGCGGCGGAGACATCGTGTTCCTGCGCAAGATCGTGCCCGGCGCGGCCGACGATTCCTACGGCGTCGAGGTCGCAAAGCTCGCGGGACTGCCCGACCGGGTCGTCTCCCGCGCGCGGGAGCTTCTGAAGGATCTGGAAAGCGGCGCGCCCGTGCGCACCGTGACCGTGGCCGCGCCCGACCAATTCTCTATCACCTCGATGGAAAACGACGCCCTGCGCCGCAAGCTGGAATCCATCGCAGTCGAAACGCTCACGCCCATCGAGGCCATGAACGCGTTGTATGAATTAAAACAAATGCTGTAAAGGGGAATCTTATGAAGCCGTTGTTCCCGCGCGACGTCGTCACACCCAAAAAGGGCGCGCTTCTGGCGGGCGCCGCCTACCTGCTGTTCTATCTGTTCGGCTTTCAGCCGCTGCTGCCCTATCTTGCCGATTGGCTGAAGATCGACCCGGCCAGTCAGAACGGCAATTATCTGGTCAACGTCATTTTCTTCTCCGTGAATTTCATCGCCGTCGCGCTGATCTTCCGGCCGTTCCTGCTCGATTCTCTTGCGCCCGTGAAGGAGCGCAGGCTGGGCTGGTTCTTCCTGCCCGTCGGCATCGCCTACGGCCTGTGCGCCGTCACGTCAAACCTGATCACGGTGATCTATGAAATCTTGCAGGTTACGCCGGAAAACCTCAACAACGAGGCCGTCGGCTCCATGCTCACGGCGCACCCGGCGGCAATGCTGCTGTTCACGGTCGTCCTGGCACCCATTTATGAAGAATGCCTGTTCCGCGGCGTGCTGTTCACGCCGTTCTGCAAAAAATGCCCGTGGGTGGGTTATGTGCTGTCCGTGCTGCTGTTTTCGGGCATCCACGTCGTCAACGCCATCGGGATGCAGTCGCCGGTCGAGCTGATTTTGTGCTTCGTGCAGTACGTCCCGCTGAGCCTGTTTCTCTGCTGGGTGTGCCAGAAAACCAGAAGCATCTGGGGCTCGATCACGCTGCACGCACTTATCAACGGCATTTCCTGCCTGTTTATGCTGCTCGATTCCGCCGCCGGACAGGCGGGCGGCCTGTTCTGATTAGGAGAAATTTATGCCCAAGATTCAACAGCTTTCGCAGCATGTTGCCGACCTCATCGCCGCAGGCGAGGTGGTCGAGCGCCCGGCCAGCGCCGCCAAGGAGCTGGTCGAGAACGCCATTGACGCCGGCGCGAGGAACGTCACCGTCGAGCTGCAAAACGGCGGCATGACCTTCCTGCGCGTCACGGACGACGGCTGCGGCATTCCCGCCGACGAAGCCGAGACGGCCTTCCTGCGCCATGCGACGAGCAAGCTGCGGCAGGCCGCCGACCTCGAGGCCATCCACACGCTCGGCTTCCGCGGCGAAGCGCTGGCGGCAATCTCGTCCGTCTCGCGCATCGACCTGCTGACCAAGACCGCAGACGCGCCCTTCGGCCTGAGCCTGCATCTGGAGGCTGGCAAGGTCACGCAGCGCGAGGAGGCCGGCTGTCCCGACGGGACGACCATCATCGTGCGCGACCTGTTTTTCAACACACCCGCGCGTATGAAATTCATGAAACGCGACACCGTCGAAGGCTCGGCGCTGCTCGACACGGTGCGGCGGCTGGCCGTGGCGCATCCGGAGGTTTCCTTCCGCGTGCTGCGCGAGGGCGAGGAGCTGCTGCACACCTCGGGCGACGGCCAGCTCCTCGGCGCGGTGTATGCCGTCCTCGGCAGACAGACAGCCAAGGATATGATCGCGGTGGACAGCCATTGGGAAAAGATCGCCCTGACAGGCTTTGTGACCAAACCGACCGCCACGCGCGGCAATCGCAGCGGCCAGCTTTTCTTCGTAAACGGCCGTTTCGTGCGCTCCAAGACGCTCATGGCGGCGCTGGAGGAGGCGTATCGCAACCGCATGATGATCGGGCGCTTCCCGGCCTGCGTGCTGCATCTGCACATTCCGGAGCATCTGGTGGACGTGAATGTCCACCCTGCAAAGACGGAGGTGAAGTTCCTTAACGAGCGCGAGGTCTTTGACTGCGTGCGCTACGGCGTGCAGGGCGCGCTCGACGGCGACGCCGGACGCGTGGAGCTGAAGCTGAATTCCGGCCATACCGCTGCCCCGAGGCAGGATTTTTACCGCACCATGACTGCCGAGGAATACCGCGAATTTTCCAAGGCCGCGCAGAATGCGCCGCGTGTGCAGCCCAGCGCCGCCGCGCTAAACAGCCTGAAAAGTCCGTCGCGCTTCGAGCCGACGAAGACCGCGCCTGAACTCACGAACCGTTCCGTAGGGGACGATGCCCACATCGTCCCGTCTGCCGGGATTTCCCATTCTCCCGTCCCGGCGGTCACGGACACGCCTGCTGAGCCTGCAAATCATTGCGTAGGGGACGATGCCCACATCGTCCCGCCTGCCGACGCTCCCCATCCCCCCGTCTCCGACCAAGCCGAGCCGCTCGACCAGACCGCCCTTCCGCTGCCCGAGCAGACGTGGCGGCTCGTGGGCGAGGCCTTCGACACCTATCTGATCGTCGAGCAGGGTGCGGAGCTGCTGCTTATCGACAAGCATGCCGCGCACGAGCGCATTCTCTTTGAAAAACTCCGCGCACGCACCGAGCCGGTGCTGCCGCAGCTCCTTTTGCAGCCCATCGTCTGCACGCCAGAGCGCGAGGAAACCGCCGTTCTGCTGGAAAATTCCGCGCTGCTGGCCGAATTTGGCTACGATTACACCGACCTCGGCGGTGCGTTGGCGATCCGGCAGATCCCGGCGGAGCTGGATCCGGCGGAGGCCGCGTCCAGCCTGACCGCGCTGGCGGAAGAGCTTCTGGCGGGCAAGCAGCTTGCACCCGAGGCGCTGCGCGACAATCTGCTGCACACCGTGGCCTGCAAGGCCGCGATTAAAGGCTCGCGCCACACGGACGAGGCCGAAAAACGTGCCCTCGTGGCCGAGGTCCTCAGCCGCAGCGACATTCAATACTGTCCGCATGGCCGCCCAGTGTGCATCCGCCTGACGCGCGGCCAGCTCGAGCGGCAGTTCAAGAGGGGCTGAGATGGACAACATCGTATGTATCGTCGGCCCGACCGCCTCGGGAAAGACGAAGCTCTCCGTGGAGCTGGCGCTGGCCACGGGCGGGGAGATCGTATCCTTTGATTCCATGCAGCTCTATCAGCGCATGGACATCGGCACGGCCAAGCCCACGCCCGCAGAGCAAAAGGGCGTGCGGCACCATATGCTGGACGTGCTCGAGCCGTGGGAAAGCTGCTCTGTGAGCCGCTATGTGACCATGGCGGACGCGTGCGTGAAGGACATTCTTGCACGCGGCAAGCCCGTGATCTTAGTCGGCGGAACGGGGCTGTACCTTGACGCGCTGATCTCCGGCCGCAGCTTTGCGCCGAGCCCGCAGACCGGCCGCCGCGAGGAGCTGACGCGCCTTGCAGACGAGCAGGGAATCGAGCCGCTGCTGGAAAGGCTGCGCGAGATCGACCCCGAGAGCGCGGCGCGGCTGCATCCCTCCAACCGCCGCCGCATCATCCGTGCACTGGAAATTTATTATGAGACCGGGCAGACCATGACCGAGCACGACCGGCAGACGCAGGCCGTCCCGCCGAAGTACGTCCCTCTGCGCCTCGGCCTGAATTTTGCGAACCGGCAGACGCTCTACGACCGCATCGACCTGCGTGCAAAGCGGATGTTCGAGCAGGGACTTGCGGACGAGGTGCGGGCGCTGCTTGACGCGGGCGTGCCGGAGACGGCCACGGCCATGCAGGCCATCGGCTACAAGGAGGTTGTCCGTGCGCTCGAGGGCGAAATCTCCATGGACGAGGCCCTTGCGCAGGTGCAGCAGTCCTCGCGCCGCTATGCAAAGCGTCAGCTTACATGGTTCCGGCGGAATCCGGACGTGCGCTGGCTGGACGCGGGACTTCCGGATTCCGAACTTTTTTCCGCTGCTCGACGGGAGCTGTCCTTTTTCGACACGGAAAGTTAGTAAAATATAGGTATTACAGAGGAAACACGGCGGGACCGCCGGAGCTTCCCATAGAAAAGAGGTAATACCTATGGCAAACGCAGAAAACTTGCAGGATCTGATTCTGAACGAGGTGCGCCGGGAGCACACGCCTGTCACATTGTTCCTCATGAACGGCTTTCAGCTCAAGGGGATCGTGACCGGGTTCGACAGCTTCACCGTCGTGCTCAGCTCGGAGGGACGGCAGCAGATGATCTATAAGCATGCGATCTCTACGCTGGTGCCCCTGCAGCCCGTGCGCATCGACGCGTAGGGCGCCGGCCCTGCAAGCATGAGGATGAAACATGAAAAAGCAGGGCGAACTTTACCTAAAGATCATATCGATCGTACTGGCGGCGGTGGTGCTGGCCTATGTGCTGTTCTCCGTGATTTTCAAGGCGGGCAGCGGCTATGCGCTCACGGCGGCGGTGCGCTGCGAAGTCGGGGATGGGATGACCGTTTCCGGCTTTGTGGTGCGTGACGAGAAGGTTTTGACGGCAGACGGCTCCGTCGTGGTGTGCGAGCTGTCCGACGGTGCGCGCATAGCCGCAGGACAGACGGTCGCCACGGTCTACCGCACCGCCGAGGAGCGCACGCGCCGTCAGGAGCTGACCCGCCTGAACGCCCGGCTTGCGCAGCTGGAGTACACGGCGGACAACCTCGGTACACGCGACGACGCCGCGCTCGATCTTCAGATCAAGGAGCTGTTGGTGCAGAGCGCACAGCAGGCGCAGGCGGGTGAGCTTTCCGCCGCGCGGCAGACGGCCGAGCGTGCGCAGCCCATGGTTCTGCGCCGCAGCGTCACGGACGACGACGGCACGCGCATCAATCTGCGCATCAGTGAGCTGAAAAGCCGCATCGAGGAGCTATCTGCCGCGACGAGTCTGGGGCAGGGCGTCACCGTCACAAGCTCCGGCTATTTCTCCGAGACCGCCGACGGTCTGGAAAACACCCTCACGCCGGAGGCCGCGCAGGAGATGACCGTCGCGCAGCTCCGGGTGCTGGAAAATCAGGCTTCCGCCGCGCCCGCGCAGGCCATCGGCCGTCTGGCACTGGGGCAGAAGTGGTATTTTCTGGCCGAGGTTCCGTCCGAGCGTCTTGCGGGGCACTACGAGGGCGACCGCCTGAAGGCGAGCTTCGCCGGTGAGAATTTACAGGACGTTTCCATGACCATCGAGCGCATCGGCGACGACGAAAACGGCAGCCGGGTGCTGCTTCTGTCCTGCGAACGGCTGATGCAGGAGGTCGTCTCGCTGCGCCGCGTGACGGCGGACATCGTGTTCAAGACCTATTCCGGACTGAGCATTGAGCCGCAGGCGCTTTACTACGTGGACGGCAGCGCGGGCGTTTATGTCCGCGAGGGCGTGCGCGCACGCTTCAAGAAGGTCAATATTCTATATGAATACGACGGCGGTTACGTCGTCGAGCTGGATACCTCGAGCACGTCCAATCTCTGGCCGGAGGACGAGATCATCCTGACTTCGGACGATATTTATGCAGGGAAGGTGTTTGAATGATTGCCGAAAATATTGCAAAAATCCGTGAAAATATGGTGCGTGCCGCGCTGGCAGCGGGCCGCAGGCCGGAGGAGATCCTGCTGTGCGCCGCGACCAAGATGAACGATGCCGCGCGCGTGCGCGAGGCCGTGACCGCGGGCGTGGACTGCTGCGGCGAAAACCGTGTGCAGGAGCTGACGCAGAAGCTCTCCGAGCATGCCTATGACGGTGCGCCCGTGCACTTCATCGGGCATTTGCAGACGAACAAGGTCAAGCAGGTTGTGGGCAAGGTCGCGCTGATCCAGTCGGTCGACCGGCTTGAGCTTCTGCGCTGCATTGAGCATGAGGCCGAAAAGCAGGGTATTTTGCAGGATATTCTGCTCGAGGTCAACGTCGCGGCCGAGGAGAGCAAGTCCGGCTTCACGCCCGAGCTTGCACCTGAAATTGCCGCACAAATGGTCGAATATCCGCATTGCAGACTGCGCGGACTCATGGCCATCCCGCCGATTTCAGAAAAAAGCGGCGATAATTGCAGATATTTTGAGAAAATTCACACAATAGCTGTTGACATAACAGCGAAAAAATACGATAATGTCTGTATGGACTGTCTGTCCATGGGGATGTCGGAGGATTATGCCGATGCCATTGCCTGCGGCAGCACCATGATCCGCGTCGGGACTGCGATCTTCGGCGCAAGAATTTACAAATAACGAAAATTTAGATCGAAACGATACGGAGGATTTGACCCATGGGATTTATGGACGAAATTAAAAAGCTCACTCACCCTTATTCCGACGCGGATGAGGATGATTATGATGATTACGATGACGACCCCGTAGACGAGCAGCCCGCTCCCGCGCCGCGCGAGACGCGCCGCGACCGCAGCAGCTATTCTTCGAGCAGCTACTCCTCCTCGAGCAGCTATGCACCCCGCAACACCACCGCCGATGCACCCCGCAGCGGCGCAGGCAAGGTCGTCAATCTGAATTCCTCAACCCAGCTTCAGGTGATTTTGGTCAAGCCCGACCGCTTCGACATGGTCTCCGAGATTGCCGACCATCTGCGCGACAAGCAGGCGCTCGTGCTGAACCTCGAATCGACCAACAAGGACGTCGCGCGCCGTCTGGTGGACTTCCTGTCCGGCTGCGCCTACGCCCTCGACGGCAAGATCAAAAAGGTCGCCATCTCCACCTATCTCATCACGCCCTACAACGTGGACGTCGTGGGCGATCTTGCAGACGAGCTGGAGAATAGCGGAATGTACTTCTGACAGACACAAAAAGGAGCTGACCCCTTATGCTGACACCGCAGCAAATCCAGGAGACCAGCTTTGAGAAGGCGCTGTTCGGCGGCTATGATATGGATTCCGTCGATGACTTTCTCGAACCGCTGACCGCCGATTATGTAACGCTTTACAAAGAAAATTCCGTTCTCAAGAGCAAGATGCGCATCCTCGTGGAAAAGCTTGAGGAATACCGCAAGAACGAGGCTTCTTCGCAGGCCGCGCTTCTGGCCGCGCAGAAAACCTGCGAACAGATGGTAGCCGATGCCGAGCGCAAAAGCGCGCAGATCCTCCGCGATGCCGAGCAGGCCGCCGGGGAAAAGGCGAAGGAAGCCCTTGTGCAGACCGAGGAGGACAAGCTCAAGTCTGCGCAGGAGGCGACGTCGGACTATCTCGACACCGCCGAGGAGCTGCTGAAAAAGCAGCTTGAGCTTCTGAAAACGCTGCGCGAAAAAACGCCGCAGCCCGAGCAGGAGCGTCCGCGCGTGCACCAGTTTACGCGTCCGCCGGTCGATCCGCTTGCGCCGCAGCAGGTTTCCGCGCCCGTGCGTGAGCACAAGGCGTTTGATTTCGATGCCGATAAGTCGCATCCGTCCGTCGAGGACAAGGCCGATGCCTTCATCGAGGAGATCGACCAGTCAATCGAGCAGAGCATGCGTGCCTCCGCGCCCGCGTCCAGGCAGGATGCCGACGCCACGCGCCGCTTCGAGTCCCTCCCGCCCGAGAAGCAGAAAAAGTTTGAGGATCTGCAATTCGGCCGGAATTACGACCCGAAAAACAGCAGATAATTCAATATTCATCGCTGAGATGGGGATAAACAGCGCCCACCGCGAATCCAGAGAGCTGCCGGACGGTGCAAGGCAGTGCTGCGGCGCGTGAATATCACCCCGGAGCAGCCGCCCGAAGTCTGCCATGCGCAGATGCGTAGGCGCGGCCGGTTCACGCCCGTTATTGCGTTTCGAGTGGTTCCGCGCAGGCGGAGCAACAAGAGTGGTACCGCAGAGCAAGGCTCTGTCTCTTGGTCAAGAGACAGAGCCTTTTATTACGCGCGGGGAAACGGGTACGAAATCTGCATACATTCCACGCGGCGCAGGCAGATTCCTTACGCGAATGCCAGCGCCTTCGTTGCGAGCAGGCGCGTGCAAAATTTGGCTGCATTCCACGCGGCGCAGGCAGATTCCTTACGCGAATGCCAGCATCTTCGTTGCGAGCAGGCGCGTGCAAAATTTGGCGGCATTCCCTGCGGTACAGGCCGCTTCATTCATAAACTACCTTATTTGGAGGATCATCATGGATTACAAAAACACCATC
>OIYT01002703.1_pt1 | contig 10451 bp, 7 predicted proteins | sample 1588201 | NCBI WGS metagenome assembly OIYT01 (sample SAMN03283260) | human gut metagenome | biome: human-associated habitat; material: feces | host: Homo sapiens | place: USA | collected 2013
CCTGCCTGTGGCGCAAGGGTAATATTCCCGTAGCCATTCTGATGGCGTGGCTCTCCCCTCCCGGCTTTACCTTTTTTGCCATTCCCGCTCAATGGTGGCTGGGGTGGTTCCTTTTTTCGATTTTGGGGTTCCCTACGTCCGGCGCGAACTGGGAGATGCTGAAAGCGGGGGTTCAGCAGTGGTCCTGGACGCCGTTTGGCGGATTGAGCATCGGCATGGTAAGCCTGGAATTCGCAGCGGGCTGGGTGGTTTCCAGCGTTGTTCTGGGCAGCCTGTGTTACGGGCTGGTGCAGTTGGGATGGAGGATGGGCCAGTTCCTGCACAGCAGAAAAAAGAGCGGCAAGTTGTAATAGAAAAACTGCCGTCTGTGTAAGGCAGGGCGGAACCGGAAAGCCGGGCAGTCCGGAAAAATCAGACGGCTACTTCCATCAGCAAAACGGTTGAGTTCTGGAGGGCTTCTATGGAGACGGTTTCCGTATCCGTAATTCCGGCACCGTCCCGACTGTGCAATATGGCATCTCCTATTTTTATTTCTCCGTCTATCACGAAGATGTATACGCCCGTGTTCCGTCCCTTGAATTGGTATTCCCGTTCTATGCCCCTGTCCAGCTCCGCCCAGGAAAACCAGGCCTGCTGCATGATGGAAATATCCGTTTCCGGAGCCAGGAAGGTAGAGATTTCATTATGCTTCAACAGGGGGGTGATGTCGTAATCCCGGTACCTGGGGGGCGTATTGATCCTGTCCGGAATGATCCATATTTGCAGGAATTCCAATGGTTCCGTGAGGCTGTCGTTGAATTCGCTGTGCTGAATACCCGTTCCGGCGCTCATCACCTGGATTTCTCCGCGCGTGATAGTATGGCTGTTGTTCAGGCTGTCTCCGTGGCGGAGCCTTCCTTTCAGAGGAATGGAAACCACTTCCATATTTTTGTGCGGATGAGTGCCGAAGCCTTCTTCCGGGAGAATCTTGTCGTCATTGAGCACGCGCAGAGCTCCGAATTGCATGCGTTCCGGGTTGAAATAATTGGCGAAGCTGAATGTGTGGTATGTATCCAGCCATCCGTGGTTGGCATGTCCACGGGAGGATGCACGGTGAATGGTAATGTTCATGATTGATATAGGGGGAGTGGGTGCGGTTTTCCGCCTGCAGAATGTTTGACCGGCTGCAACTCTGGGCTGTTCAAGGCGAATGACATTATTTCCAGGACCGTAAAATAAATCGGCAACACAAATTGGTGGTGCAATGTCTCTTCTTTTAGGGTAGCGTGCTGCAGTACCCGTGCAAAGAAGACAAGGCTTATGGCTCAGCGGACATTTATGAGATGGATCAAAGGACTGATTCCCACAGTGATTATTTTGCTGGGGGCGTTGCTGCTGGGCTGCATATGCTACATCTCCATCTGGGGGGTGCCTTCCTTCGTTGTGCAGCGGGTGGAGCAGGCTCTTCTGGAAAAGGGCATTCCCTCCCATATAGAGACGCTGAAAGTTACTTTGTGGCCCCGTGCCGTTGTGACACTGAAAAATGTGGAATTGCTGGATCCGGAGGCCATGCCGGAAACTCGCCGGCCCATAGTTCTGCTGCATGAGGCGGATGTGGCGCTGAATTGGAAAAAACTGATAGAAGGACAAGTAGTGCCGGAGCGGGTGAATGTGAAGGGGATGGACGTCACTCTGCCCGTAGATGCGGGGAATCCGGAAAAAGTTTTTTCCGTAACGGGGGTGAACGCGGAATTGAATCTGGGGCGGCCCGGCATGGTGGACATCGTCAAGGCAGATGCCGTTGTGCAGGGCATCCGGGTGACGGCCCAGGGGGCATTTTCCATTGGTCAGGATGATTCCGGAGACTTTACGCTGACGGCTCAGGATATGGGCGCCGTCAGAGAGCAGTTGAATCAGGTCCTGAATTACATGGACCGGGTGAAGTGGCCTGATGCATCTCCTCCCCGCCTGATTGTCAATTTAAGCGACGATCCGAAAGGCGGCGTGCGTGTAGGCATGGATTTGCAGGCGCCTGTTCTCAGGTACGGAAAAATCATGGTCAGGGATTTCCTGTTCAACGGGGATTACGCGGATTCCGTTATCATGGCCAAACACTTTACCATGCGGGATGCGGAAACGGCCGGTTTCGTCCGCCTTTCCCTCCAGGCCGATTTGAAAAAGCGCACGCTGATCTGGGATGTCCGCAGTACGGCTCCTCTGGTCTCCTGGGCGGTGGCTATTGTTGATGAAGCTCTGGTGCCGAAGGAAATGAAGTTTCTGAGCGAGCCGCATGTACAGATATCCGGTCGTGCGGTTTTTTCGGAAAATTGGGAAGGCGTGGAACATCTGAATGCTTTAGGTTCCGGATCCATGGGAGCATTTTCCGTGCTTGGGGAAAAATTCCAGAGGGCCTCCTGCGATTTCAGTTATGAAAACGGTAATTTTTATGTAACTGATTTGGATATAAGGCATCCCGGAGGCAGTTTTTCCGGCAAGGTAATGGGAGTGGACGGAGAGATTAAGGTAGACGTTCACAGCACGCTGCCTATGAAGGCGATGCTGGGGATGGCCCGTTCCATTGCCCCGGAGGATGCGAAGCTGCCGCCAGCGCTGGAAATCAGGGGAGACCCGGAATTGAAGGTGTACGGTTCCGTGGATATGGGAAAGGGGTGGAAAGGGCCGTTCCAGGTGGACCGCCTCCAGATTGAGGCTTCCGTGGCGGATGTCTTTTACCAGGGAGTGGAATTCGTTTCCGCTGCGGCCAGGGCGGAATTGATTGGCCGTTCCATTAACGTCACCCAATTGGAATTGGTGCGGGATGACGGCCGGGTGAAGCTGGAAGGAAGCTATTTGGGCACCGACCTTGTTTTTACGCTGGAATCTAATCTGAAGCCTGAACTGCTGGAGACTCTGGCTGGAAATTGGTTTTCTGTCCCTGAACATTTGCAGCTTCCGGAAAAAGCGGTTTTATGGGTGCACGGCAGGCTGGATATTCCGGAGGGCAAGCCTGTGGAGCCGACTCTGGTCCGCGCACGCATCCATGCGGAGAATCTTGCCTGGAACAAGGTTCCTGTCAAAACGGCGGATGTGGAAGCGGAATACCGTCCCAACCAGCTTTTTGTGCAAAATTGCCGGATGGAAATGGAAAAGGGCGTCTTTGAATTGTTCGCCAACGGTTTTCTGGACGGTCAGATGTTTGTGATGGGGCAGTCCACGGTTCCGCTGCAAACGATAGACCAATTGTTGAGCATGGAGGATGACGACTTTTTCATGAACCGCTTTGTCTTCCGCAAGGATTCCGGCCTGGAGTTTTCCTTCCAGGGAACGTTGGGTTTGTACAATCTGGAAAAGGCTTACGACTTGCAGGCTACTGTTTCCGCAACCAACACGCGCTACAGGGGGGTGGACTTGAAGTCTGCCCGGGCGGATGCCCATCTGGTGACGGACCAGCTGGTGCTGACCAATGTGACGACTGTGGTTTCCAACGGAAATTACCTGTCTTCCGTCGGATTGTCCGGAGGCCCTTCGGAATGCACGCTCAGGGCCAAGAGCATAGATTTCCGTTTTGTGCAGGATACGGTGGAAGTGCTTGGTCTGGAGGGGCAGGCCTATCCCGGCTATACCCTGCGGATGTTTTCCGATAGTGCCGCCAGGGTTTTGAAGGAGTTTGTCTTTACCCGGCCCGTAACGCTTTCCGGCGGCGGCATGTTTCCGATGGGGGATGACATGAAGCTGATGAAGGGGCGCATCCGCTTTGACGCTTCCGCCGGGCGCGTGCGCTATCCCCTGCTGGGAACCACGCTGGACCTCGGAAGGACAAAGGGGGAAGTGTTGATTTCTCCGCAATGGGTGGTTGTGGACAAGATGATGGGAACCATCTGGGACGGAACTTTCACGGGCCGCATTCTGGCGCAGATTGATGATGGGGATGCCCTGAACGGTTCTTTTGTCCTCCAGGACATGAATTTGACGTCTATCGGGAAATCCTATGACAAAAAAATGGAGAAAGCCACTGTGCACGGAGCCATTGAGTTTTCATCCAAGGGAGGCAATATGAATTCTATTCAGGCGAAGGGGGAGGCTGCCCTGGTGCATGGCGACCTGGTGGAAATTCCCCTGTTCGGATTTTTGGGGGAAGCCCTCTCTAATTACATTCCAGGACTGGGGCATCTGATTAATTACAAGATATCCAGGGCCGATTGCGATTTTTCCATTGAGAAGGGTTATGTGCGCACCAGTAATTTCGCGGCCCAGGGAAGCAACATGTCTCTGGAGGGGGGAGGCTGGATACGCCTTTCCGATTTGCAGGTCAATTCAGATTTCAAGCTGGGGCTTCGCGGTTTGCCGGGGTTTATTACTTCCCCGGTTTTCCTGTTGGCCGGAGGGCTGTTTCAAGTGCGGGGAACGGGGCCTTTGAGCAATGTTTCCTGGAATTTCGCTCCGTTTTCCGGAGGGAAAGCCCCCGTTCCTCCCGCCGCGGCGCCTGCCCGGAAAAGGTAGGGCAGACGAAATATTTGGGTGTTGCGCAACTGCCGTAAGGAGCCGCATGCCTTGCAGCAATTGAAAATAACAGATACCGGATATCTGACAGAAGATAAAGAGCTGTAAATTCAGAATGCCCCGTTTACGGTGCTTTCCCTCAGGAAAAGGAGTTCCCGGAGAAATTTTTCTTAAACCAGAGTATAGGCGGAAACAGCTGTAATGCTCAATTTCTGTAGGAAAGACCAGTGAAACAGGAGGTTTTTCCCCGGGAATGAAACCCGGGGCTGAACGGTGCCGGAGCGTAAAAACGTATGAACTATGGAGCCGGAAGGAAATATCCCCACCATGCAATCCTGAAGAAGGTGCAGGAGTTCCTTCATGGAAAAGACAGGCTGCCGGTTTCCGTTGAAGTGCCGCGATTTGCTTCGGCCGTTCTCCTATGTGAACGCCCGCCTGCATGTTCCATACGGGTAGATCGTGCGGTCCGGTACGCTGCTGGCTGGATGGGAATAAGCCGATTCCGGGGCCGGATCGGCTGTTCCCGGCAGGGCGGGGCCATAATGGCGTTCTTTTACTGAGGAGAGGATGTGGCTTTACCGGAAATAGTCTGCGGCAGGAGAGGCGGTTTTAACGGGTAAAAAAGCAAATAAGGCAGGAGGTGTTGGCGTAAAAGAAGGAAGTTTTTATTCCGGAGTGGGTCCGTTAAAAACGGGGCGGCTGAACTGCTCCAGCCACCCCGTTGAAAAAGGGAGTTATTTACCGGATTTTCCCAGTTTGTACCCGGCGTAGGTTTCCGTGTTGTACAGGGGCTGGTTGTCCGGCACGGCGTAACCGATGGATTTGCGAATGGCGAGGAAGTCCGCCACGCCTTCCGGCCCCACCTGGTTCAGAGGTGCTTTGTGCAGTCCGGCCATCAGCACCATGCGGCAGTAGGCATCCGCATTTTCCATGAACCATTCCGCTTCTTCCACGTCACGTGCTCCGGTAATGACTCCGTGGTTTTCCATGAAAACGACGGTGGATTGTCTGGCTGCTTCCGCCACGGCCCGGGCCGTTTCCAGAGAGCCGGGCGTTCCGTAAGGGGCCAGCGGGATGTGTCCCAGGAAGATATCCGCTTCCGGATTGATGCCGGAGGGGGGAACCTGCCCGGCAAACAGGAAGGCATTGCAGTGCGGGGGATGGGCATGGATGCAGGCATTGACGCCCACGGATTTCATCATGGCAATGTGCGTTTTCACCTCACTGGTGGAGGGGCGGATGCCCGCTTTCTGGCGCGCGTCCATGTCCACCATGCAGATGTCTTCCACAGTCATGAAGCCTTTGGAACACAGGGTGGGGGAGCAGAGCAGCAGGTTCTGAGCCACGCGCACGGAGATGTTGCCCCCGTTGCCGTCCACATATTCCCGGTTCCACAGGCGGCGCCCTATGTCGCACATGCGTTCCTTGATGACCAGAATTTCCGGGGAATGGAAGAATTCATTCACTTCCTCCCGCGTGACGGGGTTGTATTTTTCCCATGGGAACACTTTGTCCGGCAGGGGAGGGGAGATTGACCAGTCTTCTGACATATTTAGTAGCGTGTTATTGGTTGAACTTTTCGTAGGCGGCTTCCTGGGAACCCGGCATATATGTCCGGTAGGTGATGCCGAAGGCGGCCCGGGCCTGCTCCGGCGTAGAGTACACCCCGGCGCCCGCAAAGGCAAACATGGATGCGCCCAATACCGTACTTTCTGACACTTCAGAGACTTTGACGGGAATCCGGAGAATGTCCGCCCTCATCTGGGTCCAAACTCTGTTTCTGGCGCCTCCGCCCACCAGGATGAGGAATTCGCTTTTGAAGCCGCCCACGGATTCCAAACGGCGCAGGCGGGATTTCAGCCGCCAGGTGAGAGCCTCCATGGCGGCGCGGTAGATATGGCCGCGTGTTCTTCCCAGCACCAGTCCGTTGATGGAGCCTTTCCGGTCTCCGGAGGCCAGGAAGTCCGGAACCATTGTCACGCCGTCGCAGCCGGGTGGGACGGCGGCCGCTTCCGCATCCATGGTGTCATAGGATTCCCCGTGAAAGCAGGCTGCTTTCACCCATTCGATAATGCCGGAGCCCAGCCATTGGAGCCCGGGGTTAAGAAGGCCGGATTCCGCGTCGAATTCCGCCGTGGCGCCGTCCTCATAATCTTCCCGGGCCAGCCTGGCCTGTGCGGAGCGCGCCATCAGGATTTCCCATGTTCCGGAGGAAAGGACGGGCTGGTTCTTGTCTGCTCCGGAACCGAAAATGGCGAACTGGGTGTCGTGCCCGGCGGAGATAACGGGAATGCCCGCCAGGGCCGGGAGATTCATCGCGTCTGCCGCTTCCGGCGTAAGGAGGCCAATGGTTTCCCCTGCATCCACGATGGGGGGGAAGAGGCCGCGGCTCAAACCGAGGCGGTTCAAAATGAATTCGGAAAAATCTCCCGTTTCCAGATCCGTGAGCTGGGAGGTCCCTGCCATGGTCCGGTCTGTCGCCATGATGCCGGTGAGCTTGTAGGCCAGCAGGTTGGAGATGAAGAGCCACGCATGGGCTTTTTCCAGAAGTTCCGGGCGGTTTTCCCTGAGCCAGACGAGTTTGTAAATGGTGTTGAAAGCAAAGGCCCCCACGCCGGAGATACGGTTAAGTTCCTCCTGGGAGATATATTTGCCGATGTTTTTCATGACCTCCGCCGTGCGGGGGCATTTCCAGGATATGACAGGATAGAGCAGGTTGCCGGCGTCATCCACCAGCGCGCCGTCCACGCCGAAGGTGGTAATCGTGACGGCCGTCACCTGTTCCGCATTTAGCCCTTCCAGGGCCTTCACAGCACATTCGGAGAGCTGTCTGAAAATCCGGTCGGCGTCCCAGATGTGAAATTCCGGATTTTCCTCACCGGGCAGCGTGGCGTTCGGCTGTGAGGCCTTCCCCACAATGGCGCCTTGTTTATCCACAACCATGGCGCGCACATTAGTCGCGCCGCAGTCCAAGCAGAGGGAGTACATGAGTTAAGATTTAATAGTGAAAAGTTAATAGGAATCCGGCTGAGCTTGTTGAGTTGGTTTGTTAATAGAAATGAGCATTTTAGGGATTTCTGTGCTGTCCTGGTTGACAGAGGAAGATTCCGTTTCCGTCAGGCTTCCCGTGGCGCGCAGCAGTTTAGGCCGTGCATGCGTCCCGGAATATTCCTTCAGGGCGATGCGGGGGTTGGAAAAGAAGTCCCTTCTGCGGCTCCCGTAAACAGCTTCGGATAAATTGGCGGCAATGCCCGCACCGGAACGTAGGAGCTGGCTGAGCAATTCCCGCTCGACGTCCTGCTTTTTCAAGTGCCTGCATCATTGAATAATGCGGACCGCGAAAGAAAAGCTTTTCGCGGAAACGGGGCTTTCTGCCATGTTTTATCCGAAGCTGTTTACTATTACCTATTAACTGTTGCCTTTCGTTTTCAGTATTTTCCGTATAATGGCCCGTAGTTGGCGCAGGCCCGGAAATCAGCTCCTTCCGGATCCGCCGTACCGTGGAGACCCCAGGCAGAGGGGCGGTAGATTTGGTCATCCGGAATGTTATGGGCGTATACGGGAATGCGCAGCATGGAGGCCAGCGTCAGGATGTCTGCACCGATGTGGCCGTAAGTAAAGGCTCCGTGGTTGGCTCCCATGTTGGCCATGACGCTGTACACGTCCGTAAAGGCTCCCTTGCCGGTCAGGCGCGGGGCGAACCAGGTGGTCGGCCAGCCCGGGTCAGTGCGTTCGTCCAGGGTCTTGTGCACCTCGGCAGGCAGATCAACAGACCAACCTTCCGCCACGATGAGGACGGGGCCGAGTCCCTTGACGATGTTCAGGCGCATCATGGTGACGGGAGCGCCGCCCCTGGTGACGTAGTGGACGGAGTAGCCGCCGCCGCGGAAGTATTCCCGGTTGGCCGGGCACCAGACGGCTTGTTCCATCATGGTTTTCGCATCGTCCGGAGTGACGTCCCAGTGTTTTTTCATGACGGGCTGTCCGTCCTTGCCCGTGCAGGCCATGCAGCCGTCCAGGGCGGCGGAGCCGGAATTGATGAGGTGGATGATGCCGTCCTTGGCATGGCCTTCCAGCGTATAACCCGTGACGCGCTTTACGGCTTCCGCACTCCAGTAGGTGCGAACGTCCGCGAAGACATTGGCCTGTCCGGTCAGCAGATAGCCGAAGAGGAGGCAGGCGCCGTTGAGAGAGTCATTTTCCGTGGCGAAGGGAAGCGGGGCGCGCGGGCCGTTCCAGTCAAAGGTGGAGTTAAGCAGGGTTTCCGCGATGTCTCCGTTCGGGTAGAAGTCCGTCCAGTGGCGCTGGCCCTGGAAGCCGCCGACCACAGCGTTGCGACCGAGCGCTTCTTCATGCCAGCCCATCTCGTCCAGACGCGGATTGCCGTATAGAATGTCGCGGATGATCAGGGTCATCTTGACGATAAACTCCCAATCCTTGTCGGCCGGAACAATTTTCGACTTCGTGATGACAGGCGGCAGGTTCTTACCGAGGTTCTTATCAAAGCCCTCTTTGCAATTCTCACGCACCCATGCCAGCGCCTTTTCATATTCGTCGTGGTCATAGATACCGATGGAAATGCGGCGCAGGATCTCGACCTCGTCCACCCATTCGGCGCGGATGCCGAAATACTTTTGCAGAACACCTGCATCGCAGAAGCTGCCGGCAATCCCCATCGTCACAGCGCCAATATTGACGTAAGCTTTGTTCTTCATCCAGCCTGCAGCAACAGCACCACGGGCAAAGCGCAGGATTTTCTCGGCTACGTCATCGGGAATCGTATCATCGTTGGCTTCCTGCACGTCATGGCCATAAATGGAGAAAGCAGGTAGACCGCGCTGGGCGTGTGCTGCCAGAACCGCAGCCAGATACACCGCGCCAGGGCGCTCGGTGCCATTGAAGCCCCAGACTGCCTTGATGGTGTTGGGATCCATATCGAACGTCTCGGTACCGTAGCACCAGCAGGGGGTCACAGACAGCGTTGCCGTAACATTCTGGGTAGAGAACTGCTCTGCCACGCGGGCCGCCTCGGCACCACCGCCAATCGTCGTACAGCCGATCACGCACTGCACCGGCGTACCATCGGGGTACTTGAGATTCTCCGAAATCAGCTTGGCGGCATTTTCTGCCATGCGCATCGTCTGATTTTCCAGGCTTTCACGGACGCCGCCCCAGCGTCCATCGATGACAGGGCGAATACCAATTTTAGGATACAGCATAGTTGCACCTTCCTTATTACAATAGGGGTTTGAAACGATCATAAGCGGCGTTCCATTCCGCATAGTTCTGTGTGCTTGGGGTATATGTTTTAATGACCTCTGTCTCCGCAACCAGCCGGCGTCCTTGTGTGATGGAGTCCAGCAACCCCAAGGCTTTCAACTGAATCATAATGTTGCCGAGCGCCGTAGCTTCCACCGGGCCTGCCTTTACTGTAAGGCCGCAGCAGTCTGCCGTCATCTGGCAAAGCAGACGGTCTTTTGTGCCGCCGCCCAAAACGTGCAGGGTCGTAAAAGTCCGGCCTGTTACAGCGGAGAGCTGCTCTATCGCATAGTGATATTTCAGAGCAAGGCTCTCATAAATGCAGCGCATTACGGCTCCCACCGTTTCAGGGACGGGCTGGCCGGTTTTGCGGCAGAATTTCTGTATTCTGCCCGGCAGATCGCCGGGGGCAACAAATTCCGGGGCATCCGGGTCAATAAAGCTGCGCAGCGGTTCGGCGGCAAGTGCCTGTTGCTCCAGCTCCGCGAAAGAATATGCCTGCCCGCGGCGCTTGTACTCACGGCGGCTTTCCTGAATCAGCCAAAGACCGATGATATTTTTCAGATAATTGATTTTCCCGTTTGCACCTAGTTCATTGGACAGCCCGCTTTGGCAGCTGTCCGCCGTCAGAATCGGGGCATCCAATTCCGTTCCCAACAGGCTCCATGTGCCGCAGGAGAGAAATGCCGTGTGTTCGGAATCCTCCTCGGCAC
>OIYT01002704.1_pt1 | contig 10446 bp, 6 predicted proteins | sample 1588201 | NCBI WGS metagenome assembly OIYT01 (sample SAMN03283260) | human gut metagenome | biome: human-associated habitat; material: feces | host: Homo sapiens | place: USA | collected 2013
CTGGACCGGGGCATGCGCCCATACCGGGATGAAATGTGTATTTCAACCAAGGCAGGTTATGAAATGTGGGATGGTCCATTCGGAGACCGCAATGGTTCCAGAAAATATCTGATCGCCTCATTGGATCAAAGCCTGAAACGCATGAAACTGGATTATGTGGATATCTTTTATCACCATGTTTATGATCCGGATACGCCTTTGGAGGAAACAGCATCGGCACTGGATCAGGTGGTGCGTCAGGGAAAGGCACTTTATGTGGGCATTTCCAATTATAACCGGGAACAGACTGCAAAAATGCAGCAGCTTCTCACAGAATTAAAAACACCGTTCATTATCAATCAGCCGTCGTACTCCATGTTAAACCGCTGGATCGAAGAGGACGGGCTGGATGATTATGCCTTTGAAAACGGCATTGGTCTGGCTGTATTTTCACCGTTGTCCCAGGGGTTTTTGACGGATCGTTATCTGCACGGAATCCCAGAGGATTCCCGGATCGGCAAAGGCAATACCTGGCTTGGGAATCAGTTAAATGAAGAACTGGTGGCGAAACTGAACCGCCTTAATGATATCGCTTCAAAGAGAGGGCAGACCTTATCGGAGATGGCTCTGGCATGGTGTCTGTCCAATAAAGCGGTCACTACTGTTTTGGTTGGTGCCAGCAGTCCGGAGCAGATCCGGACCAATACTGCTTGTCTGAAGCATCTTGACTTTACAGAGGAAGAGCTGGCAGAGATCCGGACACTTCTGTAAGAGCTTACATTGCATTTAAAATAACCAATGAGGCAGGTTGTTTCAATTCAGAAAAAATCACTGTACGAAAAAGGGGGACACACCATGAAGCATATATATTCAAAACCGCAGGATCAGGTATATAATCCATTTCTTCCATTGGAGGAATATATTCCGGACGGAGAACCACACGTCTTTGGAGACCGGGTATATCTATTCGGTTCCCATGACAAGGAGGGCGGCGAAACCTTTTGTATGCTGGATTATACGGTTTATTCAGCATCGGTTTCTGACCTGACCCGGTGGCGGAAAGAGGGCGTGATCTATCATGCCAGTCAGGATCCTGATTATGGGAATCGTCATTATATGTATGCTCCGGATGTGGTTCAGGGAAATGACGGCAGATTCTATCTTTATTATTGTATGTCCGGCGATTATGGACAGGGAGGCTACTGGGGACCGATCCGGGTCGCGGTCTGTGATTCACCGGCAGGCTCCTATGAATATCTGGGCTATGTCCGCAATCCCGATGGAACACCTTATAATGAGCATATCTGTTTTGACCCTGCCGTGTTAAATGACAATGGCAGAATCTACTTATACAGTGGCACACAATATGATTTTGAGGAAAGACCGGACTTTTTTGAAAATGAAGATTATATCCGTTCGGAAATGGATATGTTTCACCGCTCCAGAGAGGAAATCTTATTGAGGGCAAAACAGGACAGTATCATGGGTCCGGTTGTGATGGAGCTGGAAGAGGATATGCGGACGCTGAAAACACCGGCAAAGCACTTGATCCCGTATAAGGTAAAAGGGACTTCCTTTGAAGAACATCCTTTTTTTGAGGCAAGCTCCATGAGAAAGGTAGGAGAGAAGTATTATTTTATTTATTCTTCTATGCTGAATCATGAGCTTTGTTATGCCGTCAGTGATTATCCGGATCGTGATTTTACCTTTGGCGGCACCCTTGTATCCAACGGAGATATCGGCATGAACGGCCGTTCTGAAGCGGATAAATTGAATATGACCGGCACAACTCACGGCAGTATCGAACAGATTGGCGGAAGCTGGTATGTCTTTTATCATCGTCTGACCCATAAATCGGACTACAGCCGCCAGGCATGTGCAGAACAGATCACCTTTACACCGGATGGACAGATTCCTCAAGTAGAGATTACAAGCTGTGGTCTCAACCATGATCCTTTGCGGGCGGAGGGCAGTTATCCTGCCGTAATTGCCTGTAATCTCACCAATGGCAATATGCCCCACGGTTCCAACAGCATTTTCAGGATATCCTTTCCCAATGTTACCCATCAGGGCGAGGAACGATTTATTGCAGAGATCAGCGAAGGGACGCTGATGGGCTATAAGTATTTTTCTTACCGTGATGTTGCCCGGATCGGGGTGACGGCACGGATGGAAACCGAAGAAAACAAAGTCCAATATAAGGGACCTCTTCGGCTGGATGAACGTGTAACCGAAAAACCGGACAGATTTCATCAGATCCGCAGACCGGGAATCCCATCGGAAAAACCGGTTCTGGAGATCCGCCTGACAGAGACAGGAGATCCGGTGGGAGAGATCCCGTTGGATGAAAATGCAGAAGAATGGACGGAATTCTGGGGAGATGTAAGGATACCGGATGGCGTGTCTGCATTATATTTTGTATATCACGGCAGTAATTTCATTCAAATGAAGGACATTATATTTGGGTAATAATATTAATAAAGCTTTATCATGATATTATGATTGGTCTGCTTTACTGTAAATATTTATTTCGGTACTGCTGTGGTGTACAGTGGTACCGTTTTTTAAATGCAGTAGAAAAATGACTTTGTGAAGAAAAAGCTAATTGATTGCTGATCTCAGCAAAGGTCATATTGGAATGTTCCAGTAAAAATGCACCTTCTTCTAATTTTACTTTCATAACATATTCTGATACAGACATATCATAATATTTTGAAAAATGACGCATTACAGTTCGTTTACTTACTTTACAATAATGTGCAATGTCATCAATAGAAATTTTTGTCTGAATATGTTCCTGAATATATTTCATAGAATTTGTCACGATAGAGGATTGAGATTTTTTTTTCTGTTGTAACAATACATGATCACAATACTCCAAGGAAATTTTTCGACACATTTCAATCATATCTGACACCGAACGTATGGACGTCAGCATAGAAGTATAGGCTTCAAATATATTGTATGCCTCCTTGGGTTCTGCATAATATTCTATGATCGCAATACAACAGATTAACGCATAAGAATAAAAAAATCTTTGAGCATCTTCCGACGATGCAAATGTTATATTATTGCAAATCAGCTGCATTTCTCCTTCAAAAGAGTCCTCAATTCCCTGCCGATTTCCTACTTTAATATACTGAAGGACATTTTTTTGAAAGGAAACAGTAGCAGAAATTACACTTATAGGCGTTTTGTATTTATCCTTCTGTGATCGACCTGTATTTTTTGAAATTTTATTTTCCTGCTCATGGATATCGAAAATCATTTGTTCTGTTAAAATATCTTCCTGAAAAGCAAGTTTTATAAAAAGAGAAATATTGCTTGTAAACTGAGGCAAAGTCATCATGGGACTGCACTGAATAATTTTATACAAGTGCAGCAGATCATCCAGATCCTCAATAAGGGTGTTTATACTATAAAATTGATGATAAGTCAGAGGAACAGAAGTAATCGGGCCAAACATGATATTGGTCTGTTCATCCAATGCCATCAAAGCAAGCATACAGGAAGAAAATGTAATAATAACAGGTTGATGAAAATTATAGACTGATAACTTTCCAACGCATTGCTTCAATGTCTTCCTGGAACACTTCTGATTCGAAAGCAAAGGATAACGGAATATATCCTGTGGTGTATTATCAAAAACACAAAAAGGTATGTGTGTTGCCTGAAAAAAAATAGTCAGATCCTGATGATATTTTTGAAGCATATTATCCCCTCCAATTAACAGAATTATATTATTTAAAATAGCTATAGATATTGCTAGTGTCGTTATTATATAATATATGGCATTATTTTAAAAGACAAAATCTAATAATTTATGATAGAATTTTACAAAAATTAGATTATTCATTTTTGTCTGGAGGCTAATATATGATTAAGAATCTAAAAATGAAAACTGCTTTGACTAGCGTGATCACAATACTTACCATTTTAAGTATTGCTCTTTTATACGCAACAACGCAGTCAGGTATGACATCCCTGATGAAAACTTCGGCACAAAACAGTATGAAGTCATCTTTGAATTCTCAAACTACGCTGATTGGAGAATATGTGGCTCATCAGGAGGATCTGCTCCGTGAATTCAGTGTCAGTCCTGTTATTGCTGACTATCTTAAGGATATCAACAATAAGGACAAGCAGCAAAAAGCACAGAAATATACGGAAAGCTATTATAAAGGACTGGATAATTGGGAAGGACTTTATGCAGGAGAATGGAATACGCATGTTGTGACTCATTCTGATCCAAAGATTGTGGGAATGACGACACGAAAGGGGGATGAATTAAAACAATTACAGGATGCTATGACCTCTGCAAATGGACTTTACGATGCAGGCATTATCATTTCTCCCGCTTCGCAAAAACTGACATTATCCATGTATTGTCCCGTTTTTGATACAGATGGCACATCTATTCTCGGCTATGTCGGGGGGGGACCGTTTTGCGAAAAATTGGAAAGCCTGTTACAGGAAATCGAAAAAACAGATAAAACAAATACGGAATATTCCATGATTAATGTAACGTCAGGAATGTATATTTTTAATAAAGATAAATCTCTGATCACGAAAGCTGTCGAAAACGCAGGCATACAAAAAGTAATTCAAAAAATCAATGCTAATAATAAAGACATAACAGGTATTCTGAACTACAAAAATAAAAAGGGAATTTCTTATGTAATGTCTTATCAGTATAATGCAGAGCATGACTGGGCGGTGATATCCAATGTCAAAGAAAATGATCTTTACTCTGACGTTTACAAGATCATGAAAGAATTACGCAATATTTGTCTTCTTGTTTGTGCCATTATCGCAGTTCTTTCCTGGTTTTTCATTCATATCAGTACCAAGCCGTTAGCAGAAGTAACCTCTTCTTTGCTGGAATTAAAGGAATTAAAAATCCGCAAAAATCCGCGTTTACGCAAATATATCAATAAAAAAAGTGAAATCGGCCAGATTGCAACCGCACTGGACTCTCTCAGTAACTCCTTTGAGGATATTATTCAAAAGCTGGGACAATGTTCCGAATCCATGTCAGCTTCCGCGGAAGAAATGGCAGACTCCTCTGGTGTGCTGATCCGGTGTGTGGGAGAAAACGCAGCAGCTACAGCGCATTTTGCAGAACATGCAGAACAGATCAATCAAACCGTAGCACAGGTAGACGAAGGAATTGTGGAGATCAATGATGTAGTCGGGCAGGTAGAAAGTAAGATTCAACGGGGAAACACTCAAAGCCGGGAACTTATGGAGCAAGTTTCTGAAATGCGTACAATTGCAAGCAAATCTTTGGAGACAACCAGTGCAAAAATTGCAGAGAATCATGAAGCAATCCAACAGGCAATTATCCGTCTCCAGTCCTTAACACAGATTGACGACATGGCGAAACAGATTCTTGATATTACAAACCAGACAAATTTACTTTCCTTAAACGCCTCTATTGAGGCAGCCAGAGCCGGAGAAGCTGGACGTGGTTTTAGTATTGTGGCAGGAGAGATTGGTAATCTGGCAGATGTATCTCGTCAGACAGCAACTGCTATTCAGGATATCTGTGAGGAAACAAAACATAATATCACCTTAGTAGAGGACTGCTTTGATAATGTCATTCAATTTTTAGAAAATGACGTAAAAACGCAATTTGAACAGTTTGTCCGTGCAACAAATGAATACAATGGATCTATTATCCAAATTCAAAATATTATCAGAGAAATGAGTGACTGTTCCGATGAATTTGTTAAAGCTGTTTCAGATATTCGTTGTCAGATTGATACTGTACAAAGTAATCCGGAAGGGTTTGATGTACATGCCGATGATATTTTAAGCAAGGTAGAGCAGACAAAGCAGACTTCCGAAAGTCTGGTAGATATTGCTCACACAAACGAGCACAATGCCATATCTATTCAACAGATCATGGAACGTTTCTCTATAAACCGTTAATTGCCCTTTTTTATAATTTGAGGAGAAAATCATGTTTGATTTCATCAAAAACATTGGTAAAAATAAAGAATTAGAAAATATTATGGCTGAGATTGACTCCAATCTTTCCAACAATTATAAAGATGCGGCACATGAGGCATTGGAGCTTTTTGAACAGAGACTTTCTGAACTGACCTCAGAGAGAAAATTAAAAGAAAAAGCCCGGAAAGAATACGAGACAAAACTGGTGTCTTATCAGGAAACTCTCAAGGGCTTTTCTCATAAGGATCAGAAACCATACTGGGATTCCCAGTCATAAGTTATTATATTTCTTTTCCGGATTTTACGGCCGGTGCAATGGAAACAGCCGGAGAATAGAACGGGATCAGTGTTGCCTGTACCGCATGATAAAGATCTGATTTTCCCGGCCATACCGTGCCAAGAAGCTGATTTTCCTGATTAAGCTGATGAAACCAGGAGCCGGTATCATGATCCCATACCACCTCATCCAGATACTTCATAAAGGAAGCATAGTCCTTTGCGTAGCATTCCTCCCCGGTGATATGCCAGAGAACGGAAGAGGTATTGACTGCTTCCGCCAATGTCCAGTGCATTCTGTCGTGTACAACAGGGGTTCCATTCCAGTCTGTGGTATATACCAGTCCCGGTGCACCGTCAACATTCCAGGCATCGGCAATGGCACGTCGATATAACGCCTTTGCCGCAGAGAGATACGGTGCAGCCTGCACGGATGTACTGTCCTGATATGTGGACAGTGTCCACTGCAGGATCAGACGAGCCCACTCGATACCATGACCCGGAGTGGCACCATATGGCTTAAAGGGATCCTCGGGATGCTCCCTGTTGCATTCCAGATCCGGAGTCCAGTCTTTGTGGAAATGCTCCGGGATACGCCAGTCATTATCCTCTGCCCAGGTAAGCACATGATCGATGATCCTTCCGGCACGAACTCTGTACTTCTCATCACCGGTCACATCAGCCGCTGCCAGAAATGCCTCCACCGTATGCATGTTAGCATTTAATCCCCGGTAATCATCCAGCTTTGTAAATTCCGTATTCCAAGTATCGCAGGAAAGTCCCTCGTCCTCATTCCAGAAGCGCAGATCATAAAGGGCAAGAGCTTCCTCTAAAAGCTCCTTTGCTCCGTCAATCCCTGCCAGCACACCGGAAGAGGCAGCAAGAATGACAAAGGCATGGGCATAACACTGCTTGGTAGGGAGAATTTCACCCTCTGCCGTCAGCCCGGCATACCAGCCGCCGTTTTTGTCATCATGAAGCTCTGTGCGAAGTCCGTGGATCGCAGCAGTGGCAAGCTCTTTACTGCCTGCATGTCCTAAAAAGCACCCAAGAGAATAGACATGTGCCATACGGCTGGTGATCCATGTCTCACGGCTCCTGTCCTTCCATGGTGTCCCGTCATCTCCGAGATAATAAGCACTTCCCTCCGGGGACGGAAACTGATGTCCGAAGGATAACAGCTCCTTTCGGGCGGTTTCCAGAAATTGTTTATTTTCTTTCGTATCAATCTGATATTTTAATTGTACTGTCATATAACTCCTCATTTCTGAGCGTTGACTGCTCTTGTCCTGACTTTTATTATACGTTTTCCCCGGTAAAATCTCAATAGATATTGATTTGTCGAAAATATATCAATTTATCAGAAGAAACATCTTGACATGAAATGCATCCGCATATATAATAGCATTAATTTTTCAACAAAAACATGTTCCGCATTAAAGGGGAGTAATTTTAATGCATCGTCAACAATCTCGGTACTTTGGTACCTGGTGATGCATGCCGTATGGAATCATTTTTCGGTTATGAGACTTTTCGTGCAGGATAGAACCTCAGACAGGTTTTATTCTGCATGGAAAGTCTTTTTCTTTTGTTTCTGTACGAATTTTTCCCTGATGAATGGAGGATGTCTATTGGTCCAAAAGAAATGGAGGAGTTGTATGAAAAACTGGTATCAGATGTCACAGACACAGGTTATGCAAGAAAAAAGAACAGACGAGACGGGGCTGACCGGTGCGGACGCAGCAAAGCGTCTGGAACAATGCGGTTCCAATATCCTGAAAGAAGGCAAAAAAAAGAGCCTGTTACAGGTATTTGGAGAGCAGTTTCTGGATCTTCTGGTGATCATATTGATCATTGCAGCAATTATTTCCGCTATTTCCGGTAATCCGGAAAGTACCGCTGTGATCATTGTCGTTTTGATCTTAAACGCCATTCTTGGCACAGTACAGTACAGCAAGGCCAGAAAATCATTGGAAAGTCTGAAAGATCTTTCCTCGCCCAGTGCAAAGGTTTACCGGGATCATGCCAGGATCGAGATTGATTCCAGAGATATTGTTCCAGGTGATATTCTTACTTTGGAAGCAGGAGATATGGTTGCTGCCGACGGCCGCATCCTGAATAATTATTCCCTGCAGGTTAATGAAAGTGCTCTGACCGGAGAATCCACCAATATCGATAAATCAGACGCTGTTTTAACAGAAGAACTTCCGTTGGGAGACCGAGTCAATATGGTATATTCCGGCAGTCTCGTCACTTATGGCAGAGCCCTTGTGGTGGTCACCGAAACCGGTATGGATACCGAAATGGGAAAAATCGCCCGGCTGATGAATGATTCCGGCGAAAAAAAGACACCGCTTCAGGTGAGTCTCGATCAGTTCAGCAGTAAACTGGCAGCCTGCATCATGATCATATGTGTCCTTGTTTTCGGACTGAGCATCACCCGTGGAACCGGTATTCTCGATTCCCTTTTATTTGCAGTGGCACTTGCAGTTGCAGCCATTCCGGAGGCGCTGGGATCCATCGTAACCATTGTACAGGCCATGGGCACCCAGAAAATGGCAAAGGAAAATGCCATTATCAAAGATCTGAAAGCTGTAGAAACTCTCGGCTGTGTATCTGTGATCTGCTCTGACAAAACAGGTACCCTGACCCAGAATAAAATGACGGTGCAGCAGATTTATTCCTCTGAAAAGTTGTTATCCCCGTCAGATCTTTCATTCCGGGATCCGGTTCAGAAATATCTTCTTCTCAATGCGGTCTTAAACAACGATTCGGATCTTGTTGACGGACAGTGTATTGGCGACCCAACGGAAGCTGCTCTTTTAAAAATGCTGGACGGATCAGGTTTTGATCACGAACAGCTCCGCAATAAATATCCGCGTGGGGAGGAATTACCGTTTGATTCCACCAGAAAGCTAATGAGCTCCCGTTATGAGATTGACGGGAAAGATATCATTTTCACAAAGGGAGCGGTAGATGTTTTGCTGGACCGGATCACAGGAATACAGACTACAGATGGTGTCCGTTCATACACAAAAGCTGATCAGGAACAGATTCTCAGGCAAAATCAGAATTTTTCCGAAAACGGGCTGCGGGTACTGGCATTTGCCTATCGGGAGGCTGACAGCCGGGAGTATCTGACTACAGAATCTGAGAAAGATCTTATCTTTCTGGGACTTATTTCCATGATGGATCCACCGAGAGAAGAATCCGTACAGGCTGTTGCCGATGCGATCCGTGCCGGGATCCTGACAGAGGCAGATGTGCCGAGGGAGATCGGAGAAGTGATCGGCTTTACCACAGGGGAGAGGCTGGATCATTTTATCCATGATATCGTAAGCACCAGCTATGGGAAGGATGACATCATGATGTCACCGCCGGTAGCGGAAGCCATGAAAAAGCTGCGAGCTTTTATGTTTGAACGTGTCTATAAGAATAAAGAAGCAAAGAGTGAAGAGGGAAAGGCAGAGATGCTGGTGCAGACCCTTTACAGCTATTATCGTCATCATCTGGAACTCCTGTCGGAGGATATGATCGGACTGATCAACCGGGGAGAACCGGAAGAAAGAGTAGTGTGCGATTACATAGGAGCCATGACAGACCGTTTTGCCATAGCTAAATATGAGGAGATCTATATTCCCAGGTCCTGGCATATCTGACAGGGACAGGAAGCAGTGTGATCGCAGAGAAGCAGGGATGGTTACATGTATTATCCGGAAGAAGTAATCGAAGAAATACGGATGAAAAATGATATAGTGGACGTGGTTTCCGGGTATGTGAAGCTGCAGAAAAAGGGGAGCAGTTATTTTGGACTGTGTCCCTTTCATAATGAGAAGTCACCTTCCTTTTCCGTGTCCCCAGGCAAGCAGATCTATTACTGCTTTGGCTGCGGGGCAGGAGGAAACGTGATCTCCTTTGTCATGCAGTATGAAAACTATACCTTTCAGGAGGCTGTGAAATTCCTGGCTAAGAAGGCAGGGATACAGCTTCCGGAAGCAGAATACAGTGAGGAAACCAGAAAGAAGGAGAACAAAAGGGCAAGGCTCCTGCAGGTAAACAAGGAAGCAGCGACCTACTTCTTTCATCAGCTCCGCAGTGAAAACGGCAGGGCAGGCTGGCAGTACCTGAAGAAAAGGGAGCTGTCAGATGAAACGATCCGGAAGTTCGGGCTTGGCTTTGCCAATATGACCAGTAATGATCTGGTGAAATTCCTGAAAAGCAAAGGCTATGAGGATG
>OIYT01002705.1_pt1 | contig 10444 bp, 5 predicted proteins | sample 1588201 | NCBI WGS metagenome assembly OIYT01 (sample SAMN03283260) | human gut metagenome | biome: human-associated habitat; material: feces | host: Homo sapiens | place: USA | collected 2013
AAGCCTTTTTAAAGGCTTGCAGGGTCGAGGGACGGAGTCCCTCGTGGGTGTTAAGGGCAAAGCCCTTAACATCTCTTGCCAAAAGGGCGGACGGAGTCCGCTCAAATCGGTAGTTCATTGGTAACTTCTTAATTATTAGCAATAAACTGCTTAAGCCTAAAAATATATTATTTTAATTTTTATCAGAATTTAGAATAATTTCGAAAAAAAATAAAAAAACTTTTGAGAAAAGCTTGACATTTAGAAGCTTATATGGTATTATAATTCTCGCAGTCACAACAGTGGCGAAGATAAATGGAGAGGTGTCCGAGTGGTTTAAGGAGCTAGTCTTGAAAACTAGTGATCCCGAAAGGGACCAAGGGTTCGAATCCCTTCCTCTCCGCCAATTTTTATTATTTTATTTGTTTTATTTACCATTGGAGGATTACCCAAGTGGTGAAGGGGCTCCCCTGCTAAGGGAGTAGGTCGGGAAACCGGCGCGAGGGTTCAAATCCCTTGTCCTCCGCCATAAGTCCACCGTAATTTTGATAGAATTGCGGTGGACTTTTTCTATGCCTGAAAACCGCATGAAATCAAGGTTTTCACCATTCCAGAGCATAAACGAACCTCGTTGCAGAGCAATTCTGCGACGGGGTTCGTGCATTTTGTAGGGATTGTGGCTTTCTATTCTGCCGTAATCGTTAAACTACTGGGGTATTTGTTTAATCAGTTGAGTTTCTATTATTGGTACCTTTGAGGATTGTCTTGCTGTTTCGCTGTGGGACGCCACCCTTCCAGTTCTTTGTCCAGACCGACACGGAGAACTTTGTAAGGGGCGAGGAAGTCGTCGATACCTTGTTTCAGACTGTATGTATAAATGTGTTCGCCGAAGTAAGAAATATTGGATACCTCTTACTTCGGCGTAGTAGCCACTTCACTAACGAGTGAAACGCTGAATCAGGCTGTGAGAATTCTTCTCGGCTTCTGAAAATTCGTAGTCGATTTGGTCAATCAGTCACACCGCAGTTTCGTTCCATGGGGTACAACTCCAAGCACAGCTTTCGGGAATACAGTGGAATAATCAGCGTTTCCTGTACAGTGTTTTTCTCAATCTTGTGTTTCATTTCAACGAATGAATATCATAATGTTTTCTATAATCTTATCCCAGCGACACATCAAGCATCATCATCACACTGAAGCCGACTGCAAAGAAAACCGTTCCTATGTTGGAATGCTTTCCCTGCGACATTTCGGGAATTAGCTCCTCCACCACAACATAGAGCATTGCACCTGCGGCAAAGCTCAAAAGATACGGTAGTGCCGGAATCACGAGCTGTGCCGCAAGGAGTGTCAGTACTGCGCCGATAGGCTCAACTATTCCAGAAAGGACGCCGCCGAGAAATGCTCTGCCTTTACTTTCGCCCTCGGCTCGGAGAGGCATGGATATTATAGCACCTTCGGGAAAATTCTGAATGGCAATGCCTATTGATAAGGCGAGTGCACTCGCCGCCGTAATTTGCGTATTTCCCGCAAGAAAGCCCGCATACATCACACCCACCGCCATTCCTTCGGGAATGTTATGCAGTGTCACCGCCAACACCATCATAGTGGTGCGACCGAGCTTGCTTTTCGGTCCTTCTGCCTGGTCACTCCCTATGTGAAGATGTGGAATCAGTCGGTCAAGCATAAGCAAAAACAGCACACCGAGCCAAAATCCGATAAAGGCGGGGAGGAAGGACAGCTTGCCCATATTTTTCGCTTGCTCTATCGCTGGAATCAGTAGGCTCCAAATAGATGCCGCAACCATAACTCCTGCGGCAAAGCCCGCGAGTGCACGCTGCACCGAAACACCAAGTGACTTTTTCATAAAAAAAACACATGCCGAGCCGAGCGTCGTTCCGAGAAAGGGAATCAATATTCCGAATAATATTTCCATTTGCTTCACCGCCTTTGAGTTGCGTTTGTATTTGTGTCTTCTGAATCCCGCCTTGTGTTGAGTAGCTCCATAGACGCAAACTCCGCTGCCAGTTATGCCGTAAATTCATAATAGATGGGCTTATCTTTATTGTAAGGTGCAACTATCATCTCATAATGTGCCATTTGTTACAGTTATGTTTCGCCCGAACAAACGCTTTGTACATCAGCTTTCTCCAGAACGGCTTGTTGCAGTCAACAAACCGTAGCTTGCGGAAGGTCGGCAGAATCAGATTTTTTTCTCCATTACTATGAGACATGAAAAGCCGTTCGCCGTGACTATTTCATAATACATCTTGCGGTCGGTAGGCATAAATACACCACGATGGAGATTTTTCTTTTCGATTTTCTTTCGAAGCACATCCTACGGCAAGGCGAATTTCTTTTTCGTGATAGAGAGCTTGTATATGCAAAAATGCTCAAGCTTTATTTCCTCATTTTCGTGCTGTGACGCACAGCCAGCCCGCTTTATTCTTGTGTATCTGAATATCTTGAAATCTGGCCTGCTTCAAATATACATTTAATTCAGTGTCCTTATAGATGGTCATACCGTCTATTATATCTGTCCACTTTTCGTCCTTGCTTGTGTCGCCGTTGCTTTCGTTGCAGATAAGAAAGGTTCCGCCAGGTTTCAGCACTCGCCAAACCTCTCTAAAGCACTGTGACAAGTCGGGCCAGAAATAGATTGTTTCAAAGGCCGTGACCACATCGAACTGCTCCGATTCAAACGGCAACTCTGATACGCTTGCACACAATACGGTGCAGCGTCCTTTTGTAATGGCAGATTTGTTGACTTTCTTTGATTTTTCTACGCTGACGGTTGAATAGTCGATGCCTTTTACAATACCCTGCGGGCATTTTTTCAGCATTCTTTTAATGTTTGCTCCGCCACCGCAGCCACAATCCAACACCTTGTCGTCCGGAGTAAGTTTCAAAAAGCGAAGTCCCCACCTCGCCACGGCACTATGTCCAATGTTCATCATATCAACCATAATTTTTCCGCCAAACCCCTCAGGCTTGCGAGTGTTTTCAAAAAATGACATTTTATCACACCTCCGATTTTGCACATTTGGTATAAGTTAATGGGAATGATGCTTTCAGGGTGGTGCTTTTCAGCACCGTCCAAGCATTCTGCCACAGGAAGTTCAGATATTCCTTGTAGAGATGGAAGCCTGCAAATCTCCTGAAAAATGCCTTAACCTTACCGAAAAACGAATTTTCAGAGTAGGTGAGGGTTGAAACAATCAACACACCTTCGTCCTTCAGTACCAGTTCAGTGTTCGTTGCAAGCTTAGCCACTGTCTTAGCTTTCACAATCAGTTGAATAAGTTTGTACATCTTTTTATATGCCTCCTAATCCTTTTGTATGAAGTAGTTGTATAAACTGGCATTTCTGTCCCTAGAATTCTTGTGTTCTAACATTGCTATCATTCCTTTTTTGTTAGATTTGTCTAATCAATACATATAAAGCGCAAGGTTAGACTTAACTAACTTATGTATCTTTGAAAAGCCACATCTCTGTGACATTTTGGCTTATTCAAATAATTCCCTGCAAGTGCCGTGCAATAGAGTTTCTGGCACTTGTGGGTACAGCTCTCCTAATTGCTCCTTGTGACTGTGAGAATCAGTATATGTACAGTCGTAGTGATGAGTGAGCCCTCGTTTTGGGATAAGGTAATATTTCTCCAAAGGCTGACAAATGTGTGTCATGTTTCCTTCAGTAGTGCCCTGCGGAGCTGTTCTGTTTCGTATTTGGTAAAAGCCAAGATTGAATCTTTCAAAAATATGACCGTTTTGGTTCTTTTAGTCATATTATATCATGCTACTTTTTATTTTGCAAGAGGTGCAAGAAAAAAACATACTTATTTTAACAGAAAAATCGAGTCGGTTTAACGCAATGCTTCATGATAATACTGCACCCGCTAAATGGAGAATTGTCCCTCTATTAAATAGTTTCTGTTAAAATTAGGGTTATTTACCAGAGTTCCATCGTAATTTAGAATTACGGTGGAATTTTTGTTGACTCAATGGTCAATATAGTTGTGGTAGAAAAAGGGCCTACAGACAAAAAGTAAAAAAGTAGAGCATATTTTACTAAAATCCGTTAAAATAGAATTGCTTAGAAAGTTGAAACGGAGGACAAAATATGCTCTACAAGTATTTTGTCAGCGATATGTGGAAACCATTTGCAAACATTGGCTCGGTATTGTTCTCGGTATTGAGGGTATTGAAATAGTTTTCTATACCAATCACCAACAGCAAAATCAAGGTTCTCAAAAGAAATGCTTAAAGCTATAGAAATTTCAAGCGATTTCGCAATCACATTTTACATATGTTTTCCAACAAACATATAAATTCTACAATAAAACAAGCGACAGTTTAATTCTCTGTCGCTTGTAAGTACACTTTATTCTATTTTTCGGGCTCACCAACTATTGATATTGAGTCAAAATAATTTTAGTTTTTCATATGGTTGAATGTTGGAACAATTTCAGCAATTAGCTTATCTATGCCGTCCTTATCATTTTTGAGGGCTACCTTTTTTAGCTCAATAAGTTTTTCATGAAATTTTTCTGTATCAAGCTCTATTGGCTTGCCAATGAAGATTTTTTTGTTTGCAGTCTTTTTCATACCCTCTTCATTAAGAAGAATTTCTTCATATAGTTTTTCGCCTGGTCGCAGACCAGTAAACTCAATCGGAATATCTTCATATGGCTTGAAGCCCGAGAGGCGAATTAGATTTTCTGCAAGGGTCAAAATCTTAACAGGCTCTCCCATATCAAGTATGAAGATTTCTCCGCCCTTAGCAAGTCCTCCTGCGGTTAAGACAAGAGAAACAGCCTCTGGAATAGTCATAAAGAAACGAATAATATCAGGGTGAGTAACTGTAACAGGACCACCTTCCTGAATTTGTTCCTTGAAAAGTGGAATAACAGAACCATTAGAGCCAAGGACATTACCAAAACGAACAGCAACAAATTTAGTTTCACTTTGCTTATCCATAGTTTGAACTATCATTTCACAGATACGCTTTGTCGCACCCATAATATTTGTAGGGTTTACGGCCTTATCTGTTGAAATCTGAACAAATTTTTTGACATGGTATTTATCCGCAAGCAATACAAGATTTAATGTTCCGAAAACATTATTTTTTACTGCTTCTTCTGGAGTTGTTTCCATAAGAGGAACATGCTTATGTGCTGCAGCATGGAAAATAACATCAATTTTATTTTGGCTGAAAAGGTAATCGAGCTTGCGTTTATCACGAACAGAAGCTATTTGTGTATCAAGATTTAACTTTTCGTGATATTGACGAATAAGTTCTTGCTGAATTTCATAGGCATTATTTTCATAAATATCAAGTATGATGAGCTTTTTAGGAGAAAGCTTTGCTATCTGACGGCAAAGTTCAGAACCGATTGAACCGCCACCGCCTGTTACAAGAACAGTTTGTCCAGTAATATAAGCACCATATTTTTCGGTATCGAAGACAATAGGTTCTCTGCCAAGCAAGTCCTCTACTTCTACCTGTCTGATTTTTGATGTTACTGATGCACCATCTTTGATAAGGCCATATACATTTGGAATAATCTTTACTTCAAGGTGAGTCTTTGCACAAATATCAAGTATGCGTTTCTTATCTGCAAGGTTTATCTGTGAGATTGTGAAAAGGATAACTTCAATATCCTCACGCTCACATATTTCTGGAATATCATATGTTGAACCTTCTATTTTGACACCGCCGATTCTGCGTCCGATTTTTTCGGGGTCGTCATCGACTAAGCATATAGGAACATATTCATTCTCGGGTGATTTGGCAAGTTCACTTAGAACAGTTGCGGCACCTTCACCACCGCCAACAATCAGAAGTCTTCGCCGATTTTTATTACTGGTGTTTTTTCGCTCAATGATTTTATTAAGTCGATAAACCAATCTAAATATAAATGTAAGAAAGGTTGAGAGGAGCGACATTATAATGTAGATTCTTGCACCATAATTTAATCGGTTTTCGTCTGTGCCAATTATCATTGTAAATGACATAAAGACAAGGTTAGCTGTTAAGGAGGCTATGCCTGCATAAAAGAAATCCTCTATATCCGCATATCGCCACATCTTATCATAAAGCCTGAAACATAGAAATACAGCTGTAAATATAATATTTATAAAGAGGAGTCCCCACATAAAAGGTTCTTCCCAGCCCTTTAAAACGAAGCTGCTTTTGTTGACTACGAATGATATATAGTAAGAAACATTCCAAAGACAGAAGTCACATAGAAATAGCAAAAGCTTTCTATGTGTTTTGAGCTTTTTATATAGTTTATTCATTTTTTATCCTTACTGCGAAAGAATGAATATCTTTCAACTATTTAGTTTTAATTTATCTTAAAAAGTGTAAACTTGAAACTTTATGCTACTTAATAGAAGTATATAACGAATCTGTGCAAAATTCAATACTTTTACAATAATTACAAGTTAAATCAAGATTTTAATATACTTTATAGAATTAAAATATTCATTAGCTATTATATAATTAAAAATGAGAATGGACTACCATTCACCACTACGATTTTTTGTAAGCTACTTAAAAATTTCACTCAAGCTTTTTTAAGCTATTAATTGATATAGATTTTATGCCTTGAATAATTTTCAGAAATTATTTTGATTTATTGAAAGTTTTGTCTGTTTACTTTTTATGTCGGATATTGTATAATAACATATTAGAATTTTATGAAGTTACATATATATTGTGCCACTGTGTCTTGATTTATTACCTTGGCCTGGAAGGGGAATGAAGCAAAATAATGATGAAAATAGGTTTGGATATAGGTTCTACAACAATTAAATGTGCTGTTCTTGACGATAATAATAAGCTTATATATAAAAGCTATGAGCGACATTATTCTCAGATAACTGAAAAAATTGCAGAAATTCTCGAAAATATCCGCAGAAATGTTAAGGGTGCAGAAAATGCTTATTTCGCAATGTCTGGTTCAGCAGGTATGGGTGTTGCTGAAAGCTGTGGAATAGATTTCGTTCAGGAAGTTTATGCAACTCGTGTTGCAGCAAACACATTTATAGAGAATACTGATGTTATTATTGAGCTTGGTGGCGAGGACGCAAAGATTCTTTTTCTTTCAGGTGGTATGGAAGTTAGAATGAATGGCTCTTGTGCTGGCGGTACAGGTGCTTTTATCGACCAAATGGCAATGCTATTAAATGTTCCTATGGACGAGCTCAATGAGCTTGCAAAGGAATGTGAAAAAACCTATACCATAGCGTCAAGATGTGGCGTTTTTGCTAAGAGTGATATTCAGCCATTACTTAATCAAGGTGCTAAAAAGAGCGATATTGCAAAAAGTATATTTGTGGCAGTTGTTAATCAGACTATTGCAGGTCTTGCACAGGGCAGAGAAATTGCAGGAAAGATTGTATATCTCGGAGGCCCGTTGACATTTTTGCCTGAGCTTAGAAAGAGCTTTGATGAAACTCTGAAAACAACAGGTATCTGTCCAGAAGATTCGCTCTATTATGTTGCTATGGGAGCGGCTTTGTGTGCAGATGAAAGAATAAATTTTGATGAGATTATCGAAAAGGTAAAGCATTATAGAGGAAGCGGAAACTTTGCTTTTAATAAGCCTTTATTTGAGAATGAAAAGGAACTTGAAGAATTTAAGGCAAGACACGCAAAGGCAACTGTCGCAATAGGTGAACTTAAAGGCTACACTGGCAAGGCATATATAGGAATAGACGCTGGTTCTACTACCCTTAAAGCAACTGTTATTTCTGAAGATAAGAAAATTCTTTTCTCGCAATATCAATCTAATAGCGGTAATCCTGTTCCTATTGTTAAGGAAATTCTTGAAAAGATTTACGATATTAACCCAGATATAAATATAGTTTCTTCTGCCGTAACTGGATATGGCGAGGAAATTATCAAAAATGCTTTCGGAATAGATATAGGTGTTGTTGAAACAATAGCCCATCTGACAGCCGCAAAGAACTTTATGCCTGATGTTGAATTTATTATTGACATAGGCGGTCAGGATATTAAATGTTTTAAAATTCATAATGGTGCAATCGACAATATTTTCTTGAATGAGGCTTGCTCATCGGGCTGTGGTTCATTCTTGCAGACCTTTGCAAATGCTCTTGGGTATTCTGTTGAGGAATTTTCTAAGCTTGGACTACTTGCAAAGCAGCCTGTTGACCTCGGTTCTCGCTGTACTGTCTTTATGAATTCATCAGTTAAACAAGCACAGAAGGACGGTGCAACAATAGAGGATATTTCTGCGGGTTTGTCAATTAGTGTTGTTAAAAATGCACTCTATAAGGTTATAAGAACTTCATCAGCAAGTGAGCTTGGAAAGAAAATTGTCGTTCAAGGCGGAACATTTCTCAATGATGCGGTTCTTAGAGTATTTGAGAAAGAAACAGGCAGAGAGGTTATCCGCCCTTGTATTTCCGGTCTTATGGGTGCTTATGGTGCGGCTCTCTATGCTATGAATAAATGCAAGGGTGAGGGAAAAAGCACTATTATAAAGCGTGAGGCTCTAAATGGCTTCTTCCATAAGATTGTTACCACCAATTGCGGACTTTGTAATAATAACTGCCGTCTTACTGTTAATACTTTTAGCGATGGCAAAAGATATATTGCAGGAAACCGCTGTGAGCGACCTATAACTAAAAAATCCCCTGATAATAGCTTTAACATCTATGAATATAAGAGAAATCTTCTTGATAGCTATAAGCCTGTAAAAGGCTCGAGAGGAAAAATAGGTATCCCTATGGGACTCAATATGTTTGAACTTCTTCCTTTCTGGCATACTTTCTTTACAAAGCTTGGTTTTGAGGTAGTTCGTTCACCATATTCAACAAGAAAGCTTTATTTGAGTGGTCAGCATACTATTCCAAGTGATACTGTTTGCTTCCCTGCAAAGCTTATGCATGGTCATGTTCAGTGGTTAATTGATAATGGAATAAAGACAATATTCTATCCTTGTATGTCATATAACTTTGATGAGCATATGGGCGATAACCACTATAATTGCCCTGTTGTTGCGTATTATCCTGAGGTTATTCATGCAAATGTCCGAGATATAGAAAAGGTAACTTTCTTCTATGAATACTTAGGAATACACAGAAGAAAAGAATTTCCATATAAAATGCATGAGCATCTCGAAAAGTATTTCGGGAAAATTGATGTTAAGGAGGTTAAGGCGGCGGCAAGAGCAGCTTATGACGAGTATGAAAGCTATCTTGCAAAGATTCGCGCATATGGCGAGGACATTATAAAGAGAGCAGAGGCTGAAAATAAGCCAATATTTGTTTTGAGTGGCAGACCTTATCACGCTGACCCTGAAATAAATCATGGAATTGACAGAATGATTGCAAGCTTTAATGTTGCGATAATTTCTGAAGATGTAGTAAGCAACAAGGTTGATAAGTTCCCGACAACCGTTCTTAACCAATGGACATACCATTCAAGACTTTATTCTGCGGCAAGGTATGTTTCTACAAAGCCGAATATGAATCTTGTTCAGCTTGTTTCATTCGGTTGCGGTGTTGATGCTATTACAACTGATGAGGTTCGTGGAATATTGGAGCAAAATGGCAAGATTTATACTCAGATTAAGATTGATGAAATAACTAATCTTGGTGCAGTTAAAATCCGTATCAGAAGTCTTTTGGCTACATTAGATGAGAATTAAAATGTTTTTATACAGATAACGGCTTAATGTAAGATTTTGGAGTTAAATCGGGATTTGAAGGATTATTATATTTTTGTGTAATTAATAAGGAAGGTGATATTTTGAGTAATCAAAATAAGATAAAGTATGATTCCAAATATATCAGCTATGTTAAAAATGGAGGCTCAGCAGCTGTTTTTATTGTAAGGGATATTGTTAGTTCTATTGATACATCTGGAATGTGGATTGATGTAATTAGTACTTCTGGATATAAAAATAAATTTAATCAATGGGATTTTTCAAGCATAACAATAGAACTTTTTCCACGAAAAACAAAACCTATATATCCCCAAGATGCTACACCCGAAGATAAGAAATATATTACATGGCAAACGGCAAATGTGGATATAGCCAATCAAAGATCGCAAGGATACAGAGGTAAAAAGTTTACAATTTGTCCTAAACTTGTGAATAAAAATCAAGGCAAGACTAAAACAATAGAAAAGATATGGAACAAAAAATTTGGTCGATATGTTTCTAAATGCTGGGCAAGATCATCCGATTGTGAGGTACACAAAAAGAAAGTTCCAATAAAACCAGAGTGGGAATATCATATAATATCAATTAAAAGATTGTAGTTACATAGCTTTTTCTGTTAAGAGAAACGTGCAACTTCAAGTTTTTAGAATTGATATAGCTTTGATATGAAAGGAAATCCTATGAGTGGTGCAATAAAAAAGGCTTTGGAAAATTTGGAAGAAATAGTGCCGGCTGGTGCTGATGGTTCTTATTATCAGGGACAG
>OIYT01002707.1_pt1 | contig 10440 bp, 8 predicted proteins | sample 1588201 | NCBI WGS metagenome assembly OIYT01 (sample SAMN03283260) | human gut metagenome | biome: human-associated habitat; material: feces | host: Homo sapiens | place: USA | collected 2013
CGCCCTTGCCGCAGCCCAGTTCCAGCACAAAGGGCTGCTCCGGGCGGGCATACTGGGCGTGCCACCTGCCGCCCCAGATCAGCGGCTCGTGCACATGGAAGTCGGCTGCCATCAGCTCGTCGTGGGCATAGGGTTTGAAACGCATTCTCATAGTTTGTTGTTCTCCTTGATGTTGTGAAACCCTCTCAGCCTCGCATTCGCTCGGCAGCTCCCCCGAAAGGGGGAGCTTTTTGACTATAAGAGGGAAAGCTATTCGATTTTGCAATAGAAGCTCCCCCACCTCGGGGGAGCTGGCAAACCCGTAAGGGTTTGACTGAGAGGGTTATTCCTGCTCCCGCAAAAATTCCTCCACCTGTTCCGGTGCAGCGGCGCAGCTGCCCTGACAGATGCCGGGCTTGCCGCCGCCGCGTCCGTTCAGGGCGGCGTTCAGGGCTTTGGTCAGGGCGCGCACATCGCCGTCTGCCTGCGCGATGCAGTAGCCGGTGCCCTTTTCGGTGGGGGTCAGGGCGGCGCAGAGACCGGTGGTGGCTTCGGTCAGGCGCACCGCCAGCCGGTGCAGGCCGTCCGGGTCAAGGCCGGGCACTGTGCGGATGGCATCCTCACCGGGGTTTGCCAGCTGGGCAAGTGCATCAAACAGCTGAGAACATACACCAAAGTGTGTAAACTTGAGCGCAGTATACTCATCGTAGACGCGATGCACCGCCACAGCGGTCTGGTCGGCCTTGGCCGAGAGCAGCGCCCCGATCTCTGCCTGCCGCTGGCGCATAGCCTGTGCAGCAAGCAATGCCCGCTGGCCGCACACCACGCTCAGCCGCACACCGCCCTTGTAGTTCTCGCTGGCCAGAATTTTGATCTGTCCCACCTGTCCGGTGGTGCGGGTGTGGGTGCCGCAGCAGGCGCAGACATCCGCACCGGGAATGGTCACGATGCGCACCTGCCCTTCGATCTCCTTTTTGGAGCGGTAGACAAGGGCGGCAAGCTCCTCCCGGGTGGGGTAGCTGACCAGCACCGGTACATCCTGCCACACGATGCGGTTGGCGGCAAGCTCGGCTGCCTGCAGGCCCTCGGCAGAAATGGGCACGCTGGTGTCCATGCGCACAGCCTCGGAACCGATGTGGAAGCCCACGTTCTCGGCCCCGAACATCTGGTGCAGGATGCCGGAAAGGATGTGCTCACCGGTGTGCTGCTGCATTTTGTCAAAGCGCCATTCCCAGTCGATGCAGCCGGAAACGGCAGCGCCGGGGACGACGCTTTCCGGCAGAGCGTCCACGCTGTGCCAGAGGATGCCGTCATGCTCGTGCACATCGGTCACATTCAGCGTGGCACCGTCCGGCAGGGTCAAGGTGCCCCGGTCGGCAGGCTGACCGCCGCCCTCCGGGTAAAAGACCGTGCCGTCCAGCGCAATGCGCCCGCCGCCGGTCTTTTCGTCCGGCTCTGTGGCAAGGATGGTGCTCTCGCACTGGGTGCGGAAAGCGTCCGGTTCAAAATATTTTTCTGTGCGCTGCATGGCGCGGGTACCTCCTGTAAATAGAACGATCAACAATGGGGGAAAAGTGTCTTGCCGGGGGATGTTCTCTTTTGACACCAAAAGAGAAGAAAAGTGCGGCGGTGCCTGCAAGGCATGAAAGCCCCAGTGGGGCTTTCAAGTCGCAGACCGGTTTGCACAGCAAGGTCACAGCGATTTCGACGCGCTGGAGCCACGAAAAAGGGGCTGCTCGCCCCTTTTAACCCTAAAGAAGTGGGCTGCACTGGAAAAAACTGAAGATTCACGCCTGTTCGGCGTGAAGATCTTTTAACCGTTTTTTCCGGCTCCGCCGATTTGAAGCCCTTCAGTCGCTGCGCGACAGCTCCCCCGGGGGAGCAAGCACGTCCACAAGCTCTGCGGTTGAGCCGCAAACTTTCCCGTCATGCCAAAGGCTCCCTCCCAGAGGGAGCTGGCAAAACCGTCAGGTTTTGACTGAGGGAGTTCAGAGCGTCATCTTTTTCAGTATACCACGTTTTTTGCCTGTGGAAAATAGTCTGCGGATATGTTATGATAAGAAACAACGATATTCCCATAAAATGTTAAAAATGAGGAAGGTAATAGCATGCGTGAAAGTGGAATCCTGATGCCGGTGTCCAGCCTGCCCGGCCCTTACGGTATTGGCTGCTTTGGCAAGGAAGCATTCAAGTTTGTGGATTTTCTGGCACAAGCGGGCCAGAAGATCTGGCAGATCCTGCCGCTCAGCCCCACCGGCTACGGCGACAGCCCCTATCAGAGCTGCTCGGCCTTTGCGGGCAACCCCTATTTTATCGACCTCGACGCTTTGAAGGAAGAAGGCCTGCTCACTGCCGCCCAGCTCAAGGCCGAAAAATGGGGCACAGACCCCAAAGAGGTGGACTACGGCACTTTGTATGTGAGCCGCTTTAAAGTTCTGCGCACCGCCTACGCCGCATGGCGCAAGCAGTGCGCAGGGCTGCACGGCTGCAGCTATTACTTCCCGGATGATTATTATGCCTTTACCCTCGCCAATGAGGAATGGCTGGACGACTACGCCCTGTACATGGCCCTGAAAGTGGCCAACGGCATGAAGAACTGGGTGGAGTGGGACAAACCCTACCGCCTGCGCGACAAAAAGGCCCTTGCTGCCTTTGCCGCCGAAAACGAGGAAGAGATCGGCTTCTGGAAGTTCGTGCAGTACAAGTTTGCGGCCCAGTGGCAGGCGGTGAAGGCCTACGCCAACAAAAAGGACGTGCAGATTTTGGGCGACATCCCCATCTACGTCTCTGCCGACTCGGTGGATGCATGGGTGGGCGGCGCGCTGTTTGAGCTGGACGCCGACGGCGGCTTTGCCCGTGTGGCGGGCTGCCCGCCGGATTACTTCTCTGCCGACGGTCAGCTGTGGGGCAACCCGCTGTACAACTGGGAATACCACAAAAAGACTGGCTACGCGTGGTGGGTGCGCCGGGTGCGCCACGCACTGGGCATCTACGACCTGCTGCGCATCGACCACTTCCGCGGCTTCGATACCTATTGGGCCATCCCGGCGGACAGCACCACCGCCCGCACCGGCAAGTGGGAGAACGGCCCCGGCATGGAGCTGTTCGATGCGCTGGAAGCTGCCCTTGGCAAGCTGCCCATCATTGCCGAGGATCTGGGTGAACTGTTCCCCAGCGTGCGAAAGCTGCTGGCCGACAGCACCTTCCCGGGCATGAAGGTGCTGCAGTTCGCCTTCAGCGGCGGGGACAGCGAGTATCTGCCCCACAACTACATCAAGAACAGCGTAGTGTATCCCGGCACCCACGATAACACCACCCTGACCGACTGGTGGGAGAACGGCGCTTCCGAAAAGGAAAAGGCTGCCGCTGCCGCTTACCTGCACCTGACCGGCGTAAAGCCCACCGCAAAGGAGCTGGCGGCCATCCGGACCGATGATGTCCGCATCGCTCTGCTGCGCGCAGCGCTGGGGTCGGTGGCTGACCGGGCCATCATCCCCATGTACGACTGGCTGGGTCTGGGCGCGGAAGCACACCTGAATACCCCCGGCAAGCTGGGTGGAAACTGGGCATGGCGCGCCGCTGACGGCTTTGCCGCCAAGGCACTGGCCAAGACCATCCACGACGAGTGCAGTGTGTACTGCCGCGTATAAACAGAAGGCACAGAGCGGCGGGAGCTTGGCAATTTGACGAAAATGTAAAAACTCCGGCAGAAAATTGTGCGTTTTGCTGGTAAAATCGGAAGCTGAATGGTATAATGTTGCTAAAGCGGCATTATGCCATTTTTCTTTGCCTGATGCGTTCCCGGCATTTCCGGAAACAGGGCGGGCGCGGGATGCATAATGCGGCAGATGGTTCCTGAACGTATGGGGAACAGGTGACTGCACGCGGGATACGGGAGTGCCGCGTGCGCAGATGATGGGGAAAATTACATGAAGAAAGAATGTACCGAGCAGGATCTACGGGAACTTGCGCGCTCAGCGCAGGCCGTATTTGAGGCAGTGACCCTGACCGAAGCACCGCTTTGTGACGGCTGGCAGGACGATGGCCTGCGGGTGGACTACGAGCTGCGCAATGGCCGTGTGGACTGTGTGCTGCACCGCAGAGTGGAAGCGGACGGCAAATGCTGGGAGTTGGAAATGTGCGCACCGCTGGCAGGCAATGTGCTGCCGGAAGAGCGCATGACACCCCGGGAGCGGGAGCTGTGCCGCGAGGATATGAGCCACGATTTCCTTACCGGCGTGTACAACCGCCGCTATCTGGAAACGGTGTTTGCCCAAAAGCTGGAACAGTGTGCAGCGCAGGGCCGCAAAGCGGCCGTGGCACTGGTGAGCATCGACAACGGCCAGAAGCTGCGGGATACCTACGGCCAGCCTGTGATGGACCAGCTGCACTGCTTTGTGGGCAACCAGTGGAAAAAGAGCTTTGATACCCCTGCGACCCGCGTGGTCTGCCGCCTGACCGGCAGCATCTTTGCGGTGGGCTGTCTGGACGCCGACGGCAAGCAGCTGGCAGAGGAAATGCAGAACCTGTATCGGCAGATGCCCCGGGAATGCATCACCACCACCGGCATGATGCGCCGGGTGCCCTTTACCTTGAGCTGCGGCGCAGCCGGGCTGGAGGATGTCTCTGCAAAGAACTGGCAGGCGCTGTACGAGCTGTGCGACGCACGCCTGCGGGAGGCACAGAACGCCGGCGGCGATCAGATGCGTGCAGAATAAAACCAGCGTATAAAATCCCCCTTTTGGCGCAGACTAAGGCCAGAAGGGGGATTTTTTGTATGGAAAACCAGAAAAACGACAACCTGAACCTGCTGGAAGCCGTGGTGCAGAATACCGAGATGGGCAAGAACACCTTGGAACAGATCGTGCCGATGACCGACGATGTGCAGTTCAAGGCCGAGCTGCTGCGCCAGCGCAATGTGTACCACCAGCTCAATCAGGAAGCGCACACCGCCATCGAGGCCTGCGGCGGCACCGCGCAGGGGCAGAGCGCCATGGCAAAGCTGAACACGAAAATGGGCATCAGTATGAAGACCCTCACGGACAAGTCCACCCGCAATCTGGCCGAGATGCTCACACAGGGCAGCGGCATGGGGGTGGTGGACTGCGTAAAGGCCCAGAAGGATTACCCCAATGCCGCGCCCGGCGCAAAGCGCCTTGCCCAAAGACTGCAGGAGTTTCAGGAGGATAGCCGGGTAAAGCTGGAACAGTTCTTATAAAAGAAAACCCTCTCAGGCTCACTTTGTTCGCCAGCTCTCCCGAAGGGCGAGCCATTGGCAAAACGGAAAACGTTTCCGGAATGTCAAAAGCTCCCCCTTTCGGGGGAGCTGGCAATGCGAAGCATTGACTGAGAGGGTTCTTTTTTACAGTGCTTCCACCATTGCTGCCACGATCTTGGTGGCGGTGGCTACATATTCCGCAATGCTGAACTTTTTCACCACCAGCACCTCGTGGCCGTCCTCGTCAGCGTTGTCGCTCATGGCGCGCAGGATGACGCAGGGCACACCGTTCTTGGCGGCGATCTGGCTCACAGCGGCACCCTCCATCTCCACGCAGTCGGGGGCGCATTTGGCTTCAATGGCAGCCTTGGTTTCACTGTCGCCCACAAACAGGTCGCCGGTGGCGATCTTGCCCACCAGAGCCTTCACACCCGCTTCGGCGCAGGCTTTTTCGGCGGCAGCGATCAGCTCCGGGTCGCCGGTGTATTCCTTGAGGAACGGCGGGTTCTGGCAGATCATGTCCAGCTGTGCGTCGTGGTACAGCACGGTCTTGCCGATGACCACATCGCCAATGCCGATCTTCGAGGTCATATTGCCTGCGATGCCGGAAAAGATGATCTTCTCCGCGCCGAATTTTGTGATGAGCACCTGCGTGGTGGCGGCGGCATTGGCCTTGCCCATGCCGGCACAGCACACCACCACCTGTTTGCCGGCCAGCGTGCCCTTGTGGTAATCCACGCCGCCGTAGGGCTCCACGGTGACGTTTTCCAGCTTTGCACACAGCTGATCGACTTCATCGGGCATTGCGCCCATAATACCGAAAATCATAGGAAACCTCTTTTACGATTTTAAATGGCCGACGCGTGCGCTCTGGCCATATATAGCGGAAAGTTATTTTTAATTTTGTAAGTTCCAAAAGCCTGCGGAACTTGTTGGGGCGAAGCCCCTCCATCTTGCTAACGCAAGACCGTTCTGCCGCTTGAAAGCCCCACTGGGGCTTTCATTGCTGCGCAACCGCGGGCTTTTCGGAGTTACTTTTTCACGGGAAGGGGCGAAACCGGAAGTGACATCTTTGCCGAAAATCAGACGTTGAACAGGAACTCGATCACATCGCCATCGTTGACAACGTATTCCTTGCCCTCGGTGCGCTGCAGACCCTTGGCCTTGACGGCGGCGTAATCGAAGTTGTTGGCTTCCAGATCGCTGTAGCCAATGACGCTGGCACGGATGAAGCCGCGCTCGAAATCGCTGTGGATCTTGCCGGCAGCCTGCGGTGCTTTGGTGCCCTTGCGGATGGTCCATGCGCGGCACTCCTTCTTGCCGTCGGTCAGGAAGGAGATCAGGCCCAGCAGATCATAGCTGGCAGTGATGAGGTTGTCCAGACCACTGGCTTCAATGCCCATTTCAGCCAGAAAAGCCTTCTTTTCCTCGGGAGAGTAGTCGGCGATATCCTCCTCGGTCTTGGCGCAGATGGGAATGTAGCGTGCGCCCTCTTCCTTGGCGCGTGCGGCCACCAGCGGGACATACTTGTTGTTTTCGATGCCCTCCATCAGGTCGTCCTCGCCCACGTTGCAGGCGTACAGCACCGGCTTTGCGCTCAGCAGGCCCATTTCATGCAGAACGGCTTGCTGCTCGGCATCGCCCTCGTCAAAATCGAAGCTGCGGGCAGGCTTGCCTGCGCTCAGGTGGTCGGCCAGCTGCTGCAGCCATGAGGCTTCGGCGGCAGCACCCTTGTTGTTGCCGCTCTTGGCGGCCTTTGCCATGCGGCCTGCGCGGTTCTGCACCACCTCAAGGTCGGACAGGATCAGCTCGTAGTCGATGGCATCGATGTCGGCAATGGGGTCCACGGCCTCAGCCTTGGAAACATCCTCCACCACATGGATGATGTTGTCATCGTCAAAGCAGCGCACTACATGCACAATGGCGTCGCACTCGCGGATGTGGCCCAGGAACTTGTTGCCAAGGCCTGCACCCTGACTGGCACCCTTCACAAGGCCCGCGATATCCACGAACTCCACGATGGCAGGGGTCTTTTTATTGGTCTGCCAGATCTCGGCCAGCTTGTCCAGACGCTTGTCCGGCACGGCTACGATGCCGCTGTTCGGCTCGATGGTGCAGAAGGGATAGTTTGCGGCTTCTGCGTTTTTGGTGGAGGTGATGGCATTGAACAGAGTGGACTTGCCGACGTTCGGCAGGCCGACGATACCTAATTTCATTTTATTATACTCCTTGCGAAAAAGATTTTACGCTGCGGTAAAAAGCGATATTATAACAGAATAATTGTAGCACAATGGACGTTTTTTCTCAATACTCACTTAAGTGGAAACGAAAAGCCGCCCGTGGAAAAGCAGTGCTGCTTTTCCACGGGCAGTCCTTATGATTCAGGTTGTACGGGTCTTACTTGCAGATGGCAAGGGTGCCGGTCGCGGTCTCCTCAAAATGGCTGGCGTAGAATTCCTCCATCAGCCGGATGAGAGAAACGGTGTCCCGGGCACCGGCGGTCTCGTAGCAGGAGTGCATGGCCAGCTGGGGCAGGCCGATGTCCACGCAGTTCATGGATACCTGTGCCATGGCAAGGTTGCCCAGAGTGCTGCCGCCGACCTTATCGGAACGGTTGGCAAAATACTGCAGCGGGACACCGGCGCGGGCGGCAAGCTCTTTGGCAACGGCCATGCTCATGCCGTCGCTGGTATACTTCTGGCCGGCGTGCACCTTGACCACAACGCCCTCGTTCATGTAGGTGCAGTTGTTCACATCGGTGTATTCCGGGTGGTTGGGGTGCACGGCGTGGGCGTTGTCGGCGCTGAACATGAAGCTGGAGGCCACCGCACGGTGGAAGTCCTCATCGCCGGGGCAGACGTTCTGCGCGATGCGGTGCAGAACGTCGTACAGGAAGGTGGAAGCTGCGCCCTGCTTGGTGCCGGAACCCACTTCTTCGTTGTCGAAAAAGGCGGCAACATTGATGGACTGGGCGCAGTGCGCGTTCAGAAAACCCTTCAGGATGCCGAACACACACTGCTGGTCATCCAGACGGCCGGAGGAGATGAACTCCTCATTGCAGCCCCAGACGGCGGCCTTTTCGCGGATGCAGAGGAACAGGTCGCTGCCAAGGATCTGGTCTTCTGCGACCTGCAGCTCGGCGGCGATCAGCTTTTTCAGCACGCCTTCCTCGGCGGCACCGCCCAGCAGGGGCAGCATATCCACCTGCTTGTTGTAGGAAGCCTTGTCGTTGACCTCGCGGTCCATATGGATGGCCACGCTGGGGATCATCAGCAGGTCGCGGTCCAGTGTGAGCAGGCGGGAGGTGATGGCATCGTTCTCCTTTATCAGCACACGGCCTGCCACCGACAGCGGCCTGTCCATCCATGTGGAGCAGATCATGCCGCCGTAGCCCTCGGTGTTCAGCTTGGTGTACTTCCGGCCCATGTGGATCTCGGCGTTTTCCTTGATGCGGAAACAGGGGGAATCCGTGTGGGCAGCGGCCACGTTGAAGCTGTAGTTTTCCAGCTGTTCTCCCATGCGGAATGCAAGGATGCTGGAGCCGTTGCGGCAGACAAAATAGCTCCTGCCGGGTTCCAGCTGCCACCGGCGGCTCTCCAGCAGCTCGGAAAAGCCCTCCTTCAGCAGGATGTTCCGGACGGATGCAGTGGTGTGGTATGCGGTAGGATTGCCGTCAATGAAGGACAGCAGCTCCTGTACTTCTTTTTCGATCATTGGAAGACCCTCCATGGATTTATCGGTTTGGATGCTCCTATTCTACTTCTGCGGTTTGCGCTTTGCAATAGCCGGCCCTGCGGGCGGGGAAGAATTTGTTTTACATTGCGCGGGTTCTATAGTATACTATTCCTGTTGGTAAATATCGAATCGACAGGAAAGGCAGGAAACCGTCATGGAACGCAGCGATCCGCGCTATCAGGCGTATGTGGAAATATTAAAAGAGGAGCTCATCCCGGCAATGGGCTGCACAGAGCCCATTGCACTGGCTTACGCTGCGGCCCGGGCACGCGAGGTGCTGGGCGCACTGCCCGAGAGCGTGCAGCTGCAGGTGAGCGGCAGCATTATTAAGAATGTGAAGAGCGTCATCGTGCCCAACACCGGCCACCTGAAAGGCATGGAAGCCGCTGTGGCAGCGGGCATCATTGCCGGTTCGGCAGACAGAGAGCTGGAAGTCATCTCCGAGGTCAGCGAGGACAAGCAGGCTGCCATCCGGGACTATCTGCAGACGGTGCCCATTTCCATCCAGCACATCGAGCAGGGGCATGTGTTCGATATCATCGTTACCGAGCGCAGCGGGGATTCCTACGCAAAGGTGCGCATTGCGGATTTTCACACCAACATCTGCCTGATCGAAAAGAATGGCCGGGTGCTCTACGAAAAGCCGCTGCTGAACGAGGAGACCCGGCGGGACAGCCGGGCCGACCGCAGCCTGCTGAACATGAAGGACATCTGGGACTTTGCCGAGACGGCCGACCTGCAGGATGTGGCGGACCTGCTGGAACGCCAGATCCGCTATAACAACGCCATTGCAGAGGAGGGCCTTCTGGGCGACTATGGCGCGAACATCGGCCGGGTGCTGCTTTCTACCTACGGCAACGATGTGTCTATCCGGGCCAAGGCCAAGGCGGCCGCCGGTTCGGATGCCCGCATGAACGGCTGTGAGCTGCCGGTCATCATCAACTCCGGCAGCGGCAATCAGGGCATCACCTGCTCGGTGCCGCTCATTGAATATGCCAAGGAGCTGCACAGCGGCAAGGAAAAGCTTTACCGTGCCCTCATCATTTCCAATCTGGTGGCCATCCACGAAAAGACCGGCATCGGCACCCTGTCCGCCTACTGCGGCGCAGTCAGCGCCGGTGCGGGCGCTGGCGCGGGCATCGTATATCTGTGCGGCGACGGCTATCAGGCCGCCATCCACACGGTGGTCAATGCGCTGGCCATCGTGTCCGGCATCGTGTGCGACGGCGCAAAGGCCTCCTGCGCGGCAAAGATCGCATCCTCGGTGGATGCGGCCTTGCTTGGCTACAACATGTACAAGTGCCATCAGGAGTTCAAGGGCGGCGACGGCATCGTGATGAAGGACATCGAGACCACCATCAAGGGCATCGGCCGTCTGGGCAAGGACGGCATGAAGGAGACCAATGAGGAGATTATCCGGCTGATGATCGAGTAAGGCCGGGCCGGAATTGTGAAAAAATCATACAAATCCTTCTTTATTTTGTCATAACTCTTCCGTATAATAAGAA
>OIYT01002709.1_pt1 | contig 10440 bp, 8 predicted proteins | sample 1588201 | NCBI WGS metagenome assembly OIYT01 (sample SAMN03283260) | human gut metagenome | biome: human-associated habitat; material: feces | host: Homo sapiens | place: USA | collected 2013
TGATTTATATAAAGGAGGTTATATATTTTGGATATAATTATACTGGACATGAAGATATAAAATATTTTTTAGCTACACAAGAATTAATTTGGGAAAAAATAACTGATTATGAAATAGATTGGCATATACAAAATGGTAAATTTTTTAAAAAAATTGATATTGAAACAGAAAAAAGTGAAATACTTAAGTTAGTTAATGAATCTAAAAAGCTTCCTTCGTTTTCTAATACAAAACATAAAATTCCAATAAATGAAGAATATATATTAGTCGATGAAAATAATATAATAAATAAATTTGAGCCAATGGATAAAAATATTACAATAAAGGATAATACTTTAAAAATACTTTCAAAAGAGGAAATATATAATGACATGCCATTATACAGATATTTTTCTTCTAAATATCGAACTTATATTTATGATGCTTTTAATTCACAAAGGCTTATTTATAGTGAAGGAATAGAACCAGTTATTTTTAATATTGGTTATGAAAGCAAAATATCAAAGGGAATATTAAATATAGATTCACAAGCTGAGCAACTTGTTGATTATAATGATGATTTCATTTATAAAATGTTACCAATAAATATTGAGTTTTTCATATATGCATATAGTGATATATATGATTTAAATGATAAAATAATATATCATAAAAATGATTTAATAACATCTTTTAACACAGATGTTAATGGTAAATTTTTTCTTGAATTACCACTTGGAAATTATTATGTAAAATGTATAAAACCAAACGAATATAATGGATATTTCGAAAATCATATTTCAATTAATGAAAGTTATAATAATGTAGATTTAAAAATTCGTTTAAAGAGAAAAAGTACAAAATTAAAACTCAGAAAATTTATAGAAGTTTTATCAAAATCGAATGAATACAATTTTGATTATAAAGATAATATAGAATTTGTAATGATTAGAATCGGTTATGGATATAATAAAGATGGTGAAATAATAATAGATAAACAATTCTATAATAATTTTAGAAAAGCAAAAGAAGCAAATTTAAAAATCGGTTTATACTTTTATTCTTACGCTAAAAATATAGAAGAAGCAAAAAATCAAGCAGATTGGATAGTAACAACAATAAAAAAAGAAAAGCTTGACCTACCAATCGCATTTGATTTTGAAGATTGGAATAATTTTAACGATTATAATTTAAGTTTAACAGACTTAAATATGATCGCAGATACATTTATGAATAGACTTGAAGAGTATGGTTACAAATCAATGCTTTATGGTAGCTATTACTACTTACAAAATATATGGGATGTGCAAAATAAAAATATATGGCTAGCTCATTATTCTAATAAAACTGATTATCCAAATGATTATCAAATATGGCAATTATCTAATATAGGCAAAGTTAACGGGATAAATACCGATGTAGATATAAATGTATTATATAAGTAAAAAAGAAATGACACAAATCATTTCTTTTCTAATGTATTCATAATATATGGTACCATCTGCATCTTTCTAGAAACAACATTCTTAAGTGCAACACCTTCATATATATTTTCAAGACTATAACTTTCTTTAATAATATCTTCTGCTTTACTGTTATATATTACATATGATAAATTTTGAAAAATATCTGTTATAAATAAAGTTACAACCTTTAATTTTTCATTTTCAGCAACTTCATCCAAATAACTTACAAGTCCCTTCATTTTTTTATTTATATAATCAAAGTCACTTGTAAGAACTTGACCAATCGCAAAACTATAATCTCCTGCTTTAAATGATTTATAATCTTTATGAAGTAAATTATCAAACGATAATCCTTTTACACTCATACCATGTTTTAACATGTCCATACCATAATCTTTATATTTAATTTTAGCAATTTTAGAAAGATTAATAAGAGCATCTGTGTCTCTTATAGTGGTAGTTGGTGATGTTAATAAAAGAGTATCAGATATAATCGCAGAAGCCATTAGCCCAGCAATATGTGGTGGTATCTCAATATCATTTTCTTTAAATAAATCATAAATAATAGTATTAACACATCCAGTTCTAGAATTTCTAAAATTAATTGGATTCTTAGTATTAATATCACCTATATTATGATGGTCTACTACCTCTAATATTTCTGCTTCATCAAGTCCATCAACGCTTTGCGACGAATTATTATGATCAACTAATATTACTTGCTTTTTAACAGCATCAGCACTATCTGTTAATGTAAGTAATCCCGTACACTCACTTTTACTATTAATAATCGGATAATTTGAATGCTTTAATTTTTTACTTTCAATCATAAAATCAGATAAGTAATCCACTTCATTAAAAGTAACTGAAGAATACTTAATCATATCTTTAATATAATTGGATAATGAGATTAATTTAGCGACTTCATATGCAGTATATGGAGTAGAAATAATATTTACTTTATTATTTTTTGCTTTACTTAATATTTCGTTTGAAAGTTCAAGATTTCCTACTACTATTATTAGTTCAACCTTATTTTCAATCGCATATTCAAGTATAACTTTTCTATCTCCTACTATTAATATTGAGTTACTATCAAGTTCTACCTTATCTAAAAACGTTTCTTTCCCAAATGTAGCTGCTAAAACTCTACCAGATATTTCTTTATCATATTTTAGTACTTTGTTTCCTCTTAATACATTTAACAAGTTGCCATAAGATGTATTAATTTTATGATAGTCTCCATTTACTATTTCTCTAGCAAGTTCTTTTAATGATACATATCCATAATATTTATTTTTGTTTTCTACTATTGGTAGCCCTGTTAAACTATACTTACTCATATAATCCATGGCGTCCTTTATAGATAAGTTTTTATCAATAAAACAATCCTTATGATAAGAAACATCTTTTATTTGAAGTTTAACATCATTTAAAAACATCGGCACTTTAACTTTAAAATAATCTAATGCATATTTAGTTTCAGAATTAACATTACCAAGTACACAAGGGATTGTATTAAACCCTAATTGATTCTTCAAATATGATAGTGCAATTGCACCACACACTGAATCAGTATCAGGATTTTTATGTCCAAATATATATATAGGCTTATTATTCATTTTATCCCCTCCATCAAATATTTGTAATAATACCACTTTTCGTAGGAAAAATAAAGGTTTTTTAATTAATTTCTATCAATTCATATTCAGTTGAACCTACACCTAATGCACAAGCGGCTTCAATTGTATGTAATCCATTTCTTGATTCCACTCTTTCTATAAAATGTTTCTTTCCTTCATCAGAACTATTATATATTAAATCAATACACGCTTTATCTATTGCTACAGGATCAGTTGAAGCAAGAATCCCTATATCTTTCATACATGGATCTTCAGCTTTAGCACAACAATCGCAATCAACTGATAAGTTTGCCATAACATTTATATATACAATGTTTCCCCTGAAATATTTAACTACACTACTAGCTGCATCAGCCATAGATTCTAAAAACTTTTCCTGTGGAGCAATATTATCCCACATTTTTTCTTGTTCAAATATTTTACCAGCAGTATGAATATAACACTTTCCTTTACTAGAGGCCATTCCAATAGATAATTGTTTTAAAGCACCACCATATCCACCCATAGGGTGACCTTTAAAATGTGATAAAACTAACATAGAATCATAATTAATAATATTTTTCCCTAAATAGTTTTTCTTTATTATCTTTCCATTTGGTATATCAAGTTCAAGATCAGGTCCTTCAGCATCAAGCAAATCAACATCATAATATTTACTCCATCCATGTTCACTTAATATTTTTTTATGCTTTTCTGTAGTGTTTCTCGAACCTGAATAAGCAGTGTTACATTCAACAACAGTTCCTCCTAAATAAGTAATTATATCTTTATAAAATATAGGCTTTAAGTAATTTTGATTTCCCTCTTCACCAGAATGTACTTTAATAGCTATATTTCCTTTTAACTCTTTACCTACCATATTATATAAATCTAGTATAGTTTTTGAACTAATTTTTTTGCTAAAATAAACTTTTGATTTCATACTATTTTTTCCTCTCACTTTTTTCCGATGTTTCATATATTCTATCTAAATATTCTCCCTTATAATTTAGATAATCAGATGTATATTTCTTAATAAGTTTTAAGGATTTAATATCAACATCTTTATAATTAGATAATTCTTTATCTATAGACAAAATCATATTCATAAACTTATCAAAACCATTTTTTAATGTTCTTACAATTGATACAAGTACCATAGCTTCAGAAGTTTCATCCAATTTGACTTTTTCTTTAGCCTGCTCAAGTATATCATAAATATACTCATCATATACACCAGCATCACTATCTAACATTTCCCTATATAAGTTATCTATTTCTTGACTTACATTTTTTTCACTCTCAAGGATCTTATCAGCAATTAAATCAATAGAGGACTCATCTTTGCCAAAAGTCTGTGATAAATGCTCCAAATATTTTTTAGCTTGACTCTCTGCCTTTCCAATATCAAGTTTATAAGAGGGTTCAGAAATACTTATTACCTCTTGCTCAGTAAGCTGAGCACTCTTAATATAATCTGATTTCATTTTACCAGTAGAACCAGGAACATCATAAGCAGAAAGATTCTTCGCTATATTTTCCTCTTGTATTAATGAAGTAGAATACATTCCCCCACCATCAGTTGAAAAAACATATTTTATTTTGTTTCTATCATAATATTCAATTGGTATTTTTGATAAATCACTTATATGACTCAATGCATAATTAGAACTAACATTAAATTCAACTATACAATCAAACTCTTTTAAAAGTTCAATTAATTCAGGAGTCTGTTCTATATTAACAGCGTGCCCTATTCTAATTCTAGGTGGTGGTACTATTCCAAATGATACCCCAAACATTTTTTTATAAGCAGTGTTCAATTTTGTTTTAACCTTTTTAAGTGATAATAATGTCTTATAAACATTATCAGTAGTATCTTTAAATTCACCAGCATGAAATCTAAGTACACTATTAGGATACATATGTAGTACAGGAACTATCCATTCTAAAGATTCTTCAAAAGTTTTAGAAGTTTCATCATTAAATTTACTTTCTAATCCTACTATGTCAACTCCCGCAACAACATTATCTTTCAAAAGCTCAAATAATTCAGAAGAGGCTTCTTTAAAACTACTAACATCCTTATTTCTATCAATACTCATTAATAATCTAAAATTTGGATGTTCTCTATTTTTATATTCATCACTTAAATATTTTAATGTACTAAATGTAGAAAAACTTATTTCTGAATATTCAATACCCTCATTTTTTAATTTATTTAGTGAGGCAGCTAATAGTATAGAATACATTTTGCTTAATTTTAAAGAAGAAGATTTATGCTTTAAATTGTTTATACTACACTTAATTTGTCCTACTTCTTTCTTAAGTTCATTTGCTTTTCTATTTAACACATTTTTATTTTTACCATTAGTTTCTTTAGAAGATTTTTTTCTTAATTTAGAAATCTCTTCTTCTAATAGCTCTATTCTTTCTAAATATTCGATTTTTTCATTTTCAATACTAGATAAATCAGCATCTAATAATTTAGAACATCTACTAAGTAAAATATTTCTGTTTTTATTTACATTTAATAAATCATCAAAAGTAGTTCTTTTTGTCAAATCTAACTTAAGAGCTTTTATCACATTATCCTTATAGCCAAGATCAATTAACTCTTTTAATGAATACTCCTTTTCAGAACTAAAATCTAACTTCCCATTCTTAATAGGAAATTTAAAATGAAAAGCATCAAGTAAATATAAAAATTCTTCAGCTGATAATATCTCAATTAAATGAGTATGTAGTTCAGTTTTTAACTTTTGTGTGTCAGACCATCCAAACCTATTTAATCTTCTAGCATTAGACATTTGTTCTTTTACTTTTTCTTTTACAGAAGCAAAATAATTGCTAGAAACATCTTTAACATCTAAAAAATTATATATAGATGATAAAACCCTAATTTCAGTAGAAGTTATTTTAGATTTATATATTATTTTTCCATCTTTAATCTCACATATTTTTTTATTTCCTAATGTGATAACAATTTTATTTTTACGAGTAACAACATTAATAAAAGAGTTTAAAAAATCTAAACTTGAATCACTAAACGAAATAGTAACTTCATTATCATTTAAATTTATATACATTGTTATATTTTGATCATTAATCTTTATTTTTAGCATGATAACTACTCCTAAATTGTATACTATATAACAATTATAACACAATTTCTTTATTTTTGAGATTATTTTTGCTATAATTACATAGTGATTGAGATGAAATATGATAAAGAATTTTTACAATATGTAGATGAGATACTAAAATCAAAAGAATTTCAAAAAAGAAAAAAGTATCCTCACCATGAAGACAAAAGTGTTTATGATCATTCTTTAGAAGTAGCATATAAATCATACTTATATGCTAAAAAGCATAATCTTAATTGTAAGGATATAAGCATAGGTGGTTTATTACATGACTTTTATTATAAGCCATGGCAAAACAGTGGAATTAAAAAATCATTTTTCAAAATGCATGGATTTGTTCATGCTAAAGAAGCACTTGAAAACTCATTAAAACATTTTCCAAATTTAGTTAATGACAGAGTAGCAAATATAATATTAAGGCATATGTTTCCACTTAACATAATACCACCAAAATATAAAGAATCTTGGGTTGTTACAATGGTAGATAAATTATGTTCATTAGAAGTATTAAAACATCCGAAAAGTTATCCTAAATATTTGGGATTTAATAAAAAGAAGGAGTAATTATGGAACTAGTAAAAATATATTTTTTAATATTTATTATTTATTCTATGACAGGTTGGTTATTAGAAGTAATATCAACTTATCCAGATACAAAATGTTTCGTTAATAGAGGTTTTATGGTAGGACCTTATTGTCCTATATATGGCAAATGTGCATTATTAATGATTTTTTTGCTTCACCCATTTAAAAAAATATATACTATATTTATTATGTCAGTAATTATATGTAGCATCGCAGAATATATAACAAGCTACGTAATGGAAAAATTATTTAAAGCAAGATGGTGGGACTACTCAAAATATAAATATAATTTAAATGGAAGAATATGTTTGCAAAACAGTTTACTTTTTGGTGTTTTAGGAGTAGTGCTAATTAAATTTATTAATCCACATGTATTCAATTTTATATGTAGCCTTTCTCCAAAACTTATAAATATACTATTCTACTCAATATTGACTATTTATATATGTGATTTCTTTGTATCATTCAAAGTAGTTATGAAAGTTAAAAACATGTCAATTAAATATGTTAACCTTGATAATACAAAAGAAATAACAGAAAAAATTAAATCTATATTAAATGATAAATTATTAACAAGAAGAATTATTAAAGCTTTCCCTAATATTAAATTTAATATTAAAAAAGCAGTTGAAAACTTAAAAGAAAAATTTGAACAGTCATAGACTGTTTTTATTATGTAAAATTAATGTATTTTAATATATTTATTATTTATTTGTTGTATAATTAAGTTGGAGGTTTATATGTTTGAAAATAAAAAAATATTTATTTTAGGAATGGCTAGAAGTGGCTATGAAGCTGCCAAGGTTTTAGTAAGTCATGGTTGCGAAGTTCTAGTAACAGATATGAAAGAACAAAAAGAAGAACAAGTAAAAGAATTAGAAAGTTTAAATATAAAAGTAGTTATAACTAATGACCCAGTAAGTTTACTTGATAATACATATGACTATGTAGTAAAAAATCCAGGTATTAAGTTAGACCATCCAATATGTTTAAAAGCACAAAAGCTTGGTATAAAAGTAGTTTGCGAAGTAGAAGTAGCATATAGTTTCTTACCAAATGTACAAATAATAGGAATTACCGGAAGTAATGGTAAAACTACAACTACAACACTTATTTATGAGATATTAAAACAAGCTAAAAAAAGAGTTCATTTAGGTGGGAATATAGGTTACCCAGTGTGTTCATTAGTTAATAAATGTAAAGATGGAGATATATTAGTATTAGAAATATCAGGACACCAATTACATGATTGTTATAACTTTAAAACAAATGTATCAGTGATGACTAATTTATCAGAAGTTCATTTAGATCACTTTGGTACCTATGAAAATTATAAAAACAATAAAGCAAAAATATTTATGCATCATACTAAAGATGATCTAGCAATTTATAATATTGGTAATGAAGATGTTGTTGATAAAGTAAAAAATATAAAAAGTACTAAAGTAAGTTTTACATCACAAAGCAATATTAAAAGTGATTTATACTTAAAAGATGATGCTATATATTATCATGATGAAAAAATAATTGATACAAAAGATATAAAATTACAAGGAAAACATAATTATGAAAATATAATGTGTGCTATTGCTGCTACTAAAAAATATGGTGTAACAAATAAAGATATTTTCAATGTATTAAATAATTTTTATGGAGTTGAACATAGAATAGAATATGTAGCAACTATTAAAGATATAGATTTTTATAATGACAGTAAAGCTACGAATGTAAAATCCACTCAAATCGCTTTATCTGCATTTAACAAACCAACTATATTAATACTAGGTGGTCTTGATAGAGGTCACTCATTTGATGGACTTACTGAATATATGAAAAATGTTAAATTAGTAGTATGCTATGGTCAAACTAAAAAAAGAATTAAAGACTATTGTGATAAAATAAATATAAAATGTATAGTAAAAGATAATTTAAAAGAAGCAGTAGTTGAATCATATAATAATGCTCAAAAAGGATATGTCGTACTATTAAGCCCAGCATGTGCAAGTTGGGATCAATATAATTCTTTTGAAGAAAGAGGATGTGAATTTAAATCATCAGTAAAGGAATTAGAATAAATGGAAAAATCTACTAATAATAGAAAAACCATAATATTCTATGCACTAACATCATTAATACTTATTTGTATTATTGGTGTACTTGTATTTATTGCAAATAAGCACTTATCATCTATAAAAAATGATATGCCTATTAATAATAGTTCAACTAATCAATCAAATGATTTAATAACAGCAGATGTTGATGTAAAAATTAAAACAAAAACATTTGAGTTCTCTTGTAATAAATTAGAAATATCAAATGATAAAGAGAATGATGATTATCGTTTAGTTTCATTTCATGTCAAATTAAAAAACCTAAGTAATCAAAAATTAATAATTCAAGATTATGAAGACTTTTATTGTAGTGTAAGTAATAAACTTCAAACTAATGTAACTAATAATGATACAGAAAGAAAAAGACTTTCTAAAACAATTAATATAAATGAGTATTCAGATGGCTATGTAACATTTGAAGTACCAAAAGACACTAAAGTATTTGATTTAGCATATGAAGATGCTTTACTTCATATAGAATTGTTAAATAATAAAAATGCCAATTGAGGCATTTTTATTCTATCTCAGAAAGAAACTTTGGTTCACACGTTATATTTATTTTTAAACTCTTAAGAGCCTTTAAATCCCCATTATTAACCATATATGTTGAATGTGCTTCACAATACTTAAGTTTTTTTAATTTAGTAACTGCAAGTTCTACCATAGGATTAGTAGCAGAACATATACTTAATGCAGTTAATACTTCATTAAGCTGTAATCTTTCACAGCCAAGATTTAAGTCTTTCTTCATTCTTAATATTGGTTCGATAACCTTCGGAGATAATAAATCAATATCATCAGGTATTTTAGATAGCTCCTTAATTGCATTTAATATCACACTGCTAGAAGCAGTTAATAAATCTGTTTGCTTACCAGTTATTATTTTTTTCTTAGTAAGTTTTAATGATACAACAGGAACACCAATTTTTTCACTTTTTAATAGTGCAGGAGCAATTACATCAAGATAGTTTTCTGTGATATTAAGTTCATTCATAAGTAATTTAATTCTTTGATATGCATCTTCATCACTTAAACCTAGCTTATAATTATTTGTTTCTTGATAATATCTTCTTACTATTTCTTTTTTGGCAGCCTCACAAACAACAACGTCATCTTTGATACAACTGCCTATCATATTAACACCCATATCAGTAGGCGACTTATAAATATCAACACCAACTTTATTTAATATATTTTTAAGAACAGGAAATAATTCTATATCACGATTATAATTTACAGCTGTTTTTTTATATTCTTCTAAATGAAAAGGATCTATCATATTAACATCTTTTAAATCAGCAGTTGCAGCTTCATATGCCATATTAACTGGATGCTTTAATGGCAAATTCCATACAGGAAACGTTTCAAACTTAGCATAACCAGCATTTACTCCTCTTTTATTTTCGTGATATATTTTGTATTGGAGTTTATCCATTTCTATATTTTACATATCGAATTTATGTATTGAATCTGGAGATAAATTCGAGAGTTTCCTTTCTTAATAATATAGATACCAAGCCCGATTAGATAT
>OIYT01002713.1_pt1 | contig 10433 bp, 12 predicted proteins | sample 1588201 | NCBI WGS metagenome assembly OIYT01 (sample SAMN03283260) | human gut metagenome | biome: human-associated habitat; material: feces | host: Homo sapiens | place: USA | collected 2013
TGGTGTATTATTATATTCCTCACCTGCCAGATATTCTGCGGCATTTTTTCCGTAACCAGACATGCTGTGGGTAGGATGAAGCGAACGTATAACCCCGTCTCTTTTCATAAACATGTTCGTGAGCAGTCCTACACAGGATGGCGTTGTATATGGATTATATACCGGATTGTCCGCATTTACAGTCTTCCATGTGTGTGTTGGCAGAAGCAAAAGTCCATCCTTAAAATATTCCATCCATGCATCAAGCACAGTATCAGCACCACCATCAACCGCTCCTATAGCCTTCATTGATGAGTGTATAAGTATAGTTTCATCACCTTTAAGTCCAATAGACTCAAGCTGACCTTTTAACTGTTGTTTATTATAATTAGCTATTTTGCTGTTCATATTTTATCAATCCTTACTTCCTTATTTTCCTTCTTACAAACACAAGGCATATTGCCTGCATGACTATGGTCAAGCCCCATGAAACTGGATATGACATAAACAAAACATACAATGACCTGTGCTCAGGGAATACTCCATATATCCACACAAGCCTTGTTCCAACTGTTCCGATTATAGAAAGTATCATAGGAACTGCCGAATATCCAACTCCTCTCATAGAACCCGGAATCATATCCATAAGACCACACAGAAAATATGGAATAGTTGATATGGAAAGAATCTCCATACCACATTGTATTACTTCTTCCTGCTTAGTATATATTCCTAGTATCTGATGTCCTAAAAGATATGAGCCGCCACCTATAACTACAGATACTATTATTGACAATATCGCACAGTTGGCAAGCACCTTATCCATTCTTTTAAACTTGCGCACACCATAATTCTGGCTTGTAAAACTCATACATGCCTGTGTAACTGAATTAACTGATACATATAAAAATCCAAGTATATTGTTGGCTGCCGTGTAACCAGCCATAGCTATTTCTCCGAATGAATTAACAGATGACTGTAACAAAACATTTGAAAAGTTAATAACTGTACTCTGGATACCTGCTGGAAGTCCTACCTTAAGTATCTGGATAAGATAATACTTCTTTATTCTAAGCTTTGATATGTATAACTTATATATGGCATCTGTCTTACACAAACACCTTATAACGAGTACACACGAAATAAACTGCGATGTTATTGTGCCTATAGCTACACCTGCTACACCCATTTTAAATATAATTACAAGGACGAGATCTAATACCGCATTCGCTGTACCTGCAGCTATTAAGTACATAAGAGGTCTCTTGGTATCACCAACCGCCCTTAATATTGCTGCACCATAGTTATATAACATAAAAAATGGCATTCCCAAAAAATATATCCTGAGATATAATACTGCCTGTCCGATAATATCATCCGGCGTTGCAATAAGCACAAGGGATTCTCTGGCACACAATATTCCTATAACACTCATGGCAATACCGCTTATTAAAGCAAGTAATATAGCTGTATGTACTGTTTCTGCGGCGATATGCATAATGGAAAGTCTTGTTTCCGGAACACGCCTGAAAAATCAGATGAAGCTTATCCTTAATCTTGTGCTGATTACCGCCGCCGCCGCACCTTTTTTCAAGGGAGGATTTCACATTGATCTGTCCGGATATGGTTCTTCGGACAGCGCAGACTACGGAGATTCGCAGGATATCTACAATGAGGAACTGCGCCGTCAGACTTCGTATAATATTTCGTCAGTGCTTCTTCAGCAGATACAGGCGGCAGGGATAAGCTGTGAAAAAATTGAAACGGAAGTTAATATTCCCGAGGACGGCAGCATATCTATTACTAAGGTCACCCTTAAAACGGACGATTTTAAAAGGGCGGCGGAGATAGTCAGGAGCAGTCTCGGAAACGAAACGGAGGTAGTAAATGAAGATAGCTGAAAAGTTAGGAATCATTAAAAAGGATAAAAAAACAGTGACGGCAGTAATGATCCTTGGAATGGGCGGACTTCTTCTGATAATGCTTTCCTCATTTCAGCCGGAAAAAAAGCAGTCCGGCAAGGTACAGGAATCCGTCAGCAGATCTGACCTGTCTGATTCCGCAGATTACTGCCACGAAACGGAGCAGAAGCTTGAAAAGTTCCTGAAAACCATTGAGGGTGCAGGCAATGTAAGGGTATATCTTACTGTGGGCACGGATCAGCGGTACGTCTATGCACGTGAGGAAAGGTCGAGCCGCTCTGAAAATAAAACGGAGGAGGAAGAGAAATATGTGATGATCGGAGGAGGAAACGGAAAAAGCGCACTGATCGAAACTGTGGAAGTTCCCGAGATAACCGGAGCAGTTATTGCCTGTACAGGCTGTGACAGTCCGGTTGTGACCGAGAGGATATATAAAGCAGTTTCTGCCGCACTGGGTATCCCTTCGGGAAAGATATTTGTAACAAAGCTGGAGGGGTAAATCAAATATACTTAAAGGAGAATAATTATGAAAAAACCGACATTAATCATCAGAAAGAAGCACATCATCATGACCTGCCTGACGCTTATGCTGGCAGTAGCAGTATACATAAACTACGCAACTGCGCCTATCAGTCCGGACAAAAAAACGGGGAAATCCGCTTCGCCGGAAAAGGGCAGTACCGTAAGCTACGGTGAGACCGAATTCGTAAACGCAGAGGCAGACGGAACGGCAGATTATTTCGCACAGGCAAGGATTGATAAGATGAACAATCGTGACGAAGCTGTCCAGACACTCCAGATGATAATAGGCGGAGGCGATGTGACAGAGGACGAAATGGTAATGAATGCTCTTGATGCCGTGGAAGTTTCAAGGCTTATTGAATCGGAAGGAACTATAGAATCTCTTATTAAAGCTCAGGGATTTGACGACTGCGTTGCCTATCTTGACGGGGAATCTGCCAAGATCGTTGTAAAAACCGAGGGGCTTGATAAAGCGCAGGCAGCTTCAATAAAAGAGATAATTCTGGGTGAAACAGAAGTTTCTCCGGAAAATATCAGAATTTTTGAAGTAAAGTAGTTGTAAAATCCAAAAAAATCTGATATAATATAAAAGACGGAGTGTTCACAGGTCTTTAGTTAAAAGAATTTCAAGACGACGAATACTCAATAAATCGAACCGGAGGTCTGAAAATGGAAGTTTCCAGAGAAGCGGTCAAGAGCCGGCTTAAAATATCAGATGATGTAATAATCACAGTTGCAAGACTTGCCGCCCTTGATGTCAGGGGCGTTGCAGGTCTGTGCGGAGACGTAAACAAAATCAGCAGAATAAGAAAAAACGGCCCGGTCAGAGTTTCAATGATCGGCGACGTTGCGGCAATTGATATTGCGGTAAAAGTTAAAAGCGGCGAAAATGCCGGAACTGTGGCAAAAGAAGTACAGTCCGCAGTTAAGGAGAATATCCAGAATATGACGGGTATCACAGCCGCAAGGGTGAACGTTTCCGTTTGCGGAGTCGTTTTTGGTTAATTGAAAAGGAGAGTTTAAATGACAAGACGTGAGATAAGAGACAGCGCGTTCAAGCTGGTTTTTGAACAGCTTCTGCGTGATGACGATATTCAGGAACTTTATGATATAGCTGAGGAAATCGACGAGATAAGCGTAAACGACGAAGTGAAGAAAATCGTTGAGGGAACAATTGCACACGCTGAGGAGATAGACGGAATCATTGCAGGATACAGCCGTTCAAGAAGCATTTCCCGTATTTCCAAGCTTAATCTGGCAATTCTGAGAATTGCTCTGTATGAGGCAATATACGATGAAAATACCCCGGTGAATGCAGCTATCAGCGAAGCGATAAATCTGTCTATGACTTATACCTATAAAGAAGATACATCGTTTATCAACGGCGTTCTCGGAGCGTTCTCCAGAGAACATAAAAAGGAAGAGGCAGCTGAAAATGCCTGAGTTCCTTGGAATCGACACAAGCAACTATACTACCTCGGCGGCAGTGTATGTCAGCGGTGAAAACAGAATATATCAGGCAAAAAAGCTTCTGCCTGTCAGAAAAGGTGAACTGGGACTGCGTCAGAGCGATGCCGTATTTCATCACACAAGACAGCTTCCGGAAGTGCTGGAACAGCTATTCGGCAGCGGCCGGCGGAAAATTCCGTGTACTGTATCGGTCTCTGCACGTCCACGAAATGCAGAAGGCTCGTATATGCCCTGTTTTCTGTGCGGTGAATCCTTTGCACGTTCTCTTGGAACTATAGAAAATATCCCCGTCTATGCCACTTCACATCAGGTCGGTCATATACTGGCGGCTCTTTATTCTGCGGACAGGCTTGATATGGTCTCACAGCGGTTTATAGCCTTTCATGTCAGCGGAGGAACTACCGACTGCCTTCTCTGCGAACCGGACAGGGAAAATATCATTAATATTTCTGGCATAGGAACTTCGCTTGATCTTAAAGCAGGTCAGGCGATAGACCGGGTGGGCGTAATGCTCGGTCTTGATTTCCCGTGCGGCAGGGAACTTGAATCTCTGGCAGCCAAAGCAGATAAAAGATTCAAGACAAAACCTGTCATAAAGGGAAAGGACTGCTGTCTGTCGGGACTGGAGAATAAATGCCGTTTTATGTCGGATAACGGGGAAAAACCGGAAAATATCGCAGGATATTGCCTTGATTTCATTGCGGAGACGATACTTGGTATGACAGAAGCAGCGGCAAAGACTTACGGTCCGCTTCCGCTTGTGTTCGCCGGCGGAGTAATGTCGGACAAGTATATCCGTGACCGTATTACCGGAAAATTTAAAAATGCATATTTTGCAGCTCCGGAATTCTCCTGCGATAATGCGGCAGGAACGGCGATATTCGGTTATCTGAAAAGTATGGGAGTAAAGTGAAAATGCCTGTTGTTACAGTTACACAGATAAACAGATATTTAAGTTCTGTTGTCAGAAGTGACAGAAATCTACAGGGGATCATGATAAAAGGCGAGATCTCCGACTTTAAACATCAGTATTCCAGCGGTCATATGTATTTCACGCTGAAAGACAGTGAAAGTACTTTAAGGGCAGTTATGTTTGCACAGGCGGCATCACGGCTGAAATTTATTCCGGAGGACGGAATGTCCGTGGTCGCCGTCGGAAATATCACGATTTACGAGCGTGGCGGAGTCTACCAGATAAATGTCACCGATATCATACCAGAGGGCAAAGGCAAGGAGAATACCGCACTGGAACAGCTCAGAAAAAGGCTTGCCAAAGAGGGTATCTTTGATACGGCGCATAAACGTCCGCTGCCGGAATATCCGAAGAAAATAGGCGTTGTGACTTCTCTCAGCGGAGCTGCCGTCAGGGATGTTATCAACGTTCTGTCAAGACGCTGGCATTTGTGTGAGATATATGCCGTAAATGCGCTTGTGCAGGGCGATGACGCACCCGATTCCGTTTGCAGGGGGATTCTTTCTGCAGAAGCGGCAGGCTGCGATGTTATAATCGTGGGACGGGGCGGAGGATCATCCGAGGATCTCAGCGCATTCAACAGCGAAAAAACGGTCTATGCCGTCTATAACTGTAAAGTTCCGGTGATATCTGCCGTCGGTCACGAGACGGATATAACTCTGACCGATCTTGCTGCGGATATGAGAGCTCCTACGCCGTCGGCAGCGGCTGAACTGGCTGCAAAATCGACAGAGGGCATATATGATACGATAGATCTGCTGAAAAAAAGAGCAGAAAAGGCTGTTCTGGGGATATTGTCTCGGAACGGGGAAGAAATCTCCGTGCTGAATATCAGATTAACAGCTCAGTCGCCGTCAAATCGTCTCCGACTTATGGAAGAACGTTTCGGAAATCTGGAAAAAAGATGCGGTCTTGCATTTTCCGCATATTGCGGCAGGCAGGATTCATTGATAAACGAAAAAATTTCCTGCCTTGAAAACCTCAGTCCCCTGAAAGTGCTTTCGAGAGGATATTCCCTTGTGTACAAAGGCGGCAAACTTATCGGCAGTTCGGATTCTCTTGAAACGGGAGATATTGTAAGCATACGTCTCGGAAAAGGCGGAGTTTCGGCGGAAATAAAGGATAAATGGTGATAAAATGGAAGAAAAACAAAGCTTTGAAGAAAATATGGCACGGCTCGGCAAGGTGGTTTCCGAGCTGGAAAAGGGAGATATCCCCCTTGAAAAGGCAGTGGAACTTTACGGAGAGGGTGTCAGGCTTTCGGCTGTATGCAAAAAACAGCTCAGCGAGGCAAAAATAAAGGTTACGGAGGCAGACGGAGATAATCCGACTGAAAAATAATATGAATACATTCAAGGAAAAGCTTTCGGAATATATCGGATTTACCGAAGAAAAACTAAAAAAATACAGCTTGTGCAGAGGAGCGGAAAGCGTTCAGAAAAATCTTATAAAAGCAATGAATTATTCCCTTGAAGCAGGGGGAAAGCGTATCAGACCTGTTCTGGTGTACGCATTCTGCGAAGCCTGCGGCGGAGACTACAGAAAGGCGGCTGCACCTGCCTGCGGTATCGAGATGATACATACGTTTTCGCTGATTCACGACGACCTGCCGGCAATGGATAACGATGATTTCCGCCGTGGAAAGCCCTCCTGCCACAAGGCTTTTGACGAGGCAACGGCAATTCTTGCAGGAGATGCTCTCTCTGTTCTGCCCTTTGAGATCATTTCAGATGATCCTTTTCTGTCCGACGGGCAGAAAGTGAAGATATGTTCCTGCCTTGCGAAAGCCGTGGGACGTGACGGAATGATAGGCGGTCAGGTCATTGATATGGAAAACGAAAAGCGCAGCGATGTGGATGAAGAAAATCTGCGCAATATGTACCGTCACAAGACAGGAGAACTTATTGCAGTCTCGTGCATGATGGGATGCATCTGCGCCGGAGCTGACAGCAGTACTGTGTCTGCTGCCGCCGAATACGGATATCGTCTTGGTCTTGCGTTCCAGATAATCGACGATATTCTTGATGTTACAAGCACTACGGAAGAACTCGGAAAACCTGTGGGCAGTGACTCGGACGAAAACAAAACAACGTTCACTACACTTTACGGCGTTGAAAAGGCACAGGAGATAGCTTCGGAAGTCACGGGAGAAGCTATGACGCTGCTTGAGAAATTCAGCGATAATTCCTTTCTCAGGGAATTGACCGGAATGCTTCTGTGCAGGAAGAATTAATGTTATAAAGGAGCTGCGGAGCTGATATATCTTTGGCATTTTGCCGTTTTCGCTCCGGTTTGTTGAAAATGAAGGAAAAAAATAATATCGAAAAAAATGCGGTCACGGAGAAAAAAGTTTCTTTGTCCGAACTGAAACTGCCGGAAGATCTGAAAAATCTTTCCGTCAGACAGTGCGGCACTCTGTGCAGCGAGATCAGAAATATTCTTATAACAACAGTTTCAAAAAACGGAGGACATCTTGCCTCAAATCTCGGCGCTGTGGAACTCACAATGGCTATACACCGTGTTTTCAACTCGCCGGATGATAAAATAATCTGGGATGTGGGACATCAGTCGTACACTCATAAAATACTGACGGGCAGACTTGAAGAATTTTCTACCCTACGCCGTAAGGACGGATTATCGGGATTCCCGAAGCCGTCGGAGAGTGTACATGATACGTTCATAAGCGGTCATAGCAGTACATCCGTTTCAGTCGCCTGCGGCATCGCCGAAGCCATGAGGATTCAGGGAAAAAACAACTATGCCGTGGCTGTTATCGGTGACGGCGCAATGACGGGCGGAATGTTCTATGAAGCTATGAACAACGGCGGCAGGAGGAGAAATTCTCATCTCATCGTTATCCTCAACGACAACAATATGTCTATCTCCAAAAGCGTGGGTTCTGTTGCCAAATATCTTACTTCTCTGCGCAACAGTGAGGAATATCTCCAGACAAAGCGTGCCGTTGAACGTGGACTTAAAAAAATCCCGATTATGGGAAAATCAGTAGCACGGGGAATAAAAAATGTAAAAGATTCCGTGAAGTACCGTATCTTTGAGGACAGCAATCTTTTTGAGGATATGGGATTCATCTATCTCGGTCCTGTTAACGGACATGACCTCGAAGAACTTGAAGAAGTCATGAGAATGGCAAAAACTTATGAAGAACCGGTATTCATTCATGTCAAGACAGTCAAGGGAAAAGGCTATATGCCGGCGGAAAGGAATCCCGGTGAATATCACGGCATATCACGGTTCGATATAGAAACGGGAAATCCGGAAGTCTCTGCGAACAGATGCTTTTCCACAGTGTTCGGCAGGGAACTTGTCCGTATGGCACACAATGACAGCAGGATAACGGCAATAACGGCTGCCATGAAATACGGTACGGGACTACAGTTTTTTTGCAGTTGTTTTCCCGATCGCTTTTTTGACGTGGGTATCGCCGAACAGCACGCCGTGACTTTTGCAGGAGGTCTTGCCGCAATGGGAATGATTCCCGTTTTTGCCGTATATTCGTCATTTCTCCAGCGTGCGTACGATCAGCTTGTACACGATATTTCCATTGGAAATCTGCATATAGTTCTGGGTATAGACCGTGCCGGAATTGTCGGTGAGGACGGAGAGACACATCAGGGGCTTCTTGATGTTCCCATGCTGACGACTATAAAGAATACGACTATCTATTCGCCCAGCTGCTATGAAGAACTTACACTCTGCATGAAACAGGCGATTTCTGAGGACAAGGGAATTGCTGCTGTACGCTATCCGAGAGGAACAGAACCGGAGGATTTCGAGAGCTGTTATCTGTCTGCTGACCATGTGTTTATCAGCGGCGGCAGGAGCAATATCCTCATAATTACCTATGGACGCATTTTTGACGAGGCTCTGAAAGCACAGAACATACTGTCACTAAAAGGGATAAAGTGCGATATCCTGAAACTTACAAGGATATGGCCGCTGTCGGAAGATCTTGCCGGAGAAATAGAAAATTACAGCCGCATTGTGTTCTTTGAGGAAAGCATGGACAGCGGAAGTATTTCCGAAAAGATAGCCGATATACTTGCCGAATCCTCCTATTCCGGGGACTACTCCAGAGTGACCGCAACAGGTTATGTCAAGCAGGCATCCGTAACGGAATGCCTTGAACAGCTTGGTCTTACAAGCGGAAAAATGGCGGAATATATAACGAAAAGGAGCAATGAGAATGGCAAGACTTGACAGCGTTCTTGTTGCAAAGGGGATAGCTTCAAGCCGGAAAAAAGCAAAGGAAATGATTGAATCCGGAGCTGTTACCGTCAACGGAAAAGCGGTGACAAAGGCGTCAGCAGATATATCCGACAGCGATGTGACAGAATCGTCGGTCATGCAGAAATATGTGGGCAGGGGAGCATTCAAGCTTGAAAAGGCGGCAGAGGTTTTCGGTCTTGACTTTGACGGAAAGACGTGCCTTGATATAGGCGCATCGACAGGCGGTTTTACCGATTTCATGCTGAAAAACGGAGCAAAAAAGGTTTTCGCCGTTGATGTCGGCAGCGGTCAGCTTGCCGATATCCTCAGAAACGACCGGCGTGTGGTAAGCATGGAAAAGACGGATATACGAAATGTTTCAGCCGAAGATATGGGCGGATATATGGATTTCATCTGTGCCGATGTTTCGTTTATCTCGCTGAAAATGATACTTCCGAAGATATATGAACTTCTTGCGGACGGAGAAATTGCCGCAGTTCTGATAAAGCCGCAGTTTGAAGCCGGAAAGGGAAATGTAGGCAAACACGGAATAGTCAGGGACAAAAAAATTCATGTAAGAGTTCTTGCCGATATAGAGGCGTTTGCCGTCGGTCTTGGATTTGTTCCGGAGGGATTCTGTGCATCGCCTATAAAAGGCGGCAGCGGCAATGTGGAGTATCTTATGAAGATAAGAAAAAATTCCGGAAACCGTATTGTCTGCGATTTCAGGGAACTGGCGGAGAATTCATTCAACACACTTTAAGGAGTATACTATGAAAGCAGCTTTATATCCTAATTTTCAGAAAAAAAACGCACTTCCCTGTGCAAGGGAAGTCTGCGATATACTGCGCTGTGAGGGGATTCAGGTCTGTGTCAGTGAGGATTTCAGAGAAGAATTTTCCGACAAGCCGGGCATCATGTATGAGGATATTGAAAAGTCTGCAAAAACGGCTGATTTTGTTATAGCTATCGGCGGAGACGGAACTATTCTGCGCTGTGCAAAACTGCTCACCGGTACGGATACGAAACTGCTGGGAATAAATACCGGAACACTGGGGTTTATGGCAGGTCTTGAAGCCGACCAGCTTGACAAGCTCAGTCTGCTGAAAAAGGGCGGCTATGAGATTTCCGACCGGATGACCCTTGATGTTGTTTTTCATCATAAGGACGGCGATGTTGTCTATACGGCGCTGAATGAAGTATCCGCACGTTCCGGAAGCTTCCGTATCTGCGATTTTGAGGTGTACTCCGACAGCTATCTTGTGGGAAGATACCGTGCAGACGGGGTTCTGTTCAGTACGCCGTCGGGATCTACCGCCTATGCTCTTTCCGCCGGAGGG
>OIYT01002717.1_pt1 | contig 10413 bp, 5 predicted proteins | sample 1588201 | NCBI WGS metagenome assembly OIYT01 (sample SAMN03283260) | human gut metagenome | biome: human-associated habitat; material: feces | host: Homo sapiens | place: USA | collected 2013
AAACATACCATTTGCATAATTACCATCCCGTTCAGACCATCCCTGTGAACACTCGTTTCCGATCGACCAGAACAGATTACAGGTAGTATTTTTAAAACGCTCATAAGAAGCCGACTGTCTTGTCATTGCCACTGTTTCCAGCTTTGCTATTTTATCCTCTTCCGAATAAACTGCGTGACACTCTGTATTGCTCTCGCACATCACATATAAACCATATTTATCGCAAAGATAATACATATAGTCATCATTCGGATAATGTGCAGTTCTGACTGCATTAATATTATTCTGCTTCATTAGCCGGACATCTTCCTCATACACCTTGCGTGAAACATATTTGCCGGTTTCTATATCCGTATCATGACGGTTCACTCCCTTGATCAGCAGGCGTTTCCCGTTGAGTTTCACCATATCATAATGCTTTGTGGCATTATTATATTTTCCGTCATCGGTCACCTTTGTGGAAGTAAATTCCAGTTTCCGGAATCCTACATTCTGACTGACACTTTCGTAATGAAGCTTTCCTGCCGCATCATAAAGAGAAAGAACCATCGTATACAGATTTGGATGATCGGCATCCCACAGCTTCGGTGCATTGACATGGAATGAAATTCCTGTTTCCTGCATCTGACCGGCTTCCACCGTTCCGATCTCTGCCGTGCCGGACGCAGTCTCGTTTCCTTCTTCATCATAAAGAACTGCCTTTGCTGCCATAGAACTGCAGCCCTCTGATGCATCATTTCCAATCTGCACTTTCATTCTGACCTGTGCCTCAGAATAATCGTCATTCAGATCCGTATTAAGATCATAATCCCTGATATGTACTGCCGGTGTACTGGTCAGATATACATCGCGGAAAATACCTCCGTCATAGATCATATCCTGATCCTCCATCCAGGTTCCGTCGCAGAACTTCATGACCCTGACCGCCAGCAGATTCTTCTCCCCCTTTTTGTGAAGCAGATCTGTAATATCAAAGGTATGCGGATCATAGCTGTCCTCACTATATCCCACCCGGACTCCATTGACATAGAGATAATATGCGGACTCCACGCCCCCCAGGGTAATGTATACTTTTCCGTTGTCCTGAAGCATAGTATCCTTCACCGTAAACTCCTTACGATACAGTCCCACAGGATTCTTTTTCACCGGTGCTTCCGGGAATGACACACTATCTTCAAACGGCATCGTGGAATTCGTATAGATCGAATGATCAAAGCCATAACTGGTCCAGCTCGCCGGAAGCGTTACTTTCTTCCAGCCATCCTTTTCATTCAGAGCATAATCCTCTGTTTCAAAGCTTCCCAGCTTATCAGCAGCTTCCGGATTGTCAAGAACCGTAAGCTCCCAGTCCTGCCCCTCCCCGGTCAGAAGCTGATAATAATCCGAACCCTCTTTTGCATAATCTCTTGCTCCCAGAAATGCCTTCTCCACATTCTGATATGGCGTCAGATTGGAACTGTCCTTCATCGCATTCACCGATGTAATATCGAGATTACTGTCCGTTCCTTTCCATTCATCCCCGGTGCATTCTGCCCGTTCCACCGGATTTACCTTTTTCGTCGGAAGCACTCCATAAGAAAACTCATTGTTATCAAATGTCGCCTTCGTCTCTGCCGCCTCTGCTGTATTTACGATAGTCATATCCGGCATCGCCGTCACTATCATTACCAATGCCATCGCACCGGCCATCATACTCCGTTTCATTTTGTGTAACCTCATTTTGCTTCCTCCGTTTTCTAATAATAACCCGTTACATTATCGCGATATACTTATTTTACTTATATCTAAGACATATTTCAATCATCCGGAAAATGTTTATGTTCATTTTGTTATAATCCGTTTGGTTTTATTAAATGACTAACTCAAAAAAATCAGCAGCCGGGCTGGGGCTGCTGACGTTGGGTACTCTGTTGATGATATAATGAGCCCCAAAGGGCTCATATTAGGAGTTTCTTCGAAACTCCGTCATACGTAGAAATCATGTTCTGATCTATGAATACATATTTGCTTCACTTATTTTGTCTTGAGTTTTTTCTTTGCGGACCATTTTCCATATACCAGCTTTCCATTAAGCTTTTTATATGCCCGTATCTGCACATAATATACTTTGCGCCGGGAAAGCTTTGTGATGATCTTTTGCTCTGATGACTGACCTGACACTTTTTTTGTCTTAACGTTCCAGCTCATTGATTTGCTTCTTGAATATCTGATCTGATAACCGGAAGCACCTGATACTGTAGACCAATATAACTTCAACGATCTTTTTCCTGTTGTACAATACGAATACAGATAACCTTTCGTTAAAGAAGTGCCTTTCTCGCTTTGATCATTTTTTTTCTGATCATTCGTTTTGTTCTGATTCTGTGTTGTGTTGTCCGTATTTTTCTTAACTCCCTGTGATATTAGCAATGAATAGTCTTTTCCTTCTATATCACTACTACTTTCAACTTTAATATAGTAAATTCCATTTTGATTCATTCCTACAGCCGGCAGATTTACCGTTGCGGAATCTTTCAAAGATACGTATTTAGAATTTAATTCTTTATACTCTCCATTGGTCTCATTATAAACAGTAATCTTCCAGCTTGCATAATTCTCTTCGTATGTATGCGTGAAACTAATTGTATAACTGTCACTGGCTCCCGCAACAAACTTATAATAGTCTAAATCTCCCGATCCTGAAATATTACCGGATATTTTCTGATTCTCCGTAATCGCTGTTGCTGTCCCATAGGTATCATTATTTTCTTTTTCATAGGTTACGGCTTCAAATACAGTATCTATTTTATACTCCTCACCTTGTTCGTCACTGCTGCTTCCTTCTTCCACAACAATATAATAAATACCATCTTTCACTGCTCCGATTGCAGGAATACTGACTTTTTCATTGTCTTTTAACGCAACATACGTGTAAGACTGCTCTGTATATTCTCCATTCGAATATAAATATGTTCGAATCTTCCATGCACTATAACTATTCTGATTGACATGATTAAATGTCAGAGAAATCTTTCCATCCGCACCTGCCACCATTTTATAATAATCTTTATCGGAACCGGAGGCGAGATTTCCAGACATGGAGGTATTTAATGTAATATCCGTTGCTGTTCCATATACATCGTTCACTTCTTTCTCATAATTTTCTGTAGCTTCCAGAGAGACATCTATACTGTAATTCACTCCGTAAACATCCCCGTTCCCTTCTACAACAATATAATAACTTCCGTTTTTCTTCGCTCCAATGGCTGGAATACGAATCTTTTCATTATCATTCAGAGATACAGATATATTACTTAGTTCATTGTACTCTCCCCCTTCATATACATATGTTTTAATATTCCACCATGCATATCTGTCCTGAAATGTATGATTAAATGACAGGGAAATCTTTCCATTGGAAGATGGAGTAATCTTATAATAATCCTTATCATCCCCCGAGGATAAATTTCCGGAAATCGTTGTCCCAGTATTGATCACATCAGCTGCGTCATAACTGCCATTATCCTCCGTTTCATAGACCGTTACCGCTTTTGCCGTGCCGCCTCTCATCAAAAAAACCATACCGGCAAGGCATAATGTCATGGTTATTTTTAAAAATTGTTTCTTCATCGCTTTTTCCTCTCTTTCTTTTTTAATGAATTTTTATCCAATCGGATTTGGTCTTGAACCGCCACCCGAAATTGGATTTGGGCGATTTTTATTCTGGCTTGATCTGGAAGAACTTGAAGATTTACGGCTGCTTCCCGATGATGAGCTGCTTCCAGAGGAAGAACTTCGTCCTGACGAGGAGCTTCTGCTCGAGGAATAAGAGGACTGACTGCGTTGTGACTGCGTTGTTCTCTGTACGACCGGTTTTGTGCCATCACTGACTACCAACCCTATCATCTTTCCTTTTTTTACCAGCTTTCCGGCAGATAATTTCTGCTTCATAACATCCCCTTTGTGATACTGGCTGCTGTATTTGTATGCAAGTATCTGATATTTCAAGCCATTTTTATGTAAAAGCTTAATTGCCGTCTCTTTGCTTTTTCCAAGCAGATATGGCACTTTAACCGGTTTACTCCCTTTACTGATCACAAGCTTGAGTTCTGCGGTCTGATCCTTTTTCAGTACATCCCCTTTCGGGATACTCTGACTGATCACAGAACCTTTTTTGACGGTATCGCTGTACTCCGATGTATACACGATCTTAAGACCTTCTATCCCTAATGCCTGAATCCGTTTTGTGGCCTCCTGCTTTGTTTTCTTTTGGACCTCCACCATCTGAATCGACTCTGACGGCTCCGCCGTAGCAGCAGCTTCTGTCCCTTTCGGAAGCTGTGATGTCTGCACCTGCTCCATTTTATGAGCCGGTTTCTTTGATATCTCTAATTTCTTTGTTCCAAAAGGCTTTACCAGAACAAGAACGATCACAAGAAGTGCCGCCCCTGCCAGAATTCCCAATAATGCAGCCGGATGTTTCCGGTTCCGGGATGAATTCGGATTATTTTTCCGGGGTATTCCCATTTTATTTTCCTGGATCTGTGAATGTAAGGAAACCTCTTTATCCTGTTCCGGTATACTTCCAAACGACTCCTGCCCCATCAGTACCGTTTCATTCACGGGGTTTTCTGATATTTTCTCATTTGACTCTTCCCCATCCATCAATACCGTTTCATTCACAGAGTTTTCTAATATTTTCTCATTTAACTCTTCCTCATCCATTAATACCGTCTCATCTACGCTATTTTCTGATGATACCTCGTTCCGGGGCAGCACATTCTCAGACAATGATTTTTCTCGCTGTTCCGTCAACCGTATGGAGTTTTCTATCGCCTGCTCCACTTCCCGCTGGCTCTCTTCCTCCAGACTCTCCTGGATAGCAATGCTGCTGATGTCTTCGTCTTCCTCCTCAAGCTGTTCGGATGGCATAATGCTTGATCCACTATAAAGATCGTCATACAATTCCTTGATACTTTGATATCTCAACTGCCATCTCGGCTCCAGTCCTTTCAGGATTGCTTTTTCCTTTCCCGGCGGTATCTGTACTCCAAGCTCTCCAAAGCTTTTTAGACTGTCCTCAAATGCCCGCCCGATAGATTCCGGTGGCTTCTGCCCTGTCAGCATGTAATAGATTGTTGCACAGATTGCATACACATCCGTCCATGGTCCCTGTTTTCCATTGGTACGGTACTGTTCCTCCGGTGCAAAACCTCTTTTCAGGACAATGGTCAGACTTTTATTCGTATCATTATTGGCCAGTCTCGCTGCACCAAAATCAATCAGCTTAATGCAGCCTTCTGAAAGCATAATATTATCCGGACTGATATCACGATGTACCATTCCTGCCTGATGAATCTGTTCCAGCGAACGCATCACCGGCTTCATGATCTGAAAAACATATTCGGGCTTCATTCTCCCATGAAGCTCCATATATTCTTCCAAAGTAGGTCCTTTCAAGTATTCCATGATCATATAGGCAGTATTATTTTCATGAAAGAAATCCCGGACATCCACAATACCATGAAGATCATGAAACTTTGACAGGGTTCTTGCCTCCCGGATATATCTTTCCAGTCCCTGCTTATAAGTCTGCTCTGCTTTACCTTCAAATACATTGATATTGTTGGTAAGTGCCGTGGTGCAGTCCCTGCTGGCGATATTGGAAGGAAAATATTCCTTTACTGCTACAGGCATGTCCAAAATGGAATCATATCCCATATACGTAATGCCAAAGCCGCCTTCTCCTAATACCTTACCAATATAGAAACGATCATGCAGGATCGTTCCCGGACGCAGACATCTTGGATTTGACTGATACGTATCATTGGAGAACCGGCACTTCGGGCATATCGTCTGTCCACTCTCCAGGGGCTCCATACACGCCCAACATCGATTCATCTTATTTATCATTTTATTTCAAGCCTTTCTTTTATTCGTTCTGGTGTAATTTCCGGAAAACAGCACTCCATTTCTCAGATCTGCTATTTCCGATGGGGCATCCCCGACCATACGGCCACCGCCGAATAGTTATCCATTTCATACTCTTTTCCATTGATCCGGACCAGCTTCTCCATACGTTTCAGCCATTGTCTGGGGGTCAATGATTTTTGGAGTAACCGTTCCATATCGGTTTCTTCGATATACTCCCAAAAACCGTCCGAGCACAACAAAAACTGCTGCTTTCCTTCTCTCCGGATCACCTCATCGATCCGGTACGGCTTATCCTCCCACTCCATGCCAATCGAACAAAGCAGACGGTTCCGGTCCGGATGATGGCGTATCTCCGATTCCTGGATTTCCTTCATATTCACAAGCATCTGCGGCACACTCTGATCTAAAGTATGTGATACCAGCTTTCCATCTTGAAAATAATATATTCTGGAATCTCCAATATGTCCCCAGCCAACCTGTGCTTTACGAAGCTCCAGCACCGTCAAAGTCGTCATCATCCCGGCACATTCCGGCCGGCTGCTTTTCTCTTTTTCCACCTTTTTTTGTGCGATTTCAAAACAGTCTGCTAAGCTTTCTCTGATTCCTTCCGTTTCTTCCTGTTCCCTCAACGCCTCCATGGCTAAGGCTGATGCCACATCCCCGTGGCCATGCCCACCCAGACCATCCGCCAGTCCGAATACATACCGTTTTGTCTTTTTACATAACGTAGTACAATCCTCGTTATACTCCCTGTCTCCCTTATTGGAAATCTGTGCATATGAAATCATATCTTCCTCCCTTTGTGCCCTTTTTCATCCCTACTTATAGTTGTAACAATACAGTGACAACAATGACCAGATTCCATTTTGTTTGATAAATACATTGCCTTTGCTGTTCATATCCTTTGCTTCATCAAACACCGGATCAATACACATTTTCCCTTTAGTATCAATAAAGCCCCATTTTCCGTTGCTTTTTACAGCAGCAAATCCGTAGGAAAAGGAACGAGCCGCCTCATACTGTGGCTCGATCACCATATTTCCCTTCGTATCCACAAAGCCCCATTTTCCATTGCTCTCAACAGCGGCATATTTTCCTGTTTCATTGAAAGGAACAGCATCCTGCCAGCTTCCACTGCCCACAGCCTTTCCGGAATCCGTGTACATCTGGTATGCATTTCCATTCATACCAAAAAATCTCTTCTGACGCATTCCCACACTAAGCTCATCCATAGCAATCTTCTCAAAACTGCCCCCGGATTGTTCTCCTTTGTTATTAATAAAATGGTAACCGGTTCCATCCAGCACCACAAGGTAACCATCCCAGAAGGTACCCGCAAAGGAAAAACCGTCTTTCCAGAGAGCCCCATTTTCCTTGTAATAGGAATAACTCCCCTGTTTTGTTTCAATCGGATAAACGCCTCCTGAAAAATTACCCACAGACTGAATTCCATCCGGATCCACATCTTCCGGCAAAACACGTCTTTTATTGCCGGAGGAGTCGATCATCTCCCATTCCGCTTTCTTTCCTTCCGAAGCTTTTACCTTCACAAAAACAAACTCTCCCATAAAATCCGTGATGTCCTCATAATCATCAAACACCAGCTTACTGCCGGACTCGGTCACATATCCCTTGTCACCATCTGCCGCAACGGCACAGACTCCATTTACAAAAGAGGATACTTCCGTATAACCATCCATCTGGATCATGTATTGATACTGTATGGAGGATTTCAGTTCCTTTAACTTCGCTGACATGGCTCCGGCTGCTGCCGCCTTGTCATAAATCAGAAAACTCTCCGGATACATTTCATTTTGGATATAATACTCCATCATACATTCATAAATCTGAGAATCCCCATGATACTTCTGCATAATCGTCTCAGCATATGTTTCTGCTTCATCCTCCTGTCCGCTTTCCAGATATACTTTTTCAATTTTCATTCGCACCGCAAGGGTATCCTCAATCTCCAATGCCTGATTATATTTTTCCAGTGCATCCACAGTAATGTCCTTTTTCAGGTAATCGTCTGCCTGTCTGATATACTCCGCATGCTTTTTCTGATCTCCCTGCACGGAATCGATCATGTTATACCATCCGGCTGCCATGCCTGCCACCAATAAAACCGGTACCACATATTTATAATTTTTCAATGCTTTTTCCTCCTGCCTATCTGATTTTCACCGGTACAGACCACTTACTGTACTTCTTTTTTCCATCAATCACAGCATAGCTGCGGATGCGAAGCATAAAACCCTTGGCATTGATTTTTTTATTGATGTTTTTCTTCAGTCTTCCCTGTATCTTGGTCTGTTTTTTCCATTTCTTTTCATTCATCCAGCGATACTGTGTTTCAAACTTCTCTCCTTCAGCCTGAACAAATCCCAGTGTGAGCTTTGATCCCTTTACCTTTGCTGATATCTTTGGCTTTTTCAGAGTAGTTCCTATTTTCACTGTTTTCGCACTGCTATAAGTCCCGGTATCAATTTTTCCGGTTCCACTGATGTGATACGGCAGTACACGATACGTGTAGCTTTTGCCCAACTCCACACTGCTGTCCTCATAAGAACTGTCCGAACCATTCGAAAGCGTTGCCAGCTTTTTTTCGCCAGCCGAACCTTCCCGACGATAAATGTAATAGCCGTCCACGCCATTCGCCGCCTTCCAGGTCAGCTTCACAGCCTTTTTCAGGAGATAACCGGACTTTTTGACATATCCTGCAACAGCCCGGTAACTGCTGACCTTTCTTTCTTTTCCACCAGGTGTTAATGTCTTCTTGGGAGAAGCGGTTGTTTTGTTCCCTGTTACAGTTCCTGATGTTGTTTTGGGTGGTGACGATACTTTTCCCGGAGATACCGATGTCACCGGTGCGTACGTCACGATACCCGGTTGTTTTGTAATCTCCGGCATATCTGCTACCTGTGCCCGTTTTCCTCCCGCTTCCACAACGGATTTACCATCTGCCGTCTCAAAAGCATCCGCCGGTGTTTTCCCTTCTTTAATGCCTGTAATGGTAAACGTCACCGAAAGGGAGTCGGAAAAGGTAAAATCCGGATTCATTTCATCAAACTCCTCCTTCGTCGCAAAGTCGCCATCCCCATATCCATACTCATTGCGAATCTCTAAGAAATAGTTTCCTTTTCCCTCAATATCCCCCTCATACATTTTTGACAGGTCTGTTTTGATCTCGTTTCCATCACACTTTACAACAACATCGGATATCGCCATCCCTGATGCATCAAACTTCTGCGTATTACAAATCCCCATAATGTCTACCAGAAAAACATTAGCTCCATTGGCAGGGTTATTTACTTCGGATATACCTGGAAAATCACTTTTGTGAATAGATACGGTATAGGTTCCATTCCCTGTGATCACCGTATCCCTTCCGTAACCACCGCATACCCTTGTATACCAGTTTCCCCATCTCCAGTCCTTGTCGGTGAACATTAGAAATGCGTGATTCGCCTCATCCGGTTTCTCCGTCGGAACCGGAGTCGGGGTGATAGTAGGCTGCGGAGTTTCCGTTGGTTTCACAGTTGCTGCCGGATCTGTTGTGGAAACAGGCTCATCCGTTTTCTCAGCAGATGCGGTCGGAAGGGGCGATGCTGTAACAGCCATGCTGCTATCCATAACAGAAACCGTGCCTCCATAAGACCAAAGAGAAGAGTAGGAAAGATCCAAATGTAAAACGGGGCGAACCGCGACATCGGTCAGGTTGACATTGTAGCCGCCGTAGCCGTAGCCGTTACAGTCAACTTCTGAGGCATAGTAACTATAAATACCTGGCGAACGCAGCCACCACCAGTTAGCCGTTTCTGCTGGATGCATTCCTGTTTTTCCAGCCGTATATGTTGTATTCGTTGATACACGCGTTTTACTGTCAGCCCCAAATATACTATTAAATCCATATGCCTGATTGGATGCCTCATCTATAGACAATAAATATAACTTATCCCATGTGGTATTCCCGCCCTCCGTGTCATATGGGAGATTATCTTTATTATCTACCCGGCTCAGATATATGCCACTTTTTTCCTCCGTCGTAAATGCTGTATTGATAAAATTGTCACTGCTATAACTAAAACCTGCAGCATTGCTGGCATTTGTATAACCATTCAGCCAGCTTCGCAGTGTACTGGTTTCCCAAGTCACATCCGAAACCGTCTCGTTATAAGGCTTAGCGTCCAAATTCTGATCCGCCATCAGAAACGCATCATTTCCACTCACAGATAATACACGCCATTTGATCGGCTGTTTGCTGTCTGACATATTCGCTGTTCCGTCTCCATTGGTATCATTCTGATAATAATTACCAAAATAAACACAATCCCAAGTGACCGTTCCATCCGCTGCCACCTGCGGATCATGTATATTTTTCCTCTTATCCGAGGAGACTTTGCCTGCATAGGACCAACAATCCGTATTGGAAAGATTTAGATGTAAAACAGGGCGAACTGGCACAATGCTATGCTTGACACAGTAGCAATTCAACCAGCC
>OIYT01002719.1_pt1 | contig 10407 bp, 12 predicted proteins | sample 1588201 | NCBI WGS metagenome assembly OIYT01 (sample SAMN03283260) | human gut metagenome | biome: human-associated habitat; material: feces | host: Homo sapiens | place: USA | collected 2013
GGAACGGAAAAAAGGTACCGCACTTTTTTCCAAATACCGTTCCCGCTCCGGAAGCGGAATTGCTGGGAGCGTCCGGATCATCTCCCGTTCTTCAGAAAGCGGACGGATGCCGTTTTACACAAATACCCTCCGGCAGAAAAACCGCTTCTTTCTTCTGTCCGAACCATCGCCGGATACCGCGCAGGCGCATCGCCGCCTGCGTTTTTTATTGAGTCTCCACGCTCTCTCCCCGCCTCCGGCGAAACATCCGTCACCGGAGCAGGCGGAACTTGCCCCGGTGCGGAAAAGCCCCGCCGGGCAAGCTCTCCAACTCCCGTGAACACGGAAAAACGTTTCCCCGGCAGCCATAGGCACCTGTCTTCCGAAGCCATGCGGCAACAAACTCTTCTGCCGCGAAACAGAAGATACGGGAATAAAAACGGAAAATGTCCCGGATTCTTGAAAGGCCGGCAGCCATTGCCGCCCCGGCACCGTTTCCGGAAATTTGCCTGGCCACGCAAAAAGCCGTCCCTATCCCCCGCCTCTTTATCTGGAGCTTTATATTTGGGGCTTTACAAAAAACGCGTGAAGAGCTACATTCTTTTTGTCAAATATCAGACCATCAAATATCATACTTTATTCATCTCCGCCTATGAGCAAAGAGAGCGTCAATATCCACGTAAACAACTACTGCCGGCTGCGGGACAAACAATATGCCGTCTATACGGAATACGCCAGAAAACATGGGTTGACCACCAAAGAGCTGTTTATTCTGGATATCATCTATTTCGCTCAGGACGGCTGCACGCAGGCCGGGATTTGCGAACGCCTCTCCGCCACGAAGCAAACCGTCAGCGCCGCCATCAAAAAATTCTGGAAGCTGGGGTACCTTTCTTTTGAAGAATCCAAAACCGACCGGAGAATCAGGTTGATACGCTTCACCGCAGCCGGAAAGGAATACGTGGAACGCATCATCCCCCCTGCCGCGCAGGCGGAAAACGACGCCATGGCGGAATTGAGTGGAGAACAGCAAGCGGAACTGGTTCGTTTAACCGACCTTTTTTCGGAACAAATGCGTCTGAAATTTCAATCCATCAACAAAAACACGCTATGATTATCAATACAGGAGGACGGACGGACACCGTCCAGTATTACACCCGCTGGCTGCTGAAGAGGTTTGAAAAAGGCTATGTCCTTTCCCGCAATCCCCTGTTCCAACATAAGGTGACCCGTTATGAACTGACGCCGGACCAAGTGGACTGTGTTGTCTTCTGCTCTAAAAATTATGCCCCCATTCTTCCGCATATCAACAGCATCACCGAGCGCTTCCATACCTACTTCCACTATACGATTACGGCCTACGGAAAGGAAATAGAACCGGGTGTTCCCGGCATTGATGAAAGCATGGCCACGCTGGCAAAACTTTCGGAAATTGTCGGAGCAAACCGCATCGCATGGCGGTATGACCCGGTATTGCTGACAAGTGAATATACCGTCAGAAGGCATCTGGAGACCTTTGAACGCATGGCGTCCTTCTTATCCGGCCACATCGACCGCTGCATTTTCAGCTTTGTGGAAATGTACAGGAAGCTGCAAACCAACATGCCGGAACTAATCCCCCTCACGGAAAAAGACAAGGAGGAGCTGGCGGCCGGGCTGGGAGCAATCGCGGCCAAATATAAAATCCCCATTCAAACCTGCGGAACCAATGGCGATTACACGCGTTACGGCATTTCATCCTCCGGCTGCATGACCCTGAACATTCTGGGACAGGCCAACGGCGTTCAATTCCGCAACCTGAAACATCAAGGAATGCGGCAGGGCTGCCATTGCATTGAGAGCCGGGACATAGGAGCGTATGACACCTGCCTTAACGGCTGCAAATACTGCTATGCAAATACGAACCGGCAAAAGGCCCGTGAAAATTACAAACTCCATGACCCGGACTCTCCGTTGCTGCTGGGGCATCTGCGCCCTTCCGATACCGTGCAGCAGGGAATGCAAAGGAGCTTTTTAAAACCATGAACGCTGATGCAATCAAAGTAAGGGAAATTCAGGTAAAGAGCATCCTGTCAACGTCAAATCTGCCTGTGGCCGATTACTCGGTCAATCCTTACGTGGGCTGCCCCCACGCCTGTAAATACTGCTACGCCTCGTTCATGAAACGGTTCACCGGTCATCCGGAACCATGGGGAACCTTTCTGGACGTCAAATACTGGCCGGAAATACGCAACCCCGGGAAATACGCGGGAAAACAGCTGTTTATCGGTTCCGTGACCGACCCTTACGGACCTCAGGAAGAAATCTACAAAAGAACAAGGGCGCTCCTGGAACAGCTTCAAGGCAGCGGCGCGGAAATCAGTATAGCTACAAAATCCGATTTGGTGCTGCGGGACCTGGATTTGATAAAAACATTTCCCCATGCCCGCGTTTCCTGGTCCGTCAACACGCTTGACGAGCGCTTTCAGGCAGATATGGACATGGCGGTGAGCATCTCGCGGAGGCTGGCCGCCATGAAGGCCTTCCATGAGGCAGGAATCCGCACCACCTGCTTCATCTCCCCCATTTTTCCGGGCATTACGGATATTCCGGCGATTGTGGAGCAGGCTGAAGACAAATGCAACCTGATCTGGCTGGAAAACCTGAATCTGCGGGGCAGCTACAAATCCGTAATTCTGGAGTACATCAACAAACGCTATCCGCACCTGGTGCCCCTCTATCGGGAAATTTACCAGAAAGGCAGCCGCGGCTACTGGGAAGGACTGGACGCAGCAATACGGCAGCTGGCGGAAAAACGGGGGTTGCCGTACCTGCGCAATGACGATTCCATGCACCGGCCGTTCAACGAACCGCCGGTTATCGTGAATTACTTTTACCATGAGCAGATCAAACGTTCCGCCATGAAAAAAGGGGTACTTCCGAATCCGCCGCCTCCCGCGGCGGCCTTCAGCTATTGATGTCAAAAGTTAATTCGCTACATGGCATTGAAATCTTCATTCAAAAACAATTCAGCTTTTTATTGTAAATATATACCATAATAAAACATAACTAAAAAACATCGTAATATGGAATTCAATGAAGTATTGGAGAAGCGCCGCACATACCGCGACTACACCAACCGGGAAGTGAGTGACGAAATCGTAAAACAGGTCATCAGTGCCGCTTTCAAAGCGCCTACCAACGACCACCTGCGCCAACTGGAGTTCGTTGTGGTGCGCGGACGTAAAAACATAGCCAAGGTGATCGACCCGCTTGCCAAAAATATGGCGGCATTCAAGAATCTGGTGCATGAAGTGGATGAATCGGGCGACAAGGATAAGATGGATATGTTTGCCGATGCCCTACCCAAACAACAGCGTATGCTGATGCAGAGCGGTTTGCTCATCATCCCGTTCTTCCGGCAAAAGACGTGGCAACTGCTGAAACCGGTGGAACAAAGCTCGCTGAATTACTTCGCTTCAGCCTGGTGTGCCGTGGAGAATATGCTCCTTGCAGCAACGAATGAAGGACTGGGAACTGTGTTCCACATTCCTGTTGCCGACGAAGTGGAGAAAATCAAGGAGATAGTAGGAGCGCCCGATGAGTATGAATTCACCTGCCTGCTGACGATGGGCTATCCCGTCGAAAATGCTTTCCTCCCCAAACAAAAGGAAATTCATGTTGAAGATAGAATACATATGAATACCTGGAAATAAATATGGCAGCATGACGGGACACATCCTCATTTTGACAGCGAATATCTTGTTCGGCATAAGTGTACCGGTATTCAAGCACCTTCTGAATACCGGTATGCCGCCCGAGGCCATTGCCTTTCTTCGGGCAGCCGTGACATGTGCCCTGTTTTGGCTGTTGTCCCTTTTCCTGCCTCGGCAGCGGGTGACACACCGCGATTTGGGGTTGCTTGCCGTGTGCGGCATCTGCGGCGTAGGCATCAACCAGCTCCTGTTCGTGGTGGGGCTGAAGATGACATCGCCGGTTGACGGGTCAATCATCGCCTCTTCTACTCCGATATTCGCCTTGTTGCTTGCCGCCGTGATTCTGCGAGAACCTGTCACGAAAAGAAAGGTGCTCGGTGTGATGCTCGGCGTCTGTGGCGGGCTGTTGCTTGTATTCGGCACCGCGCATGCTACATCGGGCGGGAGCAGTCTCCCCGGCGATGCAATGATAGCCGTCAATTACATAGTTTATTCCCTTTACCTCGTGTTGTCGCGATCCTTGGCGCAACGCTATTCAGCCGAGACGATTATGAAGTGGATGTTCCTCGTGGCGACCGTGGCGTTATTTCCGTTTTCAGCCGGAGAACTGGAAAATGTTGCCGTTTTTCACGCAGCGGCATTCCCACCGATGCAACTTTACGGGTTGCTTTATATTACGGTAGGCTCCACATTCATCGCCTTTCTGCTTGTCACCTGCTCTCTGAAAAGCCTCCGGCCGACAACGGTAAGCATGTACAATTACGTTCAGCCGATGGTAGCTTGCGCCATTGCGATAGCCATCGGTCAGGACGTATTTTCAATCTTAAAGCTGGGGTCGCTGTTGCTTGTATTCACGGGTGTGTATCTCGTCACTACAAGCCGCCGCAGGCATGAACCCGTAATAATCAAAAGCTGATGTATCATGGAATTTTATGAAGTAATCGAAAAACGTCGCAGCATCCGAGAGTTCCAGGACAAACCCATTGCGCGGAATATGCTGGAGCTCATCAGCAAGGAACTGGGCATGGACCCGCTGGACATCCTGCAGGACAAGAACGGCTCCAATGTGCTTGTTAGCGAAACGAAAGTAGGAGGAAAGAGCAATGGTTGATCTGGTCATTATCGGCGGCGGCCCCGCGGGCCTTGCTGCTGCCTGCAAGGCATGGGAAAGCGGCCTGCGTGATATTCTGATTCTTGAGCGCGACAAGGAGCTGGGCGGTATCCTGAACCAGTGCATCCACAACGGTTTTGGTCTGCACCGCTTTGGCGAGCAGCTCACCGGCCCCGAGTATGCCGGACGCTTTATTGATATGCTGAAGAACACCGGCGTCAAGGTCCAGCTGGACACCATGGTGCTGGAAGTGACCCCGGATAAGAAAGTGCACTGCGTCTCCAAGACCGAGGGCTACCAGATCATTGAGGCCAAGAGCATCATTCTGGGCATGGGCTGCCGTGAGCGCACCCGCGGTGCCATCGGCACGCCGGGCACCCGCCCCGCCGGTGTGTACACCGCAGGCGCCGCCCAGCGCTATGTCAACATGGAAGGCTACATGGTGGGCAAGCGTGTCCTGATCCTGGGCAGCGGCGACATCGGCCTGATCATGGCCCGCCGCATGACGCTGGAGGGTGCGAAAGTCCTGGCCTGCGTGGAGGTCATGCCCTATTCCGGCGGCCTGACCCGCAACATCGTCCAGTGCCTGAACGATTTCAACATCCCGCTGTACCTGTCCCACACCATCGTGGATATCCAGGGCAAGGAGCGGGTGGAGAAAGCCATCGTGGCCAAGATCGGCCCCGACCGCAAGCCCATTCCCGGCACCGAGATGGAGTTTGATGTGGATACCATCCTGCTCAGCGTCGGCCTGATTCCCGAGAACGAGCTGACCAAGCAGGCCGGCATCGAGATGGACCCCCGTACCAAGGGTGCTGTGGTCTACGAGAACATGGAGACCAGCATCCCCGGCGTGTTTGCCTGCGGCAACGTAGTCCAGGTGCATGACCTGGTGGACTTCGTCTCCGGCGAGAGCGAGCTAGCCGGTGTGGCCGCTGCCAAGTATGTGCAGAACGGCCCCGTGCAGGAGGGCCGCGTGCTGGCCGTCAAGCCCGGCAAAGACCTGGGCTACACCCTGCCCCAGCGCATCCGCGTGGAGGGTGTGGAGAAGAGCACCAATGTCTCGTTCCGTGTCCGCCGCATCTGCGGCAAGAGCACCATCCTCGTCAAGAGCGGCGATCAGGTCATCGCCAAGTTCAAGCGGGAACGCCTGGCCCCCGGCGAGATGGAACACATCGCCCTGCCCAGAGTCCTGCTGGACAAGGCTCCGGTGGACGAGCTGACCATTGAGATCGAGGAGGCATGAGCGATATGAAAGAAGTAATTTGCACCTGCTGCCCCAAGGGCTGCCACCTGCAGGTGGATGAAGCAAACGATTATAAAGTAACCGGCAATGGCTGCCCCAACGGCATTGCCTACGGCAAAGAGGAGCTGACCCACCCCACCCGCATCATCACCAGCACGGTCCGGGCCGAGGGCGGCCTGCATCCCCGCTGCCCGGTAAAGACCTCCAAGCCTGTGCCCAAGGGCCAGATGGCCGAGGTGGTGGCCGCGCTGGACAGCATTGTCCTCCACACCCCCATCCATGTAGGCCAGGTGGTCGTGGAGAACGTCTGCGGCACCGGTGCTGACATCGTGACCTGCCGCGACATGGATTAACAAGCTTCCTGTCACCTTCGACCCCCTTATACAACAGAAAAGGACCGGCTCGCAAGAGCTGGTCCTTTTCTGTTGCTGTAGACAGAGAACGATGAGAAATCGGAAATTGCAAATAACCAGAAGCTTACAGCCCGAAACTGTACCGCAGGAACTGCACGATCTGCTCCGGGTGGGGTGCCCCCGCCGGGACAAAGAAATAATAGGTGTGCTGGACATTGGGGTCTGCATCGGCCCCGGTGCCCGCCACAAAGCGGCTCTGGGTCATATCCAGCGCAATGGCAGTCGTTTTACCGTCCGCGTCCGTGTTGAAAAAAAGCTGATCCGCGAGGGCTTCCCGCAGGTCCGCCGGGAGAAGCGCTTCGAGGTCTTCCATGGGGAACGTGTCTTTGTAATACTCCAGCACCTCGTCGCTGGTCACCACAAAATCCAGCTCGTGCATCATCATGTAGGCGGTCAGCTTGCCGTTGCTGGCGGCGGTGTACTCGCTGGCCTCGCCCCCCAGATCAATATAGAGGGCGTCGTCAAACACGACGCGCTGCTGGCGGGTGAGGGTCTGGGTGGCGGCGTAGTCTTTCTCGATGCGTTCCGCCGGGAAGAGGTTGTACTCGTCGTTGGTGAAAAAGCCCTGCAATAAAATTTCTTTGTGGCTCTGGATGACGGCGTCCCCGATGTAGAACCCCACAAGGAGGAGCAGTGCCAGCCCGATGAACCAGAAGCGGTAATAGTGCAGGATGTACCCGGCCCGCTGCTTTGCGGTCATAGGGCGGAGCTTGGCGGCCTCCGTCTCTTTCCAGCGGGCAAAATGTTGCTTGATGCTCATAAGTACCCGGCCTCCGCTCACAGCATTTTATTTTTCTGGAGCTTCCGCCGCTGGCGGCGCTCCTCCTGCTTCTGCTTCCAGGCGGCTTCTTCCTCGGCCAGCTCTCCGGTGTACTTTTTGAACACCATGTCCACAAAGTAGGAGGAGGCAAAGATGGCCAGCCCCACCCAGACGAAGAAAATACCGCTGAGGTAGAAGCACCCCACGCCCGCCAGCGCCCAAACCAGCGCCAGCGTCAGGGTAACGGGCAGGTTGCCCACGGCCATGACGAAGCTGTTGGTCAGCAGCTTCTTGAGCGGGAACTCAAACACGGCCAGCAGCGGCCAGATGTAAAACGTGCAGCCCAAGAAAAGAAACGCCAGGCAGAGCACCAGTGCTCCTACCAGAATGGCCGGGAGCCCGCCCAGAAAGAGGAACAGGTTCCACACGCCCACGAGGTCGGCCGCGAAAAACGCGAGGCCCGCCACCTCCAGCAGCCAGAGCAGGGTGGCTTTTTTGAAATTGTGCCGGAACGCCTTAAAGTACCCTGAGAGGATGCCTCCCTCGGTGTCCCGTACCTGATGCATGGTATAGGAATAGAACGCCGTGGTCGCGGCCCCCATGGTGACAAGCGGCAGGCTGGTGCCCACCCACAAAAAGCTCATACAGGTGACATCCGCGATCTTTCCGATAAAATTCCAGAATTTATTTTCCGGGTCAAACAAACGGCTCATGCAGCGTTCCTTCCAAATTTCAGTAGATTTGGCTTATTCAGCCTTGTTGGTGCCCTCCAGGATGTTGGTGGTGATGTAATCCACCCCCATGGCCACCAGGGCGTCGCCGTCCATGGCTTCGTTGACGGTCCAGACATTGTACTCCTGACCCAGGGCGTGCACTTTCTGCACGTTGTCCGGGGTGGCGGACTTGTAGTAGATATCAATGCCCAGGTTGTACTTTTCCAGGGTATCCAGCAATTTGTCGTCCCACTCTTTGATGAGGTACTGGGCCGGCTGGGTGGGATAGCGGCGGCGCAGGAAGATCAGGTTCTTGAGGGCAAACGAGATGAAGATGACGTGGTCGAGATACCCTGCTTTCTCGATCATGGAGACGATCTTATACACGTCGCTGGCCTTGAACTCGTTCTTGAGCTCCAGCACACAATGCTTGCCATACTTCTTGCAGATCTCAATATACTCCATCAGGGTGGGGATGGTCAAGTCGATGCGGCCGCGCTTGCCGTCGATGTCCACCAGCTGCAGCTTCCGCAGGGTCTCAAAGGTAGACTCCTCAATGACCAGATGGTCGAGGCCGACGCGGGCGGTGTTGTCGTCGTGGAAGATGACGAACTGGCCATCGACCGTGCGGTGGACATCCGTTTCCACGGCAAAGTAAGTGGCGCGGTTGCAGGCCGCCACAAAAGCGGAGCAGGTATTCTCTTTCTCAATGCCGCTCAGGCCGCGGTGCGCTACCATTTTGACTGTCTTGTTCTCAATTTTGATCGTATCCATTGTGAACTCTTCCTTTCGTGTCCGTTCAAAATGTCTTTCTATCTCAGGCTCCGGCCCTTTGGCCGGGGTGCATCAGTGTTTGGCCCAGTCCTGGCTGCGGCCCACGGCCTTGTGCCAGCCCTCCAGCAGCTCTTCGCGCTGGGCGGCATCCATTTTAGGCTCAAAGAGCTGGTTGCAGCTCCACAGGTGGGTGATCTCCTCCCGGCTCTTCCACACACCAGTGGCAAGGCCGGCCAGGTAAGCCGCGCCCAGAGCCGTGGTCTCCCGGATGGCCGGGCGCTGTACGGCTTTATCCAGAATATCGGCCTGGAACTGCATCAGGAACTGGTCCCGGCTGGCGCCGCCGTCCACCTTGAGGGTCTTGATCTTGATGCCTGTGTCCTTTTCCATGGCACCCATCAGGTCCGCGCTCTGGTAGGCGATGGATTCCTCTGCCGCCCGGATGATGTGGTTCTGGGTGGTGCCGCGGGTGATGCCCAGAATGGCACCCCGGGCGTACATATCCCAGTAGGGCGCGCCCAGGCCCGTGAACGCCGGCACAATGTACACGCCGCCGTTGTCCGGCACTTTCTGGGCGTAATACTCGGAGTCGCAACTGTCCTGGATCATGTGCATCCCGTCCCGGATCCACTGGATGACGGCACCGCCCACGAAGACAGAGCCCTCCAGCGCGTACTCCACCTCGCCGTTCAGGCTGATGGCAACGGTGGTGACAAGGCCGTTCTTGCTCTGATAGATTTCCTTACCGGTGTTCATCAGCAGGAAGCAGCCGGTGCCGTAGGTGTTCTTGGCGTCGCCTGCGTGGAAGCAGGTCTGGCCAAACAGCGCCGCCTGCTGGTCGCCTGCCGCGCCGCATACCGGCACCCCCGCCAGGGTCTCAAGGCCGGGGATGCCCTCCTTCACCGTGCCGTACACCTGCGAATTGCCCGCGCACCGGGGCAGCATGCACATGGGAATGCCCAGCATGCCGCACAGCTCCGCGTCCCATTGCAGCGTGTGGATATCGAACAGCATGGTGCGGCTGGCGTTGGAATAATCCGTCACGTGGGCGCCGGTCAGCCGCCAGATGAGCCACGTCTCCACCGTGCCGAACAGCAGCTGGCCCTGCTCCGCCCGCTGTCGTGCGCCGGGCACGTTGTCCAGTATCCAGCGGATCTTGGTGGCGGAGAAATAGGCGTCGATCAGCAGTCCGGTGGTGGACTGTATCCGCTCGCTGAGTCCCCGGCGCTTCAGCTCCTCGCACAGCTCCGCCGTGCGGCGGCACTGCCACACGATGGCGTTGTACACCGGCTCGCCGGTAGCCTTGTCCCAGATGATGGTGGTTTCCCGCTGGTTGGTGACGCCGATACCGGCGATGGAGCCAATGGGCAGTCCGGCAATGGCGTCCGCCGCCGCCTGGGCCTGGGTACGCCAGATCTCCATGGGGTCGTGCTCCACCCAACCGGCGCGGGGATAGTGCTGGGTAAACGGGTACTGACCCCGGCCCACGATATCCCCCTGCCTGTCGAATACGATGGCGCGGGAGCTGGTGGTGCCCTGATCCAGCGCAAGGATGTAGGAAGCCATGAGAAATCCCCCTTTTCAAGAGTAGCTTGCTGTGGTATGATGGATATAATAGTAAGTACCATCGAATAACAAGGGCAAACACGCCTGACAGCGTGTCTTTTCGGCGCTTTTTACCCTTTTCGCCTTGGCGGGCACCAGCCCGCCTGCATC
>OIYT01002720.1_pt1 | contig 10406 bp, 8 predicted proteins | sample 1588201 | NCBI WGS metagenome assembly OIYT01 (sample SAMN03283260) | human gut metagenome | biome: human-associated habitat; material: feces | host: Homo sapiens | place: USA | collected 2013
TAATCCAGATTTCCATTCAGAAGATCCTGTACAGCTAAGGAACCATTCTTATATCCAACCAGAGTCATATCAAATCCTGCAAAGTCAAGATCTGCACTTCCCTCAACATAAAACTGAGCTGTTGTTCCATTCTGTGCACCAACCTTTGTCTTGCTGTCAAAGGTCTTAAAGATAGCTTCTACATCTTCCTTTGTCTTGCATGCATCAAATGTCGTATCATCTGCTGCAACGATCAGCTTCTGTGATGCATTATAGTAAGAATCAGTAAATGTTACCTGATCTTTTCTACTCTCAGTAATAGTAAGTCCTGCCATTGCGATATCACACTTCTGCTGTCCAACAGCCAGACATACAGCATCAAAATCCATGTTCTGAATTACAAGCTCTTTGCCTAAATAATCAGCAAGAAGGGCTGCCATCTCCATATCGATACCACAGTAATCTTCGCCCTTCATATACTCAAATGGCTCAAAACCTGCATTAGTTGCTACGACTAACTGATCCTTAGACTCATCATATTCTGCGGACTTTACCATAACAGGCTCGCCATCGCCAAAGTAATGATTGCAGATCTCATCAAATGTGCCATCCTCCATGATCTTTGCGATGAACTCATTTGTCTTCTCTAACAGCTCCGGCTGCTCCTTATCTACACCAAATGCATACTGCTCACTTGTCAGGTCAATATCAATAACACGAACTTTTGCATTTTCATCTGCCTTTGCTTCTGTTTCCTTAGAAACTGCCTCGCTAGATGCTTCCTCAGAAGAAGCCTTTTCTGAAGAAACTTCCTCAGAAGAAGCCTCTTCTGAAGATACCTTTTCTGTCTCTTTCTCAGTCGCTGCCTCGGTCTTCTTCTCAGTTGCTGCCTCAGTCTTCTTCTCGGTTGCTGCCTCAGTTGCCTTTGTTGAAGCTGCTGTAGTAGTCTTCTTATCACTGCTGTCTGAACCACATCCTGCAAGCATTACTGCTGCTGCCATTGAAACTGCTGTCATTGATGCAAATACTTTTCTCATAATCTATTCTCCTCTTTTTGGCTGTTTATCGGTGATTGCGATATCATACAGCCATAATTACGCACAGTAACCTATAAGTTACTGTGCAAAAAAGATGGCAGTGACCACGTCACTGCCACCTCGTTATGGCATTATCTGCCGATTAGTCCAGCTCGTATACGTCGCCGTACTTCTCCTCGAACTCTTCCTGATTCTTCGGAACTACAAGATCACCAGCAATGATATCCTTCTTTGCCTTCTCGATCTTCTCCAGAACATCCTTAGACAGGTTGTCTGTGGTCGGAGCGATATCAACACCGCCTGCTGCCAGGTCATATGTCTCAACGCCGCCCTCAAGTGTTCCAAGAATAGTCTTCTTTGTTGCATCGTAGCAAGCGTTATCAACTCTCTTTAAAGCGGAAGTCAGGATAGTCTCAGGTGCCAGTGGGCTCTGGTCAGAGTCAACACCGATTGCCCAGATCTTATTTTCCTTGCATCCATCGATAACACCGATACCAGTACCGCCTGCTGCGTGGAATACAACATCTGCACCCTTTGTTACCATGGTATTTACTGCAGTCTTTCCACCACTTGCATCACCGAAGTTGTTTGCATTGTACTGGAGGATGGTTGCATCCGGGTTTGCATCAAGAACACCTGCACAGTAACCATAACCGAAGGAGTTCATGGTCTCATTTGCTGCTCCAGTAACGAAGCCTACGATGTTACTCTCGGTTGTATAACCAGCTGCCAGACCTACTAAGTAGGAAGCCTGCTCCTGCTCAAACATCATACATGTTACATTATCCAGATCTGCATTAGAAGCATCATCAATGATAGCAAACTTCTGATCCGGGTAAAGCTCTGCTGCATCACGAACAGCATCAGCCATCATGTATCCAACACATACAATAAGATCATAATCCTCATCTAAGAAGCTCTCGATATTCGGAACATAATCTGCATCACCCTTAGACTCAATATACTTAACTTCACAGCCGAATGCCTCGCCTGCTCTCTGTAAGCCTTCCCATGCTGACTGGTTGAAGGAACCATCGTTTACACCGCCGACATCAGTAACCATACCGATCTTAAATCCAGTTCCATCGATATCCTCTTCTGTCTCTGCCTCTGTCTCTTCTTCTGAAGATGCTTCCTCGCTAGATGCTTCCTCAGACTCTGCTTCAGTTGCTTCCTCGCTGGATGCTTCTTCACTGGATGCTTCCTCGGTCTCTGCCTCAGTTGCTTCTTCGCTGGATGCTTCCTCAGTCTCTGCCTCAGTTGCTTCCTCGCTGGATGCTTCCTCAGTCTCTGCCTCAGTTGCTACTTCGCTGGACTCTTCCTCAGTCTCTGCCTGTGCGGAAACGTCCTCACTGCTTGCCTCTTCGGAAGATGCCTCTTCACTGGATGCTTCCTCGGTCTTTGCCTCAGTTGCTTCCTCGCTGGATGCTTCCTCAGTCTTTGCCTCAGTAGCTGCCTCTGTTTCTTTCTCAGTTGCCGCTTCGGTTTCCTTCTCAGTAGCTGCCTCAGTCTTAGCCTCAGTAGTAGCTACCTCTGTTTTCTTCTCAGTAGCTGCCTCTGTCTTCTTCTCAGTAGCTGCCTCTGTCTTCTTCTCAGTTGCTGCCTCTGTCTTCTTCTCAGTTGCTGCTGTAGTTTTCTTTGTGTCAGTCTTTCCACAAGCTGCAAGAGATGCTGCCATAGAACCTGCCATCAAAACGGCAAAAAGTTGTTTCCTTCTCATCGTCGACTCCTCCTTATTAAGATGCTGCGTTTTTTTGATAACGCTCCGATTCCTGTTCATTGTAGCACGTTGCTTTTGTGTCGTCAACAGTCACCTTACGTGTTTTTCTCAAAATTTCTTCTTTTATTTTACATTTGAAAGTAAAAATATTAAGCCTGCGCTTGTGAAGACAGGTGCTGACGAATGCGATTTTTAATCATATCCATTGCTACCAGATTCATACCGCCCTCTAGCACAATAATGTCTGCATTCTTCTTACTCGGCTCTACAAATTCCTCGTGCATTGGCTTTACTGTATTCATATACTGCGAAATCACAGACTCTAATGAACGCGCACGCTCAATTACATCACGCTGGATTCTTCTGATAATACGAATATCTGCATCTGTATCAACGAAAATTTTAATATCCATTTCTTTGCACAGCTCTTTGTTTTCAAAAATCAGGATTCCCTCCACAATAATAACATTCGTCGGGTAAATCACCTGAAAATTACGGCTTCTGTTGTGAACTGTGTAATCATAAATCGGACAGTTGATTGGCTCACCATTTTTTAACTGACGCAGATGCTGCAGCATAAGATCAGTGTCAAATGCATTCGGATGATCATAGTTTAAATGTGTTCTTTCCTCATACGTCATTTCATCGTGTGCCTTATAATAATCATCATGCTTAAGCACAGTAATCTGATCGCCAAAATGATTTACAAGCTGTTTTGTAAGTGTTGATTTTCCGCTGCCTGTTCCTCCTGCAATTCCGATTACCAGGATATTGTTATTACTCATTTGCTTTATCCTTTCTTATTATGTCTCTTAGTGCTTCTACTGCTGTTGTAATTGCAAGCTCTGTGTCGTGAACAACTGGATTTTCCATGTTCAGCTTTGCACGCTCCTGATTTGCCACAACCAAAAAGATAGATCCAACGCGCACACGAAGATAATTTCCAACAACAAATAATGCCGCTGATTCCATCTCAGATGCAAGGCAGCCTAAGCGTTTCCATGCTTCCCACTTATTTAAAAGCTCATAGCTTACAGGCTTTGTCTCTGGCTCATGCTGTCCATAAAATGCATCCTTACACTGAACAACACCTACATGATATGGATATTTTCCCTTTTCTGCTGCCTGTACAAGTGCCTGCACCATATGAAAATCAGCAACTGCCGGATATTCAATTGGTGCATATTCACGGCTTGTCCCTTCCATACGAATTGCACCTGTTGCAATCACTAAATCACCGCTTTTTACAGGAATCTGCATACCCCCGCATGTTCCAACACGAATAAATGTATCGGCTCCAATCTTTACAAGCTCCTCCATTGCAATTGATGCAGAAGCACCGCCGATGCCAGTTGACGTCACACTAACTTTCTCGCCTTCAAGATAACCTGTATATGTCACATACTCACGGCTGTCCGCCATCTTCACTGGATTGTCAAAATGAGCTGCAATCTTTTCACAGCGCTTCGGATCTCCTGGAAGAAGCACATAACGTCCTACATCACCTTTACCTAGCTGAATATGATACTGCAATTCTGGCTTTTCTGAATAATTTACCATACTTTTCTCCTTTCGCCTTATATTTATTCTCATATTTTCTGATCTTGTTGATAGTATATCATCTCAAGCATCTGAAAACAAGCACGATTCCTTATTACTTTTTAAGAAATAATGCTACTGTCTCTATTCCTCCGGTAGCTGGGAACATATCAACGGCTCTGGCTTTTACCATACGATAACCCGCAGCTTCTAATACCTCTCTGTCACGCACAAGACTTGTAGGCTTGCAGGAAACATAAACAATTGTTGGAACATCAAATGCGATAATCTTAGGAAGTGCCTTTGGATGAATACCATCTCTTGGCGGATCAAGAACTATCAGATCTGGCTTCTCAGTCAGATCATCAACAACCTTTAACACATCACCTGCTATAAAGCTGCAGTTATCAAGTCCATTTAATTCGGCATTGACACGCGCTGCCTCTACTGCTTCCTCAACAATCTCCACACCAGTCACATGTTTTGCCACGGGTGCTAAAATCTGAGCGATTGTGCCAGTTCCGCTGTAGAGATCAAAGATTACCTTCTGATTTGTCTCCCCAATATAATCTCTTACAGTCTGATATAAAAGCTCGGCTCCTCTTGAATTTGTCTGGAAGAAGGAAAACAATGTAACACAAAATGAAAGTCCCAGTAACTTTTCAGTAATCCAATCTTTGCCATATAAAACTTCTGTGTGATCACTCTGAACCACATCTGCAAGTGAATCATTAGTAATATGTAAAACACCTGCAAGGCTGCCTTCTAATGGCAGCGCCTTTAATTTCTCAGTCAGTTCTGCAAGCTGCATACTAGACACATCTGCCTGTGAAGATGCAACTACGGCAACTAAAAGCTCTCCCGTTGCAGCGCTAGAGCGAAGCAGCAAATGACGAAGAACACCTTCATGGCGCATTCTATGATAAAATGGAATATTCAATTTTGAAAAATGGTCAAGCACTGCCATTGCAGCCATACGCATATCAGGTGTCATAATCTGACATGTTTCAATACCTGCAATGTCATAAAAGCTGCCTCTTTGATGCATACCAAGCGCAAGAGGACCGCCCATATAAGAATCACCAAATGTCAGCTCTACCTTATTACGGTATCCGCTTACAACAGGGCTAGACGCAATTCCTTCAAATGTATAATCAGTGCCTCCATTGTCAAGCATTTTCTTAATCTGTGCTTCTTTGATTGCCAGCTGCTTTTCGTATGGAAGCGTCTGATACAGACATCCACCGCATTTTCCTGCCCACTCGCAAAGACAGGCAGTCTCATCAGCTGACTTTTCTAATACCTCAAGCAAGATGCCTTCTATTTTTTCTTTTCTCTTTTTCTTTACACGAAAACGGATTTTTTGACCTGGAATACCATATTTTACCTGTGCAGTTTCCCCTTCATCTGTCACGACAATCGCTTTATCTGGAAAAAGAACCTCCTGCACGCGGCCCTCATAAATCTCGCCTTTTTTCATACAATCTCCTTTTCTTGAACTAAAATCCCCGCCGTTTTGCGGCGGGGATATCATTTTTATTTACTTACCTATTGATGTCAGATCAGTCTTCATCCTCATCATCAGACTCTTCTTCCTCGGATTCTTCCTCAGCCTCATCAGATTCCTCTTCTTTAGCCTCGTCCTCTTCGTCCTCTTCCTCCTCTTCTTCGTCATCATCATCGAAGAAATCGTCGTCAAAGTCATCATCAAAATCATCATCCAGATCATCTAAATAATCCGGCTTCAGATAACGGTACAGTGCATATGCTGCACCTGCAATTGCTGCAATTACAGCGATTGCTGCAATCACATAACAAAATTTGCACTTTTTCTCATTCTCTTCCTTAGACTTGAGAACCTCATGAACCTTTACTGCCTGCAGCAGATCATCAAACTTTGCCATAAAACCCATCCTTTCTTTTTTCTAAAGATCAATTTAGAATAGTATACCATATGATCTGTAAAATTACTAGCTTTATCTTTGTCGTTTTAGATAAATTTTATTAAATCTTTTTAAGTTTTGCAAATCCTGCGAACAATTTTTTTACGCCGGCTGTATCAAAGTCAACTGTTACCTGATAATCTTTTTTCATATCTTCTACTGCAAGCACTGTTCCTTTTCCAAATTTTATATGTGAAACTCTGTCGCCTTCTTTGTAGTCAAGGCTATCTGGCTTTGGACTTGAGAATGCTTTTGCATACTTTAAATCAAAGACATTATCATAGTTTGTCTTTTTTGCCGTTTGACTTCCCTGTGACGTACTAAATGAGCTGCCTGATGACATAGAAGATGAACCGCCAAACAAACTGCCTGATAGTGAGTTTGCAGTCATAGATGGTCCTTTCTTAAAAAGGCCACCGAATGTTTCTTCTTTCCAGTCAAGCTTTTCCTGCGGCAGTTCTTTAACGAAACGGGAAATTGCACTATATTGAATATTTCCATGAACCATACGCTGCTTTGCTGCTGTCAGTGTCAGCTGCTGCATTGCTCTTGTAATACCCACATAGCAAAGTCTTCGTTCTTCCTCAATATCCCCTAGATCACCACTGTTCATTGACATGTAGCTTGGGAAAAGTCCTTCTTCCATGCCTGTCATATAGACAACTGGAAACTCTAGTCCCTTTGCACTATGCAGCGTCATTAATGTTAAACTGTCTGCCTCACTGTCCATGTTGTCAATATCTGCCACAAGCGCTACCTCCTCCAAAAAGTCGGTAAGCGATGCTTCATCATGATTTGCATAATAGTCAGCTGCTTTATTCTGAAATTCTTCAAGATTTTCCTGCTTTGCCTGTGCCTTATCTTCCTCAAGCTTTTCTAACTCTTCTAAATAGCCAGTCTGCTCTAAGATGCTTTCAATCAGCTCTGCTGCATCTAGCTCCTTTGCAAGCGCACGAAATACCATGATCTGATTGACAAAGCCTTTTATCTTATCAGCTGCCTTTCCCATTCCAGGAATCTGTTCTACCTGCTCCATTGCCTGAAATAGTCGCATTCCATGTTCAGATGCATAGACAGCCAGCTTATTTAGCGTCACTTGTCCAATTCCACGCTTTGGCACATTGACAATTCTTGTAACTGACAGATCATCACGTCCGCTGTCAATTGTCTTTAAGTAGGCTAAAATATCTTTGATTTCCTGCCTCTGATAGAAATTCACGCCACCGACAAGACGATACGGTACACTCTTTTTAATGCATTTTTCTTCAAATGCGCGTGACTGTGCATTTGTACGATAAAGAATCGCGCAGTCCTGATATTGATACTTTCCCATATGAACTGATGTCTGTATCTTGTCAATTACATCCTCTGCCTCACCATAAGCAGTCTCGTATTGAATAAAGGAAACCTCTTTTCCGTCTCCATTTTCACTCCAAAGATGCTTTTCCTTTCGATGTGCATTATTTGCAATTACTGAGTTTGCAGCCTCTAGAATATTATTTGTGGAACGGTAATTTTGCTCAAGCTTGACAACCTTTGCACCTGGAAAAGTCTCCTCAAAGCTTAAAATATTTGTAATGTCTGCGCCTCTAAATTTATAGATAGACTGATCGTCATCTCCAACTACACACAAATTATGATATTTTCCAGAAAGCAGGCGAATCAGCTCAAACTGAACTGAATTAGTATCCTGATACTCATCAACCATAATATAGCGCAAACGCTCCTGATAAGCTTCTAAAATATCTCTATTTTCACGCAGCAGACGAACTGTCAAAAGAAGCAGATCGTCAAAATCAACTGCGTTATTATCAATTAATGTTTTCTGGTATGCTTTATAGATTTTTGCCTCCTGGCACATACGAAAATCTCCGCCAGCCTGTGTTTCAAAATCCTCTGGCTCAATCATTTCATTTTTGGCAGCTGAAATTACACCAAGCAGCGGTCCTTCCCTATACTGCTTAGGATCAAGGTCAAGCTCCTTAACTGCCTTTCTGATTACACTCTTTTGGTCGTCTGTATCGTAAATTGTAAAGTGATTATCATAGCCAAGACGATCTATATATCTTCGCAGAATGCGCACACAAGAACTGTGGAATGTCGCTACCCATATGCTCTCTGCCCCAAACTCAACCAAGCGGTCGACACGGTCCCGCATCTCCTGCGCTGCCTTATTTGTAAAAGTAATTGCCATGATATTCCATGGATTTACTCCCTTTTCCTCAATCAGATATGCAATACGGTGCGTCAGCACACGCGTTTTTCCTGAGCCTGCTCCCGCAAGGATCAAAAGCGGCCCCTCAGTGCAGCTGGCCGCCTCTTTTTGAACTGGATTTAATGACTGTAAAATATCGGACACGTTTTTCCTCCATAAAAATGGAAGAAAGACTGTACGCACAGTCTCCCTCCATTATCTTTTTTATATTTTTGTAATTATGCAAGCTTTGTACCGCAGTTTGAGCAGAATCTTGCACCATTTGTCGGTGTTCCGCAGTTCGGACAGAACTTCGGCACAGTACCGTTTGAAGATGGAGCTGCCTGATTTTGCTGTACATTATTCTGCATATTGCCGTTCATCATCTGGCCCATCATCTGACCCATTGCCATACCCATCTGCATACCAGCCATATTGCCTGCCATGCTTCCGGCTGCTGTGTTTGGCTGTGTAAGCGCATCTGCCATCTGCATCTGTGTATATGTATTTACATTTCCGATCATGGACTGAGCTGCCGCCTTCTGCTGCATCTTGGCAACCTCCTCTGGATAGGAAACGCTCTGAATCGTAAAGCTTGTAATAGCAATTCCAATCTTTACCATCTCCATATCAAGATCTGATGCAATGCCCTTGCCGATGTCGTATGCATTTGCCTGAAGGTTAAACATATCCTTTCCTTCTTTTGAAATCCACTTCATCATCAGCATATCAAGCATAGACATTACACGTTCCTTGATATCCTCTACATTAAACTCTGACTTAATGCCGGCAATCTTGTCGATTAAAACCTGCTCATCAGAAACCTTGAAGCTAAATGTACCAAATGCACGGATTGGCATACCGCCAGGCAAGCCCTGAACCGGCAGATTAATCGCATTTTTTGTGCCCCATTTTACTGTAAATTCCTTTGTATTGATAAACAGCACCTCTGCACGCAGCGGTGTGTTAAATCCAAATGTAAAACTTTTCAGTGTAGATAAAAACGGAATGATCAAAGAAAATGACAGTGTGATCTTCTTTAACTTCCGTCCGGACCGTGCAAGACAGCTGACAAGAGCTTTTGTAGATCCGGAATTTACCGGATTCGAGAGAAGAAACGGATATTTCCCACTCACGTTTGTCTGTATGGCACAGTATGATGCTGAGATGCCAAATGTATTAGTTGCCTTCCCGCCGGAAGAATTAAAAATGACATTTGGTGAATATCTGGCAAAACATGGTAAAAAACAGCTTCGTCTGGCTGAGACACAGAAGTATGCACATGTTACATTCTTCTTTAATGGTGGCGAAGAGAAGCAGTTTGAAGGAGAAGACCGTATTCTTGTAAACTCTCCAAAGGTAGCTACCTTTGATATGCAGCCGGAGATGAGTGCTTACGAAGTTTGTGACAATTTGGTAGAATCGATTCGTTCGGATAAATACGATGTCATTATCGTAAACTTTGCAAATCCGGATATGGTAGGACATACCGGTATTATGGAAGCAGCAATAAAAGCAATTGAGGCAGTTGATGAATGTGTTGGCAAAACAGTGGATGCCATTTTGGATGTGGATGGTCAGATGTTTATCTGTGCCGACCACGGAAATGCAGAGAAACTGCTGGATGAAGATGGCGAACCATTCACTGCTCATACAACAAACCCGGTTCCGTTCGTTCTTGTAAATTACGATGAAGATTATACACTTCGTGAAGGTGGATGTCTGGCAGATATTGCCCCAACTCTGATTGAGATGATGGGAATGCAGAAACCAGAAGAAATGACGGGTAACTCCTTGCTGATAAAGAAATAAGAAGCAGAAAATACAGGAAACTTTAAGGCGAGAAGAGACGTTCTTCCCGCCTTGTGTTTTATAAGGCCATGAAGGTGGCCAGGGGGTGAAAAAATGACGGATAATAGTGAAAAAATAGCGATGCGGGTTTCCAGAAACAGCATATACGGGAACCTTTTAATCTCCATAGCTAAGTTCCTTGC
>OIYT01002721.1_pt1 | contig 10405 bp, 9 predicted proteins | sample 1588201 | NCBI WGS metagenome assembly OIYT01 (sample SAMN03283260) | human gut metagenome | biome: human-associated habitat; material: feces | host: Homo sapiens | place: USA | collected 2013
GTATAAGAAATTCAAATCTTGAGTTATTAAGGATACTGTGTATTCTGGCTATTATCGGTGATCATTTTACAGGGCAAAGCGGAATTGTAGAATGGGGAGGGATAGGCACAAACTTTTTTTATTGTGCTGTAACCAGTGTGTCAAGAGTAGCCTGTAGTGTATTTGTGATCATTAGTGCGTGGTTTTTGGTGGATAAGCCATTTAACATAAAGAAGGTTATACATATCTGGTTAACTGTTATAATGTTTACAATTCCACTAACGATCTATTGTCGTTGTATTGGATTGGCTGGTAATCGGGATTTATGCAAGGCTGTGTTGCCTATCTCAGGCAGATTGCTTTGGTTTGCAAGTTATTATATGGTCTTAATACTATTTACGCCTGCATTAAATTATTTCTTGAAAGAGGCACCTAAGAAGATTCATATGTGGATTTTACTAATATTATTTGTTTTATTGGTACTATTCCCATCGCTAACAACTGAAGAAGGTTTCTTTAGAGATGATTTGTGGGTATTTTTGTTTTTGTATCTACTTACGGCGTATATGAAAAAATATAAGTCAGTACCCAATCATAGAAAGTGTCTGTGTCTTTTTATTGTGCTCTGGTTCATGCTTACACTAGTAAGAGCATTGGTAGCAAATAATGCATCGGCTTCTGTGTGGATAAATTTGATTCGGAAATATGGTGAATTTTATCGATCAGGAATACAGACTATTCCTAATATTATGATGGCATATTGTCTGTTCTTTGGTTTTTACGGATTAAAAATAAGGTCATCAAAAATAATCAACTTCTTTGCGGGCAAGACGTTGGGAGTGTATTGTTTCCATCAGGTGCCTATGTGGTATATGTACTTATGGACAAACATTTTTCACGCTGAAAAGTATGCGCAGCTTCTGCATGGATATAAAAGAATGTTCTATGTTATAATATCAATTTTGTTAGTATGGATGCTGGGGGTGGCCTTGGAAACACTTCGGCAGAAGATTGCTGAATTACTGGTAGAAAAGAGAGAATATTACAATAAACTTTGTGAAAAAATCTGTGGGTTGTTAGAGGGGTGATGTGATAATAAGGTGTTAGGTACCATTAAACAAACACTAAGAATGGAGAAAGACTATTAACAATTGTTGTGTCAGCAGTATATGACATCAAAGTGTAATCTAAATATTTACTATGTGATTGTAAATGCTTTGTAACAATGATATAGTTGTTGCAAAGCATATTTTCTTTTCGGAAGCTTTCTGCTTCCGGAGAACCATATCTTTATGATGTTGTGTGTTATGCAGCATATCTGTTCATCTTTTAGAAAATCCATGCTTGTAACTAGATAAGAGCAGGGATTTGCGAAAGATAACAAAATTACCATAGCAACTTCCTGCGGTATACCAAAGGAGGATGCTTATGGCACAAAAAGACAAGAAAAGAAACTATGGTAGAAATGGTAATAGGGAATACAAAAGTGATGTGATTTCCATGATGCTGCAAATACCGGAGTATGCGCTGGATGTTTACAATGCAATGAACGATTCGGCATATACAGATCCTGACATGATTCAGATCATGCGGCTGGAAAATGGAATCTCGTTATCGATACGAAATGATGCTTCCTTTTTTATCAGTAATTATCTAAATTTGTATGAACACCAGTCTACATACAGTCCGAATGCACCGTTGCGTTTTCTGATCTATTTAACGAGTCTGCTTAAGAAAATGATAGAAAAGCGGGATCTGTATGGCAGAAAACGTGTGCAGATCGCAACACCACATTTTGCAGTATTCTATAATGGGACCGAGAAAAGACCGGAGAAAGAAGTTCTAAAACTCTCAGATGCATTTATCAATCTGACGGATACACCGGAAATTGAACTGATAGTTACGGTCTACAATATCAATCCAAACAATAATACGCAGCTTCTGGAAAAAAGCGAAGTGCTTCATGGTTATATGATCTTTGTGAACCGTGTGCGGGAGAATTTAGAAAAACAGAAGACACATGTACAAAATGAAACGGAACATGAAGAGACAGAATATATGGAGGACTTAGAAGCTGCCATTAATGAAGCGATTGATTATTGTGTGAAGAATCATATCATGGAGGAATTTTTTAGAGAAAATAGGAGCGAGGTGACCAAGAGCATGGTACTTGATTATACATGGGAACGACGTGAGGAGCTGATTCGCGCAGAAGAATATGAAGATGGGAAGCGCGAAGGATATGCAGAGGGCGTTTCTGCCGGAATTTCTCAAGGCAGAGCTGATGGCGAGCTGGAAAGAGATCGTTCTCTGATTAACAGATGGTTACAAAAAGGGAAGACCGTAGCAGAAATTGCAGATGATCTGGGGAAATCAGAGGAATATGTAAAAAGCTTGATGTGAACAGAAGGAAATGACAGTCTTATAGACCGGAAAAGGGAATGTAAAGAATATAGGGTGCTATAGGGTGCCAAGGATCATTTGAAGTACTTCTTGGCAATCCGGCAAAGGCAGACAAGGTACTGGGTTGGGAAAGACATATTTTCTTCGATGAACTTGTAGAGCGTATGGTAAAGAATGATCTTGAGCTTGTAGCAAAAGAGATCAAATATAAAGCATTATAAGAGAGCAAACATAGAAATGAAGTCTGGCTGTGTTTGCTCTTTTTTTAATGTGTTATTAGATTATAATATAATAAAGATATATTTTTAAAATAAAAAGTATACAAAATACATTGTAAATAAATGTAAAAACATGTAAAATATAAATCAACTAATAGCGCAAAAAACAAAAATACATTTTGAGAAAAGTCATTTATTGCAGTGGTGGAAAATATGTCTGAGGAAATAATGGAAAGTTTATTGGCTATAATAGCTGCAATCATATCGGGGATTTGCCTCCTTCGTACAACCCGAATGGAATATGTACAGAAAAAACAACGTGCGCATTGGTTCTTCGATGAGTATCTTTATGCCTGTGGAAAGGCTATAGCAAATTATGCACATAACAAAGAAGAATATTATGCGACCTATATGAGATATCTGACTTACGCTGATGCGGAGATAAAAATTCATATGAATAAACTTGATTCTTTGCTAAAAAAAGGTGATACAGCTGCCAAAATTAAAGAAGTGAATGCGTTGGTGGCAATTTATAATGAAAAATACAAAACAGAGCAATATCAGCTTCATAAAAGAAAAGATAAAAAGCGTGGAAGGTTCTAACTAGAATATGACAGTATGGCTTGATTCATTTAATGAATATATGGGTCATGATTTTGGTGGAGGGGGAAAGCTGAGGATAGAAGTGTTTTTTGACTTATAGTAATGGATAAACAATTGTAAATTCAAAGAATTGGGTATATATGAAGGTACAACAAATGGGAATTAAGATGAAGCGGGCAAGGTATAATGGGCAAGAAATAAAAATCGATGAATATGACGTTAACAAAGAATATAAAGAACTGAAATGTTATTATTGCAATGCAGATATAAGTTTTGTGAATTCTTATGAAAGAGATTTAGGCGAAAGAAAAATTACTATTTCTCAATATTTCCGATTAAAGCGTGGAAAAAAACATGATAAGGGATGTAAATACATGGTTGACGGGGCTGTATTAAATATATATGCATCTTGCGCAGATAATGAACTGATGTCAAAGAGGGATAATATATATATAGTAAGGCTGATGCTAGTATCACAAGATACTGTTAATAAGGAGAGTGAAAATCTGATAGAAGAATCAGGCTATGGGAAAAGACAGCATAATTATATTCCATGTGGAAAGAAAACGGCATATTTGTCTACAATGAATCAGATAATGAAACTTAGAGCGCTACTTGAGGATAATTCTGATCTGGCAGATAAAATCAGTTTACAATATTATGATAAGAAGGGAACTCCTTATTGGGTTTTATGGAGAGATTTTTATTATGATTCAGAAATCAAAAATGATTTTAGTAGATTACTGAGAAATCTGATAAATAAAAAAGTAAATCATCCTATTTGTGTAGTTGGATATATAAAATCAATCTCTGAGTATCAAACTGGAAGATTTTGCATTAAATTTGAAACTGTATCGGATGAAAAAAACAAACGTGTTGCAGTAGCAATTTATTTTGAGAACAATAAAATTTTTGAGCAATTCAAAGATAAAAATGAATGTAAAATTATTACATATGCTTATTTTAAGTTTTATTGCGAAAATGAATGGACGGCTCCTGATAATAAAAAATTTATTTATTATAATATAACGGGTAGGGTCTATGACGTAAGGCAGATGCTAATTTTAAATGATAACACCATGATGTAATTTATTTGGGGTTATATATGGGATAGAAAATGCAACTGATTATTTCTTGAAGATGGATCTTCTGTGGTTGGACAATATAAAAATTACTGAAAGAGGATAAATAATGGTGGATAATATATTTGAGCAGTTGATGTATACAACGTTAAGAATCGAATGTATGGACATAATGGAAAAAGTTTTTTCAATAGGTACAGGATTTTTGATACAAAGACCTGTTAGCGATAATAAATATAAACTATATTTGGTTTCAAACAAACATGTTTTGTGTAATACAGAATCAATTGCAATATCTTTTACTATAAATAAGGAAAATGAACCAGATGTTGGGAAAAGAATACGGCTACCTATAACAAATATAAAAAGTAACATTGTGGGACACCCAGATCCTAATGTAGATATTGCTGTTTTAGAATGCACAGGACTCTTTATCTTGATGCCAGAACAATTATATTATAAAGCTGTATCATATAATATGCTAGCTTCGTTCAACGAGAAGGAATTATCTGTGGCTGAAAATGTATATTTTGTTGGATATCCGGATGATAGATATGATATGAAAAATAATTTGCCATTAGTTCGTACTGGTATGATTGCAAGTAATCCTAAATACGATTATAACGGGAACCCAACATTTATCATTGATGCACAAGTGTTTCCTGGTTCAAGTGGAAGTCCAGTTTATATTGATTTGACATATGAAAATATGAAGAATGGACAAATAATTGTGGGGGAAAGGAATATAAAATTGTTAGGCATTGTATCGGCAACCATGATAAGGAACAATCAGTTAAAATCAATAGAAACGAATACTCATTATTTAACAGAAGAAGTACTGGGATTAGGAATTGTTTATAAATCAACAGCAATAAAAGAAGTAATAGATAGTATGCCAACTGATAATTGAGAAAAAAGGTAAATTGGTAATATAGCTCAAAAAAGGGCTGATTATATTTTCCTAAGTTTCTATATTGTGATGCAATATAATACTGTGATTGAAAAATTGAAAAAAGATTTTAAATAATAACCGCAGTTTAATTACAAACAAATATTGATATAATAAAGGAAAAATAGTAATATGTATATAAATACTAAAGAGGGCAAAACTGTTATGAGAAGAATATATAATACTTTAAATCACCCATTTATTAAGGCTTTATTATTAGGGGGATCAACATTAATTATAGGTGGAATATGTTCTGCAATGGGGCAATGGGACTTTCAAAATGATGTCTGGCTTCATTATAAGATAGCTGGGCTGATAGTATGTTCTATTATTTATATAATTTTAATTGCATATTATAGTACAAACGAAACTAATGAGAAAAAGATAGCTACTATATATGAAAAACAGAATCAAGCTTTTGAGGAAGTAATGTCAGGATTAATGGGGGTATGTAAAAAAAGTGCAGAGGGGGCCAATAAAGTAATAAAGAGTATTATAAATCATAAAGAAGCTGATTTGGAATTGTGGAGTTTTGATGCAGCTTGTTTTTGGGTATGCAAGAATGTTTATGATCTACTATGTAAATTAGGAACAGGAAAAGATTTTGAAGTGATTTATGATCGTTTAGATGAAAGTGTAAAACCAGAAGAAGAAATATATGCCAATTCATACGCTAATAAAGATTCTAAAAAACCTTCATTGTATAGGAAAAAAAGAAGTATTCAAGATGATAGTTATCATGATGCGGAACTTTTTAAAAAAGACCAATCAGATATAGAAGTAATTATTGGAAGTGAGGAGATTGATAAAGTCTTTGGACATAAAACAAAAGACAAAAGGAATAAAAATAAGAAAAAGTATAATCAGTATATTGCGATACCTGTTTTTTGTAATGATGAAAAAATGGTTGGCTTATTTGAAATTGTTTGCTTAAATAAAACATATCTTTGTGAAACAGAGGAAGAAATAAGAGAAGTTGTGTCTAGATACTTTGTAACATATGCCTTTTTTATGCTGCTTTTGCATAAACTAGAGAAAGCATTAGTTGCAAAGCCACAGTAGGATAGGTGAGAGTGTATGAAAAAAGGAAATAAAAGAAATAATACAAAGATTATAGTAAAGGCTCAAAATATTGAAATGGAGAGGAAAAAAGATGTTGTAATTAAAAATAATGTTGACAGATTAACTGAAGAAGAAATTAAAAAATTGATTAAAGCCATTGAGGAAGAAAATCAGAAAATGAAACATCTGTATTTTGCTTTTAATACACCTATCATAAACACAAGGAAGAGAACATTTAAAGATTTGGTTAAGAAATTTTGGGGGCGTGAGAGAGAACATTTAGATTTGCGAATTGAGAAAATTGTATCCCAAAATAGAATATAGTTTAGTGTTAAATGAATAGAGATAGTTTTCCCTAAGTTTAATAAGCAAATGCTTAATAAGAAGGAATGAGGTCAAATCCCCTTGTGGTCAATTAGTAGGGAGAGATACTAAAAATGTATGAGTTTTTGGAGGTATTTTGTAGGCCGGTTAAAATTAGACAAAATGTTATCAGGCAGGTCGAGTGACCTGCCTGATTTAATATTTGCAAAACAATATAGAAGGATAGTTCTAAAGTAAACGTCAAACCGCCCGCCTTAATTAAAGCCTGAATCTGTGCCATACTATAAAAAATCTAAAAACTCTTTGGAGTTTTTTGTAGTTTTTATGGTGAAAGAAAAAATTATATAATTTGGAAAGGCAATTAAGTGATTATAATTTGTCAATATAATAAAGAATTAGAACACTTCCTAGAGAATGCAGTTGAATACACATTACGTAAATATGGAGAAGAGTTAAATTTGGTTAATTTGCAAGAAATTGAATTAATGGATATATCGGAATTTGATTTGCAAAAAGATGGTACAACATATGAAAATGGCACAAAAATAATTGTTACATCAAGGTTGTATGATATGCTGCCATGTTATTCCGTTGAAAAATTGGAAGATAATTCAAATTTTAAGATGATTGTCAATACTTTATACCATGAAATGGGACATGTTACATATTGGGCACAATATCCTAAATTATATGCTGAAGCAGAATCTATGAATAATAAAAAAGTTGGATTACCTGCATTATTTTGGCTTGAGTATCTTGCTGAAAAGAGAAGTTGTTCAAAAGATGATTCAAATAATGTGGAATTATGTAAGCAGTTTGTAGAGCGAAAATGGCATGCTTATTATTGCAATTTTGATGATGTGGATGAAAATAATTTTTTGTATCTTAATAAGGTCATTCCTTATTTTATGGCAAGGACAATAGATGCATCTGTCAGAAAAAAATATATGAATGAAATTAGTAACGAATTATTGATTGGTTATATAGATGAACTCAGCACTGAAATCGAACAGATGGAAAAGATGCTGCTATTTGATGAGCCAGAAAAGCTAAGTAGTCTATATGAGATAATGAACAGATATTATAAACAATTTCGTGATAGATATTTACCTAAAAGAAAGTGGATGTTTTAACATTAATTGTTGTTGACTCCCTAAATTAGCATAATACTGATCTGCTTGCCTGTCTCTGGAATGATCTGTATACTGTCATTAGTTTACAGAAAGAAAAAGGTCCCAGAGCACCCTCCGTGACAAGTCGTGTACTCTGAGACCATGGTTAAAAGGAGATATAAGGTGTCAGGTACTATTAAAAAAACATAAAAATAGAGAAAAATTCTTTTTCGAAAACAGCCAAATATGGGAAAAAATTTATTTCATTTCATAAAAATAGCCCAAAATGGGATAAAATCCGTTCCATTTCTTAAAAAACATCCAAATGGTCATTGGGTCAAGTACCATAAACAGATACTAAGAATGGAGAACGGTTTTTAACAATTGTTGTGTCAACAGTACATGAGATCAAAGTGTGATCTAAATATTTACTATGTGATTGTAAATGCCTTGCAACAATGGTATAGTTGTTGCAAAGCATATTTTCTTTTCGGAAGCTTTCTGCTTCCGGAGAACCATATCTTTATGATGTTGTGTGTTATGCAGCATATCTGTTCATCTTTTAGAAAATCCATGCTTGTAACTAAATAAGAGCAGGGATTTGCGAAAAAGATAACATGACAGCATACAGAGCAGATAAGGATATAGATGAGAATGTCTGGTCTGTAAAGGATATGGCAGTATGTCTGAAGATGTCATATCAAAGCAACTTCCTGCGGTATACCAAAGGAGGATGCTTATGGCACAGAAAGACAAGAAAAGAAACTATGGTAGTAATGGTAACAGGGAATACAAAAGTGATGTGATTTCCATGATGCTGCAAATACCGGAGTATGCACTGGACGTTTATAATGCAATGAATGATTCGGCATATACGGATCCTGATATGATCCAGATCATGCGGTTGGAAAATGGAATTTCGCTATCGGTACGAAATGATGCTTCCTTTTTCATCAGCAATTATCTGAATCTGTATGAACATCAGTCTACATACAGCCCGAACGTACCGCTGCGTTTCCTGATTTATTTAACGAATCTGCTCAAAACAACGATCAGAAAGCGGGATCTGTATAGCAGAAAACGTGTGCAGATCGCAACGCCGCATTTTGCAGTGTTCTATAACGGGACAGAGAAAAGACCGGAGAAAGAAGTGCTGAAGCTCTCAGATGCATTTATTAACCGGACGGATACGCCGGAGATTGAACTGACAGTTACAGTCTACAATATCAACCCAAACAATAATACACAGCTTCTGAAAAAAAGTGAAGTGCTTCGTAGTTATATGATCTTTGTGAACCATGTGCGAGAGAATTTAGAACATCAGAAGAAGATTGCGCAGAATGCACCAGAATATGATGAGGCAGCGTATGAGGAAGAGCTGGAAGTGGCGATTAATGAAGCAATTGATTATTGTGTGAAGCATCATATTATGGAGGAGTTTTTCAGAGAAAACAGGAATGAGGTGACCAAGAGCATGGTACTTGATTATACATGGGAACGCCGCGAGGAACTGATCCGCGCAGAAGAATATGAGGATGGAAAGCGTGAGGGACTTGAAATTGGCAGAGCAGAGGGCGAAAAGCGTGGCAGAGCTGAAGGCGAGAAAAATACACATCGCTTTCTGATCAACAAGTGGCTGCAAAAAGGAAAAACGATAGCTGAAATTGCAGAAGATCTGGGTAAATCAGAAGAGTATGTAGAGAGTCTGATGTAACCCACGAGTGCAATATGCCGAAGATTATCGACAAAGAAACCTTAATTTCGCCATAATGGATATTGTATGAAAGGTAAGCATATGATATGATAAGCAAGGATTGCAAAATCGTCAATGGGGATAACGAGGAAAATAAATATTGATTGAATTGATAAGGATTCTCCCAGTTTGGTTTTTTGGCGGTGGGAGAATTTTTTGTTAGAGGTGACCTATATGTTTGCAAGGAAAAAGGAATGGAAGCCGTTTGAAAAGAAAGTATGGGAGTATGGATTGATATATTCCCAATAGATTATTGTGGAGATACGGAAGAGGAGGCAATTGCAATTGCTGAACGTCAAAAGAAATTATTTAATTGCTATCAGGAGTATAACAAATTACATTCGAATGATAGTTTGCTGAATATTTTTAAAAATTTGTTTCTGGCGGGATATAGATTGACTCATCACTGGGTAAAAAAAGATATTTTTAAATATGAAAAGCAGTTATCCAATAATAAAAAATTAAAGTATAGCGGAACTGTTGTATGGACGCAATCGATTAAAGATGTGTATTTAGCGGAATACTTTGATGAATATATTGATATGAAATTTGAGAATGTTACAGTTATGGTTTTTTCTAGATATGATGAGATATTAAGACACAGATATGGTAATTATATGGTTTTGCCGCCAAAAAATCAACGATTAAGTCATAATCCCCATGCTTTTTGGAAAGATTAGGCAATACCAATAAGCAAGGTGCTCGATAATTATGGGACATCTGCTGGGCTTGGGGGCAAGTGTTATTAAATTTATAGAGTTGATTGATCGTTTTCTTGGAGATATTGTAATTGGCTGTAATGTGCTGCTGACTGAGCACTAGACTTTTTGGACCGAAAGTCTTCCTATACAAGGTCAGGATCTTCTTGGGATGACTTTACATCAGTTGGTTCATGATTACATTCCAAAGAATTTAGGATA
>OIYT01002727.1_pt1 | contig 10386 bp, 7 predicted proteins | sample 1588201 | NCBI WGS metagenome assembly OIYT01 (sample SAMN03283260) | human gut metagenome | biome: human-associated habitat; material: feces | host: Homo sapiens | place: USA | collected 2013
TTTAAGAACCGTTACAATGCGTTGTATGAGGATGATGAAGAGGACATTGATCCGGAGGCAGCGCTTACGGCAAAACGAAGAACGAAGTTAGATAATATCAAGGTGGAACAGGAGAAACCGGCTGCACCGACAAAGAAGAAAAAGAAGAAGGCGAAGAATGATCCGGTCGCGGGAGAGGAAGTGCATGAGTTAAAGCCGCTTCCACATGAGGATCTGTTCAATCCGAATCTTACGCTGCAGGATGCGAAGGATGTCTCGGAGGGCTATGTGGATCTGTCGCTGCTGAAGAAGAAAAAAGGTGGCGTGACAGAACTTCGCAGCGCGAAAGCGGATATCCCGCCGGTGCCGGATACACCGAAGGAAGAAACGGTTGATTTCTTTGAGCGTCCGGAATATACGCAGAGCACAGCTGAGGATCAGGCATGGGAGAAAGAGCTTTCGGATGAGCTTTCAGCAGAGGCAGATGATTACGCTGCCGCTGTAACTGAGATATATCAATCACCGGAGACTATGGGAACATCTAAGACTGTGGCTGCAGTATCAGAGCCTGAGGCGGCTGCACCGATACCGGATACAGACGAGGTTCCGGTGACGGAGGCCGATGACGCACCGGTGACGGAAGCCACACCGAGAAAACGTAAGAAAACGAAGGAATCCGAGCAGGAGATGCTTTCGGAACGTGATCAGATTGCCGAGACGATTCAGGAAAACAGTGAACAAAAACCAATCAAGGAATATAAATTCCCTCCGCTTAAGCTCTTGAAGAGTGGCAGGGGAAAGGGCACAAAGTCAAACGAAGCGTCCGTCCGGGAGACAGCAATGAAGTTAAAGAACACACTTGAAAACTTCGGCGTCAATGTCACAGTGACGGATTACAGCTGCGGCCCATCTGTTACCCGGTATGAGTTACAGCCGGAGCAGGGCGTGAAGGTATCGAAGATTACGAACTTAGCGGACGATATCAAGCTGAATTTAGCGGCGGCAGATATCCGTATCGAGGCGCCGATTCCTGGCAAGCCGGCTGTTGGCATCGAGGTACCGAACAAGGAGAGCCAGCCGGTGTTCTTCCGCGATTTGCTTGAATCTGACAACTTCCAGAAGTTCCCTTCCAACATTGCATTTGCAGTTGGTAAGGATATCAGTGGACAGGTCGTTGTGGCAGATATTGCGAAGATGCCGCATCTGCTGATCGCAGGTGCGACCGGTTCCGGTAAATCAGTCTGTATCAATACACTCATTATGAGTATCTTATATAAGGCAAAGCCGGATGATGTGAAGCTGATCATGGTCGATCCGAAGCAGGTGGAGCTGAGTATCTACAACGGAATCCCACATATGTTGATTCCGGTTGTGACCGATCCGAAGAAAGCGGCAGGGGCTTTGAACTGGGCGGTACTTGAAATGACAAACCGTTATCAGCTGTTTGCACAGTACAATGTGCGGAATCTGCAGGGCTATAACGAAAAGGTAAAGGCAGTAACAGGATCGGAAGAAGGCAACGAGGACTTGAAGAAGCTGCCACAGATCGTGATCATCGTCGACGAGCTTGCAGATTTGATGATGGTAGCGCATGGAGAAGTGGAGGATGCAATCGTGCGTCTGTCCCAGCTTGCACGTGCGGCAGGTATTCATCTGGTAATAGCAACGCAGAGACCATCGGTGGATGTCATTACGGGACTGATTAAGGCGAATGTGCCATCCCGAATCGCGATGACCGTATCCTCGGGTGTGGATTCGAGAACGATTCTCGATATGAATGGAGCAGAAAAGCTGCTCGGTAAAGGTGATATGTTATTCTATCCAACGGGTTATCCGAAGCCGGTACGTGTACAGGGTGCATTCCTGTCGGATGATGAGATAGCAGATGTCGTGGACTTCCTGAAGGAGGAAAGCGGAGAGGTGACTTACGATGAGTCAATCTCAAATGAGATTGCAAACACAAAGGTCGGTGGTTCTGGCGGTGGTACATCGTCTGCAGAACCGGAATATGATGACTACTTTGTAGATGCCGGGAAGTTTATTATCGGGAAAGATAAGGCATCCATCGGTATGTTGCAAAGAGTATATAAAATCGGATTTAACCGTGCGGCACGTATTATGGATCAGCTTTCCGAAGCTGGTGTGGTAGGACCGGAAGAGGGGACAAAGCCAAGGAAGGTGCTGATGAGCATGGAAGAATTCGAGAATTATGTAGAAGAATATTTATAAGAAATCCGAAAAAATGATTCGGATCAATCTGTTGAAATATCAACAACAGAGGGAAGAGACAGGAGGACAAAAACGTATGTTAACAGACATTGAAATCGCACAGCAGGCAGAGATGGAACCAATCAAAAACGTGGCAGCAAAGCTTGGAATGTCAGAGGATGATATCGAGCTGTACGGAAAGTACAAGGCGAAGCTCTCTGATGAGTATATGCAGTCTGTAAAGGATAATGAGAATGGTAAACTGGTTCTGGTAACAGCCATTAACCCGACTCCGGCAGGAGAAGGAAAGACAACAGTAACCGTAGGACTTGGTCAGGCAATGTGCAAGCTTGGCAAGAAAGCAATCATCGCACTGCGTGAGCCTTCCCTTGGACCATGCTTCGGTGTAAAAGGCGGAGCAGCCGGTGGCGGATATGCACAGGTCGTGCCGATGGAAGACTTAAACCTGCATTTTACAGGTGATTTCCATGCGATTACATCTGCGAACAATCTGCTTGCAGCCGTCATGGATAACCATATGCATCAGGGAAATGCACTCCGCATCGATCCCAAGCGTATCGTATTTAAGCGCTGCCTGGATATGAATGATCGTGTACTTCGTAATATCATCGTAGGTATGGGCAAGAAGGGCGATGGTGTGATGCGTCAGGATGGATTCGTCATCACAGTTGCATCAGAGATCATGGCAATCCTCTGTCTTGCAACGGACATCAAGGACCTGCAGGATCGCCTTGCAAGAATCATCGTTGCATATAACGTGGATAACGAGCCTGTTACGGCCGGAGAATTAAAATGTGTCGGTTCGATGACCGCGCTTTTGAAGGATGCAATCAAGCCAAACCTGATCCAGACCTTAGAGCACACGCCGGCACTTGTACATGGCGGACCATTTGCGAATATCGCACATGGATGTAACTCTGTCCGTGCAACACAGACCGCGCTTAAGATTGCAGATTATGTAATCACAGAGGCAGGCTTCGGCGCCGATCTCGGTGCTGAGAAATTCTTCGATATCAAGTGTCGTATGACTGGCTTAAAGCCGGATGCGGTCGTGCTTGTAGCAACTGTACGTGCACTCAAATATAACGGCGGTGTGGCAAAGGCAGACCTTGGTGCTGAGAACTTAGAAGCATTAGAGAAGGGCATTGTGAACTTAGAGAAGCACATCGAGAACTTACAGCTCTACGGCGTGCCGGTAGTTGTAACCTTGAACCGTTTCGTATCTGATACAGATGCAGAACTTGCATATGTACGGGAGTTCTGTGAGAAACGAGGCTGTGATTTCGCCCTTGCAAATGTATGGGAGAAAGGCGGCGAAGGCGGTGTTGAGCTGGCAAAGGCCGTGCTTAACACACTTGATACGAAGGAAAGTCACTTCAAGGTATTGTATGAAGACAACCTGCCGATCAAGGAGAAGATTGAGACAATCGCGAAGAAGATCTATGGCGCAGATGGTGTGACATATTCCGCAGAAGCAGACCGCGCGATTGCAAAGATTGAAGAGATGGGATTTGCTGATATGCCGGTCTGTATGGCGAAGAACCAGTATTCCCTGTCTGATGATGCGAAGAAGCTCGGCAGACCGACCGGATTCACAGTCAATATCCGTGAGGTATATGTAAGTGCAGGTGCCGGATTTGTCGTAGCAATCACAGGAGCTATCATGACAATGCCGGGACTTCCTAAAGTTCCAGCCGCAGAGCGTATCTTCGTGGATGATGAAGGTGTAACACACGGTTTATTCTAAGAAGTACCAATTTGTATACGATTCCATATGTATATGTACCATGCATCTGAATTCTAAATATACATATGTTTGAAACTTAGAAGTTTTTGATGCTCCATCTGTGTACAGCAATGTTTGAACAGGAAGTTCAAACAAGCCACCACTGAGCCATGGATGGCGAATTGGTGGCGGTTGCGTATGAGTTTGGTATGTATATTGGAGCATCTAGAACTACTTAGTTTCAATACATCGTATATTTATGAATTCAGATGCATGGTACACGGCATATGGAATCGTGTACAATGTTGTAAAGAAAGGCGGATTATAACTATGGCAAAATTGATTAACGGAAAAGAAATCTCCCAGCAGATTAAGGATGAATTAAAAGAGAAGGTTTCTGCATTGAAAGCACAGGGTAGGAATATCTGTCTGGCAGTCATTCAGGTTGGAAATGATCCTGCATCTTCTGTGTATGTTGGAAACAAGAAGAAAGCCTGCGCCTATATCGGTATCGAGTCACGTGCGTTTGAGCTTCCGGAGGAGACAACCGAGGATGAGCTTCTCTCTATTATCAAGGATCTGAATGAGGATGACAGTGTACATGGAATCTTAGTCCAGCTTCCGGTTCCAAAGCACATCAACGAGGAGAAGATCATCGGTGCAATCTCTCCGAAGAAGGATGTAGACGGATTCCATCCGGAGAGTGTCGGCAGCCTGTGCATTGGCAGACCGGGATTTGTATCGTGTACACCGGCGGGAATTATCCAGCTTCTGAAGCGTTCGGAGATCGATATTGAGGGAAAACACTGCGTTGTGATTGGCAGAAGCAATATTGTAGGCAAGCCGATGGCGCTTTTAATGCTGCGGGAGAATGCGACCGTAACAATCTGCCATTCGAGAACAAAGAATCTGAAGGAAATCTGTAAAGAGGCAGATATCCTGATCGTTGCAATCGGAAAGCCGAAGATGATTGATGCATCGTATGTGAAGGATGGCGCGACAGTGATCGATGTCGGTATCCACAGAGATGCCAACAACAAATTATGCGGCGATGTTGATTTTGCATCGGTGGAGCCGGTAGCCGGAGCTATCACACCGGTTCCGGGCGGCGTTGGCCCGATGACGATTGCGATGCTGATGAATAACTGCGTGGAAGCTGCAGAGCGTGAGGAATAAGAAACGTATGAATATACTGATGGTGTCACTTGGCTGTGACAAGAACCTTTGCGACAGCGAGGCAATGCTTGGTCTGCTCGCAAAGCACAATTATAATATTACGAACGATGAGCAGGAAGCCGATGCGGTTATCGTGAATACATGCAGCTTCATCAAAGATGCGATGGAGGAAAGTGTGAATACGGTATTGGAGATGGCAAAGCTCAAACAGCAGAACTTAAAATACCTGATTGTGACTGGATGTATGGCACAGCGGTTTAAAGATGAGATATTTGCAGAGATTCCCGAGATTGATGCGTGTCTTGGAACAAGCAGCTTCGACAAGATCTTAGATGTGATTGAGGAGCTGAAGGCACGGGATGGTATGGAAGATGCAGAAGAAATCAGTGTCTACGATGATATCGACCGCCTGGCAACGATTACAGAATCAAACAAGGTTATCACATCGGGAACATTTATGGGATATTTAAAGATTGCGGAGGGATGCGACAAATTCTGTACCTATTGTGTTATCCCGCATATCCGTGGACATTACCGGAGTGTGCCGATGGAACAGCTTATAAAGGAAGCACAGTATATGGCATCGCAGGGCATCGAGGAACTGGTGCTTGTCGCACAGGAGACGACCTGTTATGGAAAAGACCTGTACGGGGAGAAACGGCTGCATGTGTTAGTCCGTGAACTGGCGAAGATCGATGGAATCAAATGGATCCGTCTGATGTACTGTTATCCGGAGGAAATCTATGACGAACTGATTGATTGCTTCCGGGAAGAACCGAAGCTTCTGCATTATATTGATATGCCGATACAGCACAGCGAGGATGCAATCTTAAAGCGGATGGGAAGACGGACAGACCGTGCAAGTATCGAAGCAGTGATCGGGAAACTGCGTGAGGCAGCACCGGATATCGCAATTCGTACATCCCTGATCGCCGGATTCCCCGGTGAGACACAGGAAGAGCATGAGGCACTGATGGCATTCTTAGATGAGCAGGAACTCGACCGTGTCGGGGTATTTACTTATTCCAGAGAAGATGGAACACCGGCGGCAGCATTTGAAAACCAGATCGATGAGGAGACAGCCACACAGTGGCGCAATGAGATTATGGAGCTGCAGCAGGAAATCTCCTTAGATAAAAACGAGACATTTGTCGGAAAGACCATGCAGGTCATCGTTGAGGGATATTCCTCGGACGACGATGTCTATGTCGGACGGACATACCGGGATGCACCGGGTGTGGACGGACTGGTGTTTGTGAACTGTGATTATGAACTGATGTCCGGGCAGATCGTAGATGTCCGGATCGATGAGGTAGGACCATATGATATGATAGGAGGGATATTAGATGAATCTGCCGAATAAACTAACAATACTCAGAATGATCATGATACCATTTTTCCTGGTAGCCTTAATGGTGCCGGGGATTCCGGGAGGAAAATGGATCGCACTTGTACTGTTCTGCCTGGCAAGCCTTACGGATATGCTCGACGGAAAGATTGCAAGAAAATATAACCTGATCACGGACTTTGGTAAGTTCATGGATCCGCTTGCGGACAAGCTGCTTGTCTGCTCTGCAATGATTGCATTAATTGATCTTGATCGGATCCCGGCATGGGTTGTAATCGTGATTATCGCAAGAGAATTCATCATCAGCGGTTTCCGGCTTGTTGCATCGGATAACGGCGTCGTGATCGCTGCCGGATGGTGGGGTAAGATCAAGACGGTATGTCAGATGTTCATGGTGATCTTACTGATCTGTGACTTTGGTGGAAGCACTGTTCACATCATAGAGAATGTGCTGATCTATCTTGCACTGGCACTAACAATCATTTCCCTGATCGATTATCTGGTGAAGAATAAAAACGTGCTTTCCGAAACAAAATAAGAGTGGCTTTAAAATCTGTAAAAAGCGGATGGAACATAAATGTTTAAGGCTTTTTACAGATTTTTCTTTTTTATTGCAAATCTATGACAAAGAATGTGATTTTGACTTGATTTCAGTCGTAAAAAGATTTACAATTACAATCGGAAGAAATTGGGTTTCTTATCAGAAAACCCATAATAAATAAAAGTGGAGGACTTAAAATGAGTAACAAACTTACATTGTCAGCAAGTGACAGAATTTCTTCTTTGCTAGACGAAGCGAGCTTTGTTGAAGTTGGTGCTTATGTAACAGCTAGAAATACAGACTTCAACATGCAGGAAAATGATACTCCAAAAGACGGTGTTATTACTGGATATGGTGTCATCAATGGAAAGCTGGTGTATGTATACAGCCAGGATGCAACAGTTCTTGGCGGTGCAATCGGTGAGATGCACGCAAAGAAGATTGCGAAGATTTATGACATGGCGATGAAGGTAGGCGCACCGGTAGTCGGTTTGATCGATTGTGCGGGACTTCGTCTGCAGGAGGCAACCGATGCTTTGAATGCATTCGGCGAAGTTTATCTGAAGCAGACACTTGCGTCAGGAGTAATCCCACAGATTACTGCAATTTTTGGAACATGCGGTGGTGGAGCAGCGCTTATTCCAACACTTACAGACTTTACATTTATGACAGCAGAGGGCGGTAAGTTATTCGTAAACAGCCCAAATGCACTCGATGGAAACTATCAGGCAAAGCTTGATACAGCATCTGCCGCTTATCTTAGCGAGAATTCTTCTCTGGTAGATGGCGTATTCGAAGATGATGCAGCAACACTTGCAGGTATCAGAAGCCTTGTGGATATGCTCCCTGACAACAATATGGAAGATGCAGAGTCAGACTGTACAGATGATCTGAACCGTATCATTCCGAATCTCGATGGATTTGCAAAGGATGCAAGAGCTGTATTGCAGAACATCGCAGATAACAACGTATTCGTAGAAGTGAAGAAAGATTATGCAAAGGACATGGTTCTTGGCCTGATCAAGTTAAATGGTGCGACTGTTGGTTGTGTAGCCAATCAGGCAGCTGACGGGGGAGAGCTTCTCTCTACAAGCGGCGCTTATATCGCAGCAGACTTCGTGAAGTTCTGTGATGCATTCAATATCCCTGTACTCACACTTGTAAATGCAAAGGGATTTGTTGCAACTGTATCAAACGAGAGAACGATCGCAGATGCAGCAGCAAAGCTCACATACGCATTTGCAGATGCAACGGTACCGAAGGTAACAGTTGTGATGGGCGATGCATTCGGAACTGCCTACACGATCATGAATTCCAAGGCTATCGGCGCAGATATGGTATATGCATGGCCATGTGCAAAGATCGGTACGATGGATCCGGAGATGGCTGTCAAGATCATGTACGAGAAGGAAATCGCACAGGCAGCTGATAAGGTTGCATTTATTGCAGAGAAGAAGAAGGCTTATACAGAGCTTCAGTCAAGCGCACTTGCAGCAGCAAAGCGTGGCTATATCGATGATATCATCGAGCCGGATGCTACAAGAAAGCGTGTAATCGCAGCGTTTGATATGCTGAGCACAAAGAACGAGGAAAGACCATATAAGAAGCACGGAGCAGTATAAGGAAAGGTGACAATGAAATGAAGAAAAAATTATTAATTCTGATTTCCATGTTAGCTATGATGTTTTCCTTGACTGCCTGCAGCAATGAGGTTGAAAAGCCGTTTGACTATGATGACAGCCAGATTGTGATCGACACGATGTATCTGTTCAACCAGTACCAGAACGTGAGCGATGAATATGCTGATTATTATATTCAGGACGGAACCGATTTTGAGCAGTCCGCAGTAAAGGGTATCAAGCAGGCACAGGAGACCGATAAGGTTGGAGAATTCCAGGATTTCTCTCCTTATATCAACGGTGTTGGCATGGATTTGAATGCTGTCAATTACAAGATTGAGAATGCCGCAGACTCTGTATCTGTTACCGTTACGAACAAGGCAGCAAACAGAGATGTGGAGGTAACTGTAAAGTTTGTTGAGAATCCGGATTACTATATCAAGCTCGATCAGGCAAAGCAGAAATATAATGCAGATGCCGTTCGACAGGAGATTGCACAGTACTATGGTTCAGAAGATGAATTCTTCTCTCAGTATGGCAGTTACTATTCAAGTGTAGACGATGTTGTACAGCAGGGCATCGACAATGAGATGCAGGGTGTGTATGAGTATCTTCCGGAAGAGATGGTAGTCTCAGCCGTATACTCCAAGACAGAGCTGATGAAGCAGGCCGGTATGAATACATTGCTTGGTATGGGTACTGTATTTGTAGTATTGATTTTCATCTCATTTATTATTTCGCTGTTTAAGTTCCTTCCGGCACTTTTTGCGAAGAAGCCGAAGATCGAAGATCTCAAGAAGGAAGAGAGCAAGCCGGCAGCTCCGGCAAAGGCTGCTACACCGGCACCAGCCGCAGGCAGCCTGATGAACGATGCAGAGCTTGTAGCCGTTATCACAGCCGCTATTTATGCAGCCGAAGGACAGGCAGGCAATGGTGCAGTAAGTAAGGATAAACTCGTTGTACGTTCGATTCGTCGTGCAAGAAAATAATTGATATATTAGGAGGAAATTAACATGAAGAATTATAGAATTACTGTAAATGGTACAGCTTATGATGTAGCAGTAGAAGAATTGGGTGCAGGTGCAGCTCCGGCAGCCGCAGCAGCTCCGGCACCGGTTGCAGCAGCAGCTCCGGCTCCAGCAGCTCCGGCAGCTCCAGCAGCAGCCGCAGGCTCTATCGAGGTTGCAGCTCCAATGCCTGGTAAGATCCTGAATGTAAAGGCAAGCGTTGGTACAGCTGTAAAGAAGGGTGATGTTATCCTGATCCTTGAGGCTATGAAGATGGAAAATGATGTGGTAGCTCCGGAAGACGGAACAGTTGCAAGCATCAACGTTTCAGCAGGTGATGCAGTTGAAGCAGGCGATGTATTGGCTACTTTGAACTAATCAGAGTTTTTAAGTAACTGGTTCCTACAATAACAGGAGGTAAACATAAGTGAGTAGTTTTGCAGATGTATTTAAAAATCTGGCTCTCCAGACAGGATTTGCAACCCTGACATGGAAGCATTATGTAATGATTCTCATTGCATGTGTGTTCATGTATCTTGCAATCGTGAAAGGCTTCGAGCCGTTGCTTTTGGTTCCAATCTCCTTCGGTATGTTCCTGGTTAACATGTTCCCGGATATCATTGCTGATGGTGGATTGTTACATTATTTCTATTTGTTGGATGAGTGGAGTATTTTGCCTTCCCTCATCTTCATGGGTGTTGGTGCGATGACAGACTTCGGTCCGCTGATTGCGAACCCGAAGAGCTTCCTGCTTGGTGCAG
>OIYT01002729.1_pt1 | contig 10378 bp, 15 predicted proteins | sample 1588201 | NCBI WGS metagenome assembly OIYT01 (sample SAMN03283260) | human gut metagenome | biome: human-associated habitat; material: feces | host: Homo sapiens | place: USA | collected 2013
GGACTATGGCCACCAGAGCAATTGAGAAAGGTATGCCGATTGAACAGGTACAGAAAATTCTGGGACATGAGCAAATAGATACAACGCTCAGATATGCAATGGTTAATCAAAACAATGTGAAGCTATCGCATCGAAAATATATTTCATAGATTGATTTGTAACGCAAAAGACGTTACAATAAAAGAAAGATGGAGGTGTATTCTATGGGAAAAACAGCAACATTAAATATAAGAGTAAATCCAGATGTAAAAGAAAATGCAGAAAGTGTATTGGCACAATTAGGGATACCAATGGCTACTGCTATAGATATGTATTTAAAACAAATATCATTAGTAGGAGGAATTCCCTTTTCTATTGTATTACCAAAAGCAGCTAATTCAGTGAATGCAGATATGATGTCTGTTACACAGATTCATCAAAAGTTAGAAAAAGGATATGCCGATATAGAGAAAGGAAATGTTGAGGATGCAGCTAGTGCGTTTGTGGCATTTAGAGAGAGGCATTAATGAAGCAATATAAGGTAGAGATTACAAAAGAAGCTTTGCAGGATATGGAAGATATATACAATTATATTGCTATAGATTTGCTTGCTCCGGATAATGCAATGGGGCAATATAATCGCATTGCTGATGAAATACTTACATTAGACACTTTCCCAGAACGATTTAGGATTATGGATTCTGAGCCGGAAAAGAGAATGGAGTTGCGTAGAATGCTCGTCGATAATTATTCAGTGTTTTACACAATCCGTGACGAAAGGGTAATTGTAACGGATGTGTTATACACGGCATCTGATATAGAAGCACGTTTGAGAGGCGAGCTATAAAAGCACGCGTTTATTGGAATTTTACGCACTATTAACTTTTGGATATAAAGTGCCGATATTACAGATATAGAAACGGATTTCTGTATCAATTTTCAAGGAGGATGATACCATGATTAGAGCAGCTAATTTAACACAGGTAACAGATTATTATAAGAGCAATACTGTTAGTAAGCAAAATAACACAGAGAAAGCAAAAGATGTGCAGCCCAATGCACAGAAAATAAAATCCAGCGAAGATAAGTTATCTTCTAAGGCACAGAAATATCTGGAAACATTGCGTAAGGATAATGCGGATTTCGATTTTATTATTGCTGATAAAGGCGATGATTTCAGAGGATTAGTAGACCAAAGCGATAAGGAATTTACAGTTGTTTTTTCAAGTGCTGAACTTGAAAGAATGGCATCCGATGAGAAATATGCACGGGAAAAATTGTCTACGGTAAAAACTGCAGTTGAGATGTCAGATAAAATCAATGAACAGTTTGGGTTTGAACGTGCTTGGGGAACGACAGACAATAGTGGAACTGTATTAAATAAGTTAACTATGTCCTTTGATGATGATGGAAAGATGACACTTTTTGCTGATTTGGAGAAGATTACAGAAAAGCAGAAAGAACGGCTTGAAGAATTAAAGGAAAAACGTGCAGAGGAGAAAAAGCAGGAAAAGAAGGATGTAACTGTTAAGCGGACTACAATTCAGGCAAATTCAAAAGAAGAATTATTTGAAAAGATTTCTGAACTGGATTGGAGTAAGATAACAGAAGAAAAGGCAACACAGGGTATGAAGTTTGATATCACTATTTAATCGTAGCATTAACCGGGAATTGGAGGTGTGCTATGATTGCAGGTACAATACGAAACGCTGTGAATCAGATGCAGTTAGTAAATGATTGGGAGCAAAAGAAGGCTACCGGGGATGTTGTAAAGAAGCAAGAGGGTATGACTGTAACAAGTCAGGAAGAAAGCATGATTCAGCATTTCCGAGAGCAACTTGAGCGAGACAAAGAAAGTTCTGCATATAGTCAGATTTATAACAAGATTGCAAGCGGTCAAGAATTAACAGCTTCAGAAGAAGATGCTATTCGTCAGAAAGACCCTAAAGCCTATATGGAATATAAAGCGGCAAGAATGGAACAAGAAGCTTATGAGCGTAGGTTGGAGAGATGTAAGACAAAAGAAGAGGCTCAAAGGCTTCAAGTAAATGAGATGAATGGAAATTTGGCAGAACTAAAAAGTATCGTGAATAATCCAAATATTCCAAAGAGTGAAAAGCTTAAGGAAGCTCAACGTATCATGGGAAATACTTTTAGAGCTGTAGAGTCATTCACAAGATTTGTAAAAAGTACAGAATATAGGGATTTGCCAACAGAAGAGGAAATTGTAGAGACATCTATAGAAAAGGGGCAGGTTGCAGAGGATTCAAACGATACTGAAATGTCTGAACAGTTAACATCAGATACAACTGTTTCAGTAGATGAGGCAGCAAAAATAGTAAATGATTCGAAGCGAGATTTACAATTAAGTGATGTTCACCAAATTGAAAAAGATGTTATAGAGGAAATGAAGGATATCGAAATAAAGCATTTTGGTGAGAAGAAATCATCGGTCAGAATAGACATTACGGTATAGGAATAGTCTGCGTGAAATTTCAGTTTCATGTTGCTTTTAATAATTGAATATTGAATGATTTTACATAGCCGTTAAGGAGTAATTTTTGCTCCCTAGCGGCTATTTTATTTTCCAAGTGGAGAGAGGTGAGAAAGTTGAAAATTAAAAAGGTTGATGACAAACCAATGGTAATCCATACCAAACAGAAAGCCAAGATTTATACACATGAACCTAAGCAGGCTTCTATCAAGGGTAGTAACATCTATACCGTTGACCGTAACCTGGTGTTAGAATATAAATAGTACAAGTCAAAGTGAGAGCTTTTCATTCCGTCGATTAGTGATACAATAAAAGTATCGTACTGAAGGAGGAATTTATCATGGCAAAACATTTTGACAAACAGTTTAAACTGGATGCCGTCCAGTACTATCATGATCACCGTGAACTGGGATTGGTCGGCTGTGCATCAAATCTAGGCATCAGCCAGCAGTCTCTGTCCAGATGGCAGAAGGAGCTGCGGGAATCCGGTGATCTGAAATGCCGTGGATCCGGCAATTATTCTTCGGATGAGGCAAAAGAGATCGCCCGTCTGAAGAGAGAATTGCGTGATGCCAAGGACGCGCTTGATGTGCTAAAAAAAGCCATAAACATTCTGGGCGAATAACGGAAGCTGTTTATCTCGAAGTTACCGTTAAATCAGAAAACGCTAAAAAAGCAGGACGCCGGGTTTCTGTTTCCGGAATGTTAAGATATTTAGGCGTTTCACGGTCAGGGTATGCCGCATGGAAACGGCATATACCATCCGATACTGCCAAACGCAGGAAACTGCTCAAGGACAAGATCAAAAAGATTTATGACAATTCTCATCAGAATTATGGTGCCCCTAAGATCACAAGGGAATTGCGTAAAACAGGGGAAAACATTTCTGAAAGAACTGTCGGTAAATACATGAAACAAATGGGCATCAAAGCCCAATGGATCCGTCCATGGACAGTAACAACCAAGGATTCCGATTTCAGTAATGAATTGCAAAATATCCTTGATGAGCAGTTTAATCCTGAATGTCCAAATGCAGTCTGGTGTTCAGATATCACATATATCTGGACGATGGAAGGTTTTGTATATCTGACCAGCATTATGGATCTGTATTCAAGAAAGATCATTGCATGGACGCTTTCCAAAACATTGGAAACATCCTGTGTGATTGAAACTATAAACAAAGCAAAAGCAAAACGCAGCACCGAATTACCTTTGATCATCCACAGTGACAGAGGCAGCCAGTATGTATCGAAAGAATATAAACAGGCAACAGCAAAAATGAATCGAAGCTATTCCAAGAAAGCTTTTCCTTGGGATAATGCCTGTATCGAATCCTTTCATTCGCTGATAAAACGGGAATGGCTGAACCGCTTTAAGATCAGCAATTACAAACATGCATACCGTCTGGTATTTGAATACTTGGAAACGTTTTATAATACCAAACGAATTCATAGTCATTGCGATTATATGTCACCCGATGATTTTGAAAGATTGTATCAACAGGCAACTTTGGAATTGCTGGCAGGTTAGAATGAGAAAAACTCATTTTAACTTGTACTAAATCTTGACATAGGACCAACCCAACAAAGAAGAAAGGTGCATTGCCAAGATTGATTCCTTTGGAAAAGGTATGCGTGAAGCAGGACAGAAGGTAGCCAATACGTTCAGAACCTTTGCGGACAAAGAAGAGAGGATATATCGAGGGATGTGGAATTAGACAGAATGGATAAGAAACAGATTGATACACCGGAGCAGGTAATTGATATCTGGGACGCAATAGCACCGGCATCTATCTATCTGCTTTTTCCTGTTATGTGGCTATCGTAAGCTGAGAAGATTAAGTGACGAGCAGAGGGAATAGGCAAGGTTAACATACTTTCAAAGATAGGACCGAAAATGGATTTGAGACCATTTTCAACGTCTTCAATGGTTTTAGGCTGGAGCTCTGAAACGAACTGCTCCGCAAAAATTTCCTGGGGTGTTTTTTCTTTCTTTGCCATTAGTGTAGTACCTTCCATAAATGTATCCTTTCATAAATCATAATCAAAATGATGTCATAAGTAAAATGTTTTGGAAGAACTTACACACTTTATTTTACACCCTCGAAAAGGAGATATCGTGGATGTGTACGCACTTGATCCGGCAACGGAGCTTTTGACATTATATGTTGAAAATGTGTATGTGGCTGATGTTTATGATAATTCCGGTAAGAAGGTTACGGAAAAGGATGGCATTGCGACAAGCTTTACGGTATGGGTAACACCGGAAGAGGTGGAAAGCCTTAATTTGGCGGTAGTATATGGCGGAGTACAGATGTATTTGAAGACTGAGTAACTGAATGAATTCATAAGAGATAAGATAGGGGGGTGCTATTTATAAAATGGTACCCCTTTTTTGCACGAGAATAATAAGGGTGAAATATTCTCAAATAAAAATAATACGGAAGAAAAATTGCGATATAAAGAATAAAGTAAAAAAAATATTCTGAAATATGTTGACAGGAGAAAAAATAAGGTGTATATTACACAAAGAATAAAACGACAGAATTATTCTTAAAAACACAAAAATGTTGGAGGAAAGGTCGATATGGAAGAATTGAAAGTTAATATGATTCTTGATGGTGGTAATTACAAGTTGTCTTATACCAAGGATGGCAAACAGAATAAAGCAACAATTGGTAATGAAAAGAATATAACAGTTATGGCGGCACGAAAGGTGAGCTCAGAAGTTGAAGATTTATTACAATCAGATTTATCCATAGATCATTTTAAGAAGATGAGAGCGATAAACAGAGATGCAGAAAAATGTGGTTATCATGGTTCTGTGTTAAAATATCAGACATTATCAATTGAACTAGCTGTAAAGATATTATATCCGCAACATTATGATGAATTCATGAAGGATGAATTTTCGATTATCAAGAAGGAAGAGAACCCGTTTGAGATACTTAATGTAGGATGTACTGGTTCAGGGAAAACAAGGTTTATCTTGAGCGCCGTATTGTCTCCGGAAGCTTTAAAAAATTTTGTTCCGGCATTGACAAGTCTGAGAGAAACAACCGCATGCTCCATTCTCTACCATATTAATTCTGCTAAAGTAGATATTTCAGAAGGTTTTGACTTCAGAGTGAAAACAGTATTAAAGAATGAGGAAGAAATAAGGTATAGCATAAGAGGTCTTATTGTTGAGGCTGTTGAGGAGTACATTGTTACAGTCAAGGAAAATTGCAAGGCAATAGAAGATATTGATGAGCTGTGCAAAAAGTGTAGAGTCGCAGTCGCCAAAAGACTTGAGATGAATTATGACAAGACCTTTGGACTTGGAATAAGAAGTATAAATGAGATTCTTGCTGCGTCTATTGAAACATTAACAAAAGATGCATTGATGGGATTCTATGGAAGCAGCAAATCTATTAATAAGTTGGCTGTTGAAGATCCAAACTACATAGTGAAGCAACTTGTTCGTGATTATGACGATGATCAATTCAATATCAGTAGTGAAGACATTAATACGATGTTAGTGGGTTTTGACTATTCGGATATGGTTGAACAGCTATATGGAGAATTGTTAGCGGATTTAGAGAAATATAATGCAGAATATTCTCAGAATGGACAAGTTGGAGAAGAACTTGATTACTGTGGCGACACAAAGGACTCTTCAACATTATTATATCTCAGCCATGTCTTTGGAAATAAGGCAAAGCAAAGAAAAGGTGATTTCTACACAATTGAACCGATTGTGAAGAGGGCGGAATTCTTCTTGAAAGTTAATCAGTTCTTGTATGATAGGGAAATAATTCTATCTGACAGTGTTGGAATTAACCAGGGGCAGAAAGATGCAGCAAGAATAAATGAGGTAGTATTTAATAGAGTTCAGGAATCGGTTCAGAACCGCAAACCGGATTTGATTCTTTACCATACCAAAATCAATAACAAGGATGATTACATGCTTGATGTTGTGAGAAAATTGAATGCACAAGGTTATGGAAAATCGACTTATATTGTAGCGGGTAGATTGGATGAAGTTTTTGCAACATATCTTACTGATAACTATATTGATAAATCAGAAGTAGATGAGGATATGTTCAATGAGTTTATGGCTGAGACAAAGCAGATTTATGTGGACTCAGATAGCGTCACATTGAATTCAATTATTGAATCTCATTACTTTATATGTGACAAAACAAATAAGCTTGCTGATGAATATTCATATGCGAGAAGATATACTTGTCCAAATGTTTTAGACGAGATTTTGGTAGAAAGACTTAATGTAGCAGAAAATACCGGTCAGTATGATGATGTGGATTTTATGCAGATTATTGAGCGCAATAACGTAGCGGGCAATGTATATCAGAGATTTTTGGACAGTATCCCAGATATGGTTCCTCTTTTGTATAGTAGGATGAGATGGAATACATTGCAGAAAGCAATCGAAGAATTGCGATGGAATGGATATGGGTTTGATGTTTTATATCCGGCCTTTAATATTAAGAATGCGATTGCGGATGAATTAAGTAGCGATGAAATCAAAGCCGAGTTTGTGAAACTGTTTGGTGACGATGCAGATGAAATGAAGAAGAGATATTTGCTTGAAGTGGCTGATGCTTCTCAGATTGTCTTGGTCACAGAATATCGTGCTTTTATGAAGAGATTGTTGGATATGCGCTATGATTCTTCTCTTAGAACAAACCTTGGAATATCCATGACTGATGATCGTAAGCATAATTTGCACCGTCTTTACTTTGGCTGTTTAGAGCAGGAAGGCTTAAAGGGGGCACATGCATTGAAAATTGTATTTCACATTGCATGGATTAGGACTTTGGACTATTTTGAAAGGCAAGCTCAGTTTTCTATGCAAGTGAAACTGTAAGAATTGGGGGAGGTAGAAACATTTGAATGATGAAATTGTTATTTTAAGTAAGATGAAACCGACAGGAACTATCTCTTGTCCATATTGTAATAAAGGAAAATCCTATTCTTTTGGATGTGTTGGTAAGCAGTCGCAACCGTGTGATAAGTGCCATAATATGGTGCTTTGGAATTATAACGACATGCGAGGTTATAAGGCTAGGATAAGAGAATATGCAAGTTAATTATATGCCACATGAGCAATAAGGAGCTATAAGCTACCACATAAGCCGGGGCAAATAAGAGATGAAGTACAGGTGACTTCTATCTTATTTGTGCCGGCATTTTTAATGTTGATCGGTGCCTTTTCTAAAGGTACTAGATTTATAAATTTTTTGTGCGTTGTAACACGTATAAAATCAATGTTTGAGAGAATTTGGGAGTGCAAATAGAAAATAGTAGTTGAAAAATTTTCTAAAGCGAAGTATTATAATACAAGAACATCAGTTCGATTTTGTGGGCGAACAGGTGTGATCAGCGTTAGAGTATTCTGCAGTGGGAGACGCGGACTCGGTGTCTTACGGAAAGCCCACTTCATTAGTCGCTAGATCAACGACTATGGCTACAATTTGAACGAGAATGACATTCCCTTTTTTCTCGATGAGATGAACGATTATTTATCTTTTTGGAGGTGAATTCTGTTGCAAGAGATCAATTTTTATTGCAAGAACTGCAAGAAAAGTCTGCATATGACTTACATTCTTACAGGAAATGATGACGCACCGGTTTTACCGAATATTGCCATCAAGTGTACATGTTGGATTTAAATGTAAATCGGAAAATCAGAGAGAGGTCATATATCAGCGGGCAGATGCAGAAAAGCCATTTATGGGACTTACTTCATTTTCAGGTGAATTACCAGCATTAAAGGATATAGGAATGGCAAAGAATTATCTTGAAGAAAATGAACTCAAAGTATTAAACAATCTTGTATCTGGTTATTTTGATTTGGCAGAAATTAATGCAATTGAACATAAACCTATGTATATGGATGATTATGTAAAGCAGCTGGATAGTGTGTTGTCATCAGGAAACAGAAAGCTTTTAACTGGTTCCGGTTCTGTAAGTCATAAACAGGCATTGGAGAAAGCAAAGTCAGAATACAGAAAATATCAGGAGATTACTTTAACACCAGTCGAAAAAGCATATCTTGAAAGCATTAAAGAGGTTTCCAAGGAAGTAAAAAGGAGATAACATCTGATGAAAAAACAGCAGAAATGTTACATATATACAAGAGTTTCCACTTCCATGCAGGTAGATGGTTACAGTCTTGATGCACAGAAGGGCAAACTTAGAAAATACGCAGAGTATCAGGAAATGTCTATCGTCGGGGAATATTCGGATGAGGGTAAATCAGGTAAGAGTGTGGAAGGCAGACCACAGTTTAAACAGATGTTATCGGATATAGAAAGTGGCAAAGACAATGTTGATTATGTGCTGGTATTTAAGCTGTCACGATTTGGAAGAAATGCCGCAGATGTTTTATCATCATTGCAGCAGCTCCTGAAGGCAAGATTGTAAAAAGTGATGTCAGCATTGCGAAGAATTATCTTTTAGAGAAGGAAATGCGTTCATTGGAATGTATTGTATCCGCTTAAGATTCTGGAATCGGTGTGGGGAGCGGGATACCGCCTGAATAAGTAGGGAGATGTACAGTATGTGGATATTTTATGCGATAGGTTCTTCTTTTTTTGCGGGAATCACAGCGATTCTGGCAAAATGCGGAATTAAGAAAACGGATTCGGATGTGGCAACAGCCATCCGAACCGTGGTGGTATTGTTGTTTTCTTGGCTCATGGTACTGATTACCGGAACATGGGGCGGGATGACTCAGATTCATGGTCGGACGCTTTTGTTTCTTGTTTTGTCAGGATTGGCGACAGGCGCATCGTGGCTGTGCTATTTCCATGCCCTTCAGAAAGGGGACATCAATAAGGTTGTACCCATTGATAAATCCAGTACCGTACTTTCTATTCTTTTGGCGCTCATTTTCCTTTGCGAAGGGATTACAGGAGCAAAAATAGTATCTGTATTGTTGATTGGAATCGGAACCATGATGATGATAACGAAAAAGGACATAGAAACAGATTCCGGGAAAAAGAGCGGCGGATGGCTGATCTATGCGGTGTTGTCAGCGGTATTTGCCAGTCTGACTTCTATTTTGGGGAAGCTTGGAATCGAAGAAATTGATTCCAACCTCGGTACGGCAATACGTACCACAGTAGTGTTACTTATGGCGTGGTTAATGGTATTTGTTACCGGAAAACAGAAAGAGATAAAGGCGATAGAGAAGAAGGAGTTATGTTTTATTTGCCTGTCGGGACTGGCAACGGGAACGTCATGGCTCTGTTATTATCGGGCATTACAAGAGGGACCGGCAAGCGTGGTAGTCCCGATTGATAAGCTCAGTATGCTGGTGACAATTGCCTTTTCATGGATTGTATTTCACGAGAGGTTGACAAAGAAAGCGGCAGTTGGCGTTTTGCTTATTACAGCTGGAACGGTTTTACTGGCGATTATTTAAAAAGCGTTTAGGAATTATTTAGAAATTTACCTCCTGTTTGTTTAATATGGGTTGATAAGATATTCACCGAAAATGAAGGTTAAGGTGAGAAAATGAAAGATTTAACGATAACAGTACCTTGTTACAACTCTGAAAAATTCTTGTATTTATCATATTCAGCATGAGCTTTCTTTATTTTAAAAGTTTCCGATATCCGGATGGCGAACAGCCTTTTTGTTTATGAAACAGCCGACTGAAATACAGTGGGTTATCGTAACCGACAATGCGTGCAATTTCATTTACGGCGTAATTTGTGGTTTCTAATAACATCTGAGCATTAGTGATCCGGATGGAGGTGATGAACTGCATAGGTGTTGTACCGGTGAATTTTTTGAAATTCCGAATAAACCAACTGACACTCATTCCTCTGGAAGTAGCATATTCTTCAATGTTGATATCACGGTTATAGTTTTCGTTAAAATAGGACGCTGCAGT